>PPYF01269176.1_pt1 | contig 10494 bp, 9 predicted proteins | sample 1559871 | NCBI WGS metagenome assembly PPYF01 (sample SAMN08240021, study PRJNA423297) | Human gut metagenome, whole genome shotgun sequencing project.
TCGTTTTCACTGTTTTCCACTCAATCGTGTAACCAAAGCCCTTCACCTCTTTCGATTGCGAACGGATGTCCGTCAGTTCACGTTGATACTCGTCCATCGATGCGCTAGCCTTCTTGTCGCAAGGGATCACAATTGGCTCAAACTCAGAGCCAGCTACCACCGAACGCAAATAATCTACATACTTGCGTTCAGTCTTCTTACGTATTTCTACTGCCGTTATCATACTTCCATACTCCTTTCACGTTCTGCCTTAAACTCACTGATAGGCATATTATAGAGCACAGAACAGTTGCCCTTGCGCTCCACATAATGCACATACGAAATATCGTTCTCCACGATGTGAATATTGTCGCTCGGAGTCACCACGAGCAACTGCAGATGGAGTTGTTTGCAGAGCGAAATCAGATAGCGTGCCTTGTCCTCGTCCTGTGCGCGAAAAGCTTCATCTATTGCAATGAAGCGGAACGAAGAATCTAATCCACTCTTGGTTAATCCGAACTGGTAAGCGATAGCCGATCCCAGAATCGTGTATGTTAATTGTGCTTTCTCGCCACCAGACAGCTGCCCCATCGCCTCATAGGTGTTACGCTTCTGCCCATCGTCTTGGTAAAACTCCTCCGACTTATATGTGTACCATCCACGCACATCCATCACCGACTTTCGCCATGATTCGACCTGTAAGCGAGACATCAGCGGTTCAATATGCTGTTCGAAATGAATCTTGCTTCCATCGATTGTTGAATTCATCTCATGAATATTAGGTATTGCACTGCTCAGCAGGTTTTGAAACTCCTTCACATCCACATTCAATCGTTTGGTTGCTACCAACTGGATATAAGTCTTTGGAGCATCTTTGAAATCAATGCCTATAAGATACGAATTCAATTGGTCGATGGTCTTGGTGATAGACTGACACCAGTTTTGGAAGAATACATTGAATGCACTGACTTTGTTGATGATATTCTCCTGCAAATACTTGTTGAAGCGCGATTCAAACCCTGGTAAATCTTCGTCAAGCAATCGTTGGTAATAGGCCTGATATTCGCCCATAAACTCCACGGCTTCGGGCAAACGGCTCACATCCGAACGCCAATCGTGATACTTCATGGTAATTTCCTCTGCGGGATTCTTGAAGCGATAAATCAGGTTCTTCAAATCGCTATTCTTGCGACTCTTCGTTTCACGCTGTTTCTGCAAAGCTAAATCGATCTCATGTTGTAACGTGTCACGCTTTCCGTTCAAATCCTCCAATGCCACATTCAGTAAATCTGTGTGTTGCGACTCAAAAGTATCCGTATCAACTACGCCTATTTGAGCCAAAGCTGAATTACTTTCGTTTCTCCTTTCTTTGAGCTTATTCTCACGATTCTCCGATAATGTTTTCTTTTTGATAGCTTCATTGTTCTCATCATCAAGTAAACCGATTTCTTTTCTCACCCCCGCCAATTGCTCCTGTAAAATCTTCACCCGATTATTGGCTTCCTCCAGTTGTCGTTTCTGTTCTTGCTTTTGCTGAATGACTAGTACACACGACTGCCAGTCGATATCATCAAATTTATCGTATTTACTAAACAGCGTCAAATAGGTTTCCCGCTTCTTCTGAGCATTCTTTATGTCTTCCTCTAGCTTACGGACTTTAGCTGCTGTCATCTTTTCTTCCTGCTGCAACTGACGCACCTCTGCCTGTAACACGGCAATTTTCTCCTTGTTATCCCAGCCAAGCACATAGTGTTCCTTGCCTCGTATCTCTGGTCGGTCGTCTTTCTCATGCTTACCACCTCTCGCCTTTATCAGCCCCTCTTTTGTTACTGCTTTCTCTTGCAGATGGTTGAAGTCCGCAAGCGAATCAACACAACTATAGTTGAACTCAGCAAATAACCTGTCCTCAAGCCAATCCAAATACAAACACATTGGCTTGTATTCAAGCTTACGGAGCAACGAATCCGCTTTCAATGTCCTATCCTCAAACTCACGAATAGTCTCTGCGCCCTGGTATCGCTGATACACGATACGACCTCGCAGATTATGACCATTCACATACTCATTTACCTGCTTGTAATACTTCTCCGGCACTACCAACCGCAATGCAAAATTGTGAAGAATACGCTCAATGGAATATTCCCAATCACGCTCATCATCCTTCACACATATCAGTTCACCAATGAATGGAATCTCTTCGGTAGTTGCACCAACAGCTTCCAGTATCTCATCACGAATCTCAGCCACACGACCGGATATATTGTTCTTATGCTGCTGCAGATAGCGTATGGTGGCCATTCGTTCTTCTATGTTGCTACTGATTTCATCCTGACGGTTTTGTGCCTGACGCTTCTCTTCCATAAGTTGCCTGTCAATCGTCACTTGCAGAGCATCTTTCTCGCGTTTGGCGGTCGCACGATTAATTTCGAATACCTCTACATCAGGACTTTGTTCCATCTTCACCAGCTTTGCCAACTTATCGTATTCTTCGGCTTTGGCCTTGCGGTTATCACGTATCCTCACTCTCTGATTGATTTCCTTTTCAATTTCATGTATCTGCTGACCCACCTCGTCCTTCTCAATAGCCACCGTCAAGCGCATTTGCTCTTGTTCCAGCTCACCCTTCTGCACCTTCAACTCCTTCAACCTATCTTCCAGTTTCCTCAAGTCGCTCTTGCAGCACACCAACTCCTTGTCGCACAAATCCACCGTTCGCGCAGCAAACCAATAGGCTGCCACACTCTTCTCCTGCTCCATTTCAACTATGCGTATGTCTATCTCCTTCAGTTCCTCTGTCAATGCATTGATAGGTTCCAGTTGGGCAATCTGCTCCTTCACCTTATCGATATTAGTCTTAGCCTCCATCAGATTTTGGAAGTTGTCCTTCAGTTCCTGATACTTCTCCTCAGCCGGCAGTTCCTCGAGCATATTCGTACGAATAAAACTGTCCAGATCGTCCAACACTTTCACACCCACTATCTGATTGAAGAGTGTAAGCGCCTTGTCCGAACGCATACCGAAGAGGGTTATCATCTTTTCGCCATATGCCACCGGACCATCAAAAAACTCTATCGTGCGTTTTGTTTCATTCGTATTGTATTTTTTCGTCAGTCGCTTGCGCCAATCGCCATGCAAGTCAAACTCTGAAAAGTCACGCTCTATAGTCAACGACTCTCGGGCTACACCAAACAGTACCTTTAGTTCCTCGCCAGTGTAGTAGCGCACCTGAAACAGCGTCACCACGCGCTTGTCCACATTGCAGAACGATGCAAGCAATACCGAACGAGCCCCTTTGTCGCGCAATCTCAGCGTGGTTGTGCTCGCTGCACCCTCCTGCTGCTGATTGCCATAGTTGCCAAAGAAGTACGATTCCTCTGTACGGTTGCCCTTCTTCTCCACACCCGATGATTGATTGTAAAATCGTTGGCGCTTCAGTGGCACCATCAGCGTGAGCAGAGCATCTATCAGCGTACTCTTGCCCGAGGCGTTTGCTCCGGTCAATAGCGAGTTGTTACCATGCAAATTCATATGGTACACTTTTTTGTCAAAGGTTCCCCAATTCCACACTTCCAAATAGTCAAGCTTAAAGCCTGCCACTTCCGAACTGGTATTAAATAGGTTCATCTGCTGCATTATAGTCATTAAGTTTGTTTTTAAATTCTAATATATCGTCCAGTGTCACCTTATCCTTGATGATGCGATGTATCTTATAGCGCTTCTCACCCTCAATATGCTTTGCTTCCACCAGGAAACCAAAGCCTGCTATGCTGTCTATATAGCGGTCAAGATCTTTCTCAAACTTGGCACGATTGAATGTGGCGGGAAGAAACAATTCTGCCTCTTCCTTTATTTCAGTAGCAGTTACATACTTGTCCGAAGCCTGCGACTCTGTTGGATTGCTGTCGAAGTCTTCGAGTATCTGCCTCAACACGATGAGTATCACCGAAACCTCAAAACCATACGACCTTCTCGACACCATGTTCAATGTTTTGTCTTCGTCCAATTTCATTTGCTTGACAAAGGCAAAACCTTCATCCTTTTTCACGATGAGTTCCAGTCCCATCACACTGATATAGTCCTGAATCTCGCTTTGGTAGTCGAGTAAATCATTCCAAACTACATCGTCTTTCTCTACGATGCCTTTCAACAGTTTCACTACAGCCCTGCTGTATGGTTGTATATTTACTGCGTTCATCTTGTTATTATAATTTCGGGAATTGATATGGTTTTATTTTCTGTAAAAATAATATGTTGCTGGCGTTCTTCGCTTACCACCGTCTTATATTCCTTCAGCACGCCAATGTATCCAAACACTTCCGACAGACCTTTCTCCACGCCTTCGTTCCGCTCTATCACCTCTGCCAGGGTCGTCTACTGTCTGTCGTTCAACACCTCGTTGATGCGGTCTCTCAGCACCTTTCGGTCGATGTGATACGGATTGTAGAGTTTACCAATACTCTCCAAATCAGCCAGACTCAGTCCGGCTATGTCAGGCTTATCCTTATACACAGTTTCTTTTACAGGTGTGAGGGTAAGAGGGCGCTCCAGCGGCAGATTGATGTCAATGGTTTCGTATTCAAGCGAAGCATCTGGCTTTTCTTTCCGTCTGCTGGCTTCGATGAGTAGTTTCTTTATATCGTTGATTACTTGCTTTGTCGCCTCAGCATTCATATGTCCGTTCTGGCGAATGATTCGACTCAGTTTCTCGCTCATGCGGTCGTTGGTTTTCGCAACCTTCTCACCAGCGTCAAACAGATGCTTTTTCATTTCCTTGAGAAACATGTCATGTGCATCAATGCCTCTATTTTCCAGCGTTTTGTAGAGTGCACCAGCCAACTCGTCCCATTCTTTCTGCAGATCGGCCGAGAGCAGAAACTCCCAAAATGCATAGAAACTTTTGCCTTGTTGCGATTGTTTTAGTTCGCCATATGCATCAAAGATGTAGTTCAACAAAGCTTTCTTCTCTGCATTTTCTGTCTGACGTTCGTATATCTCTTTGATAATCCCCTTAAAGTTGTCATCCACCTCTTTGAAATCGCTCAGCAGTTCCTTCGCCAGTTTGTTCAAACTGTTGTATCGTGGTTCTATCTGGTAGTCCTCGTAAACCTCGACCTCTTCGCCCATCTCCAGCCGCTGAATCTGATGCTCTATCTCCATTTTTTTGGTTCGAAGCAATTCTAGTCGCTTCTCACGGTCCTCGTTCGAGTATTCCACCAATTCCTTCAGTTGGGAAAACAGTGTCTTGAACTTTGATTCAGTACCGATGTAATCTTCTTTTTTCAAGCTCACCACCCAATCTATCAATTTGCTTGTGTGTGACGAAATCTCGTATATCACCTCTCCCTCTTCGTTCTGATAATTGGTCAAGAATCCCTTGTCTGTCCAGTCTTTGATGAGCCGTTTCGCTTTCTGTTCGTTAGACTCTACTAGTCTCGTCATTTCAGAATCATCCTCCACCAACGTATTTTCCTGCTCATCCAGTCGGTTCTCCAGTAGCATGTGCAAGCGTTCCTGCATTATAGCCGCCTGTCCTTCAAACGCTTCAATGACAAAAGACAAGAAGAAATCCACACTTCTTGATTTTATGAGTCGTACGCTTGGTGACTCTCGTAATATTTGTGTTATTTCTTCTACTTGCATAAATGTTATTCGAAATTATTTTGTTTAAAATCCATCAGTGTCTTAAATATTACATTCAAACACTTTTAAGGTGTTATTTATCTTTACACACAAAACACCACCATTGAATCATTGAAGTTCTATAATTCATTTTCCCCAATCCTTGCGATCAGTTCAGCATTCAGTTTCTCATCTCGTCCCAACAATTGCCGTACAAGCTGATAAATCGTAGTGCAAGGATTTTGATTTGCATAACGTGAATCTGCATATTCTAAATGCTTCGCTTCCGCATACCGCAAGGCGGACTCCATTGAGCCGTAAGTAGTCATTATCTTATAATTGTTAGGATCTTTCTTGGCGTATCTGTACTTTTTCTTCGATTTATATTTCGGAGAAGCATTTACAGCTGTTGAAATCTTCTCTTCATAATCCTTTCGAGACACTCCTGTTATTACATTCTGAAAATGATATAGATACCACAATTCGAATGCTTCATTACTCCAGGCTACCTCAATGCTATTTTTTTTGTCCCATCGCAATGGCTTCGTTGAAATCCTTTGCAGGAAATTCATCCCTATCGAAAACAGCCCAAACACGGTCATAGTTATTCTTATTTTTAAGATCAATGGCCTTCTCCACAACATCTTTTGTTCCACGCCCAAGCCCTTTAACCTCGATGTCATATACAATTACCCCCTGTTGCTTTTCGGCAAAAGCTTCAAAGTAATTAGGTTCAGTCTTTGTCCCTTCGCACACAATTAACACAGAGCAACGTATGACTTTCTGTTCTCTCTTTTGCGATTGCCTCCTAAATTTTGAAGAAGCATTATCTATCTTTATTCTCTTTGCTGCCATAGCCTTACATTATTAATCATTCAATATATAAGGAATGGCACCATAACGACCGGCGATATAGTTTTTCTCATAATTTGCATCATTACGAGGTTTGGTCCCGTCTGGGAGTACGATATCAATCAGACTATACAAATCCGTCTGCTCTTTAGAATCTTTCTCCGTGAACCATATCTGGTCTCGTCTTAAAATTTTCTGAGAAAGTAAGTGCGTATCGTGGGTAGTGAATATCAATTGGGCATTCTTTGGATTTGTTTCCGGATTATTGAATAATTCAATAATATACTGAGAAATCAGAGGGTGCATTTTTGCATCCAGCTCATCGATGACAAGCACGCTCCCAGAATAAAGCGTTTCGAATATCGGTCCCGAAAGATCAAATAACTTATTTGTACCGGAAGATTCCCTATCTTCAAACGAGAAGTTAATTGTACCTACTATATTACCTTTATCTGAATATACGTTATGTATAGAATCCAACTCAATACTCTTCTTGCCTTGCGTTTCTCTTTGGAAGAGTGCTCGTAATTCCATAGGCAAGTCCTGAGGAATATTGGGTTCTTCCTCATGAGTAAGAATGTTGTTAAATCCAAGTCTCAATTTCTGGAAGAAGTTGAGAGCATCAACACTCAAAGATTCTTTTTTGTGAAAAAATAATTTTGAATATGCTCTATATTGTTGATTATTCAATCCAGAAATCACATTAAAGTCCGATTGAAACCAAGAAATAACCTGACGAGATATTTCACCGCCTAACTGTTGGCATAATGACAGGAACAAACGGTTGTCATTGGTCTTTTCTTCATATCCGACTCCTTCCGGGAAATTATTCTCATCTACACAAATCCCATCTTCGTTTCTTACGAACATCATCTGCTCTTTAGAACGAGGTGTTGTTTTCCGGAATAACCATTCTTCAACGATACGCTCCAGATTATACCTGAATCCATATCTGTAACAATACTCTCCTTTCAAAAATATAATCTCAAACATAGAGGGATGGTGATTGTCCTTCAAAAGAAGAAATGGGTCATATTCCAATTGCTCATTGTCATTTAACTTCACCGACAACAACACGCAACTCGCCATTGCGTGCATCGCACTGACAAGATTGGATTTCCCACTTGAATTGGCACCATACAGCGCAAGCGAACGAAGCAGAGTATATTTATTGCAGTCAAACAAGTTCGTTTCAGTACATTCTTTCAAAGCTTTATCGGCCTCCAATACTAAGGTCTTTTTCCTATAAAACGACCTGTAATTCTCAACTGTAAATTCAAGTAACATATATCTGACTTTTAAGTGTTTCAATTATGTAACCATACTATTTTCCGCCACGACAATTTTATCGGCTGTCTTTCAGCCGATAAAATAAAAATGCCCGTAAGAAAATATTTTTGTTTTAACATTCCGGTTTATAGAAACATGGCAGAAGCGCCTTCTTGTCGCAGTCCTTACCATGAAGAATACATTCAAACAAGTGTTTCAGGTAGTCCTGAGGGGCTATGTCATTTAACTTACAACTCTCTATCAAAGAGAAGATGAATGCTGAGTTTTCTGCCGCATCCTCACTGCCTATGTTCATACAGTTCTTGAGCAGCAGCTTTACAGGTTTCATCCTTTGCTCACAGAGGTTGTTCGAGATTTCCGCTGAACCGTCCTTGAGGATATTTCTCAAGGATTTCCACTGGTTTATCGTATAGTTCACGGCCTTTCTCATCAGTTCGTTAGTCATAATCTTCGCATCCTGCATCATAATGACCACCTTATGATGGATACGTTCAAGAATCGGTCCTGTAAGCTTAAGCCTTCTTTCCTTAATCTGCTCACCGCTGAGTTTCATCATACGGAACAGGTCTTCATTTCTGAACATCTCACCAATAGGATCTATTATGTCCATCGCTGTTCTGTCTGAAGGCAGGGCATCAACCCACAACCTTCTACAGTGCGTCCAGCATCCTATATGAAGCACCTTTGAGTCTTCACCATCGTACATCCTGTAAACCGTATATCCGTCAGTGGATATGGTTCCCATAAAATATTCCAGGAATGACTTTGCCGCATCGGATGACCTGCTGCCGTTATTATAGTAATAATAGACCATCTTAATATGCTTGGCAAAGAAAGCCCATAAGTACTTTCTCCTGTAAGCCTTCCCTTCCTTTGTCTCCACTCCTACGAGTTCGGTGGTCTCATCAACCATAAGGTATTTAGCTCTCTGTACAAACTCCTTGAATACATCTTCTATGAACTCCTTTAGCTTGGCGATTCCGTTATGTATATAGCTGTTCAGCGTGGTATTGCTTATGTGGATGCCCTCTCTTGCAAGCAGTCTTATCTCTCTGTTTTCTGGCATGCTGAAGTCATATTTTAGGCAGAGCAGGCGGGCAAGCAGTTCAGGAGAGAAGATACCTCCAAGATTTTTCAGCGGATGCTCCATGGTGCTTGTGAAAGTGCCGTCTGCAAGCTTTACCCTTGCCACCTTGTAAACATGCTCCACGTTATGAGCCCTTACATGTTCTATGACCCTGTATTCCCAAACATCAGGCATACCGTTACGGTTCATAAACCTTGCACCATCCGGGAGTTGGTAATAGTCTTCTATTTCATGAACAACTACCTTATCCACCTTCAGCCTGCTCTTTTCTGCACGTGGGGCGGTTTCCTTTCTTCTTGAAGGTTTGCTGTTCTGTTCAGGCACGTTATCGGAAGAGGTATTGCCACTGGTTTCGTTACCATCGGCCTTATTATTATCATCATCCTTCTTGTCAGAACCGTCATACTCGGACTTCTCCATTGCAGACTTGTCAAGGTTACGATTGTTCAGCAGCCTTCTTTGCTCGGAGGTACGGCCGAAACGGTGTTTCCTGCTGTCATCAAGCTGTAGCTTGAGATTGGAAATCTCGTTTGCCAGCATTCTGTTCACCTCGTCTTTTGCCCCAAGCTGCTTTCTCATAAGTTCCATTTCCTTTCGATAGTTCTCGACTGTTGCGGATAACTCATTGATTGTCTCCATCAGAGCCTTGGAGTTCTCCTTGTTGGATTCTTCAATTGCTTTAAGCCTCGCAATCAGTTCGTTTACCTGTTTGCGAAGCCCTGCCTTTTCCTCATTCGCCAGACCCAGCTGACAGCAAAGTAACTCGTATGCTCTTTCATCAATCATGATATAAAGGTACGAAAAATCAGGCAGTTACGCAAACTTTTTATCGTTTATTTTTATACTATTCTATTGATAATCAACATGTTAATATTAACCTTTCGGACTAACGTACATCTTGTCAACTACAATGCTTTCCGTAAGATAAGCCATGTCCGACCATTGTATCCGGTAGCATCTGGAGACTTCATCAAATACAGGTTTCTTGAATTTGCCCATAACAGGACGTTTTTCGTAAAGCACATAAAAACCGCGTTCGTAATGAAGTATCTTCACGACCTTTCGGTTCCGGGACATGAACATATATACATTGGACGCATCGCTCGGGTCAAGTGACATTTCTTCCCTTATACTCTCACACAGACGGAAAATGCCTTTCCGCAAATCAACATTACCGTTAAACAGGTAATAGTTCAGGTTAGCACTCAGACCAAGCATATCATCCTATCATTTTATTAAGCAACAGGCTCAAATCAAGAACGGTGGTGTTTCTCAGGAACAGTGTTGCGCCAGACACCAACTGTAACTTAATCCATTTTATTGGTGGTTCACCTTCAGGCTGTTTCACTTCCAACTTCACAGTTGGACTATTGCATGGTTTCCCGGTTATCTGGACTTTGGCAACCTTGGGCTGCTCAACCTGGACTGTCTTGCCTAACTTCTCACTCCACAGTTGGTGACGCTGCCAGTTCATGAACTTGTCGTAATTTACCCCATAATCAGCACAGAACTCCCGAAGATCCTTGGTCTCGCTGCATAACTGGTAGAGGTCATATACCTCCTGATAGTTTACTTTTTCTTTTGCCATAATCATTTTTGTTAAAGGTTACGGCGCAAAGATATGGCGGCTAACAACTTATGTCAAGGCGGAAAATAGAATGGTTACT
>PPYF01546787.1_pt1 | contig 10494 bp, 5 predicted proteins | sample 1559871 | NCBI WGS metagenome assembly PPYF01 (sample SAMN08240021, study PRJNA423297) | Human gut metagenome, whole genome shotgun sequencing project.
GCAAACGGTTCCTTGATCACATCCTTACCCATGAGCACGGCGTGGTTGGTTCCCCAGGGTTTTGTGCGGTCGGCGGGACAGGTGTAGCCTTCGGGGAGTTTGTCGGTGCTTTGGAACACTACCTCAACAGGCACATGGCCTTCATATTTTGAAAGAATCTTGGTGCGGAAATCCTGTTCGAAATCCTTGCGGATTACGAATACAACTTTCCCGAAACCTGCCTGGAGGGCATCATAGATGGAATAGTCCATGATAGTTTCACCATTGGGGCCCAGCGGATCCAGCTGTTTGAGACCTCCATAACGGCTACCCATACCGGCAGCAAGAACAAATAAAGTGGGTTTCATTGCTTGTTATGTTGTTTTAGGTTGTTGGTCTATATAAGAATGCCATAATCCCCGAACCGGACATTGCGGCAGTTCGGGGATCTGGCAGAGGTATTTATTCGCTGACTTTGCGTGCACCGTCGGAAATCACAACCGGATAGACAACCGGTTCATGTCCGTACTTGGCCTTAAAGTCATGTTTAGCCTTTTCAATGAATTTATCGAACAGTTCGTTCTTGACGAGGTTGATTGTGCAGCCTCCGAAGCCGCCGCCCATGATGCGTGAACCGGTCACGCCGCATTCTTTGGCGATATCGTTGAGGTAATCGAGTTCCTCGCACGACACTTCGTAGTCCTTCGACAGGCCACGGTGTGTCTCATACATTTTCTGACCCACGGTCTCGCAGTCGCCTTTCTTGAGAGCATCGCAGACGTCAAGCACGCGCTGTTTCTCCTCGATGACATATTTGGCGCGGAAGTAATCCTCTGCAGAGATGTCACCCTTGACTTTGTCGAGCATCTCCATTGTGGCATCGCGAAGGGTTTCCACACCAAGTTTGGCGGCAACGCGCTCGCACGACTGGCGACGTTTGTTATAGGGCGAGTCAACCAGAGCGTGCTTAACCTTCGAGTCAAGCAGAACGAGAGTATAACCGGCAATGTTGAAAGGATAGTATTCATATTCCATCGAACGGCAGTCAAGACGCATAAGGTGGTCTTTCTTTCCGAATACTGAAGCAAACTGGTCCATGATGCCGCAGTTCACACCGCAATAATTGTGCTCGGTGGACTGACCGATTTTAGCCAGAGGCACATTGCCGGCGAACACGGCATCGAATCCCTTTACAACGCCGCCGCGTTTGATAATCTCGCGGCAGATACCGAATATATAGCGTGCCCACTGCTGTTTGGGGGCATCTTCTTCATTCAGTCCGAATTCAGCATATTCATTTATGTCCACCGAGTACACGCGTACTGTCTCAGTACCGTTGGGACGGATTTCGGCCATAATCACTTTATCGATTGCACCGGGGAACACGAAGCCGCCATTATAGTCGGTGTGCTCACCTATAAGGTTGATGCGGCCGGCTGAAGCATACATTGTTCCTTCCTGACCGAATTTCTCTTTGAAAATTCCCTTGATTTTATTTTCCATTTCCATAGAATAAGGTAGATTGTTAGTTATTGATTATATATTTTTTTAATGTGTTCTTTGAGGCAAAGATAGCAAAAAACGCCAAACCCACATATATAAATTCTTCAAAAAAGAGCCGGAATTTGGCTAAATAAGCCAAATTCCGGTCTCGATTATAAATTACGTCTGAATGTGATTTATTCCATGCAGCATCCGCCGCATTTTTTATTTTACGTCTATCACAATTGTGGCGGGACGAACACCGGGTGCGGAAACTGCAAGTTCGGCTTTGCCCGGAGTAGATGCCGCACGCAGAATAGCGGTGGCTGCGCCACTGAACAGCGGACAATTTCACCATACGGTTGTCGTCGGGCACAATGTTGGCATCCTTATCGGCAACGTTCACGGTTACGTACACAAGATCGTTTCCATCGGCCACAATCTCCTTGCGGTTTGCCGACAATACTATATGGTGGGCTTTCCCGGCGGTACGCACTGTCCGTTCCTCCACCGGTTTTCCGGCATCATCCATGGCCACCACCTTCACTTCGCCCGGCTGATACACCACATCGTCCCAGATGAGGCGGTAGCGGTTCATGGCAAGAGAATCGTTGCGGTCCTGAATGTGCTGCACACGGTCACGTTCCCAATAGGGGGTCTTTGCAACCTCGGCGTAATCAAGCACGCCGGAATCAACTTTTTTCCGTACGCCCATCGATTTGCCGTTGACAAACAGCTCGGCCTGCGGATATGAGGTATAGACAACCACCGGGGTAATCTCGCCTTCACGTCCTTTCCAGTTCCAGTGGGGGAGGATATGCAGAGTAGGCGATGTGCGGTTCCACTGCGAACGGTATAGGTAATAGCGGTCCTTTGGAAGAGAGGCAAGGTCAATAATTCCGAACACACTCGAGTGGTTTGGCCAAGCGTCAGTGTCGTAGGGGGAGGGCTCCCCGAGATAATCGAAACCGGTCCATACGAACTGGCCGATTATCCAGGGATAATCGTCATCCATTGCGAAATCGATATCGGGAATATTGCTCCAGTAGCAGAATTCAGTATCATAGCTGCTCGACTGATGGTTGTCGTGAACGGCATTTGCCCGACGCTGCATCGGGAAGATGTAACAGCCGCGTGAGGAAACGGTCGAAGCAGTTTCGGAACCAAGTACAAGGCGCTGCGGGAGCATCTTGTAGGCCTTAAGATAATACTGAGGCTTATAATTGAAGCCGGGAATATCGAGAGCTGCTGCGAATCCGTTGTCAAGCACTGCGCCGATCTGGTCCATGCCGCATGTAACCGGACGTGTGGGGTCTTCGCGATGTGCAATATCCAGAAGCATCTGCAACTCCTGCACGCCATCGGGTCCCCACTGGCTCGGGACCTCGTTGCCGATACTCCACATCACAACAGATGCGTTGTTGCGGTAGTGATGAATCATATTCATCATATCACGTTCGGCCCATTCGCCGAATATGGAACCATAGCCGTTCACACTTTTGGGACGGAACCCCCAGTCATCGAACGGTTCCACCATGAGCATCATACCCAACTCATCACACAATTCAACCAGTTCAGGAGCGGGCATATTGTGAGATGTGCGGATGGCGTTGGCACCCATGTCCTTCAACATTTCAATCTGATGGCGAAGGGCGGCGCGGTTGACGGCGGCACCGAGGGGGCCAAGGTCATGATGGTTGCACACGCCTTTGAATTTGGTATATTCGCCGTTGAGGAAAAAGCCTTTTTCAGGAATGTATTCCAATGACCGGATACCGAAGCGTGTGGAATAGGTGTCAACAGCCTTCCCGTCGACCGACAGGGTAGTCCTGGCAACATATAGCCAGGGAGTGTCAGGACTCCAGCGCTTGGGTTTCTCAACAAGAAAATCCTGGGTGAACGGTTGCCCGTGGCTATGATATATCGAGTTGTTGGTGGCCACCACCGAACCGTCAGGCGCAATGATTTCAGTATTTACATCTACTGCAGCACCTTTTGCAGCGCCTTCTATACGGGTGATAAGTTTCACAGAAGCTTCGTCAGCCGAGACATAGGGAGTCGTCACATAGGTTCCCCAGACCGGAACATGCACTTTCGATGTCGCAATCAGATGCACGTTACGGTAAAGCCCTGCTCCGGGATACCAGCGGGAAGACTGGGGCTTGTTTTCAAGTTCCACAGTCAGCGTGTTGCTCCCTGGGTGCACAACTCCGGTTGGCAGGCTCAGATGGAAAGAATTATATCCATACGCCCATCCGCCTACATGTTGACCATTCACACTCACTTTCGGATTGCTCATGGCGCCGTCGAACACCAGCGTGAAATGCTGGCCCACGGTATCAGGCACCTCAAATGTTGTGGTGTATATGCCACGGCCCATATAGGGCAGACCGCCGGTACGGCCTGTCTTTTCAGTTTTCTCTGTTTCGCCGTTCTGCTCCACGGCAACTACCTGGAGGTCGTGAGCACGGTCGAACGGTTCATGTATGGCCCAGTCGTGAGGCACACGGACATCCTGCCATGCGTCGCGATTACCAAGGGAATCCACTTTGGCAAACTGCCATCCATGGGTCAGAGTTGATTCAGTGCGGGCCTGCATGTCGGCAGGGTTCAAGGCCCCGGCCGAAAGCATGCATATTGTCGCCACTGACGTTAATATTTTATTCATTGGTTGAGATTGTTGGTTGTTTGGTTAACTGGTATATATCACTGAAGGTATACTGAAATGTATCACTGAGCAGGCTTAATCGTCGCCTCCAGGAATGGGTCGAGCGCCTGCGTGGGTCGATTGTTATCGAAAGCGCCTTTTTTGTAGCCTTCCTGTTCAGGAGCTTCCGGCTCCCAATAGAATACGCCATCAAGGATTTCGGCGCTCCCGAATTCCCGCAAAAATGTGCGCAGAGTAGATTTTGCGCCGGCCGAATTTGTGTAATGGAATCCTATTTCGCTAAGAATTATTTTCTTACCGTATTTCTGATTAAGTTCCTTAATATTCTCAAGGCAATTTGTGATAGCCTGATAATCAAGATTTACACTCCATGAGCTGCCTGAGCCAGACTCAGTCTCTGGATAAAGCGACATGCCTATCATATCATATTTGCCTCCGTTGGCATTGAGCAGATCAAAGAACCATTTATACTGAGCCTTGTCCTGACCTCTGTCGAGGTGCACAATCACTTTGGCCTGAGGAAACACGGATTTTACAGCGTCATATCCGGCATTGAGATAACGGGGAAATTCACCTGCGCTGTTTCCTTTCATTTCGCCTCCGAGCTCATGCATCATGCCGGGGGTAGTCTCATTGCCGATCTGCACCCATTCCACATCGATGCCCTCATTTTTCAGTTTGCCAAGTACGTCCGATACATGCTGACTGACAGCTGTTGCAGCCTCAGCCGGTGTCTTGCCGATCCATGCTGCCGGAGCGTGCTGCTGTCCGGGATCTGCCCATGAATCGCTGAAATGGAAATCCACCATAAGACGCATACGCAGATCGCGGGCGCGACGGGCTTTTTCCAGCACATCCTCCACGCCGTTCCATCCGTTCTCGGGATTCACCCACACGCGCAGACGGATGGCATTCACGCCACAAGTGTTGCGAAGGAGCTTGGTCAGTTCCATTTCGCGGCCTTTTTTAGAATAAAATTTATAACCTTTGGATTCAAGTTCGGTTACCCAGCTTATATCGGCTCCGCGGGCAAAACCGTCAGGAGAGAACGTCGCCTCGAATTCAGCATCTGTCTTTTCATCATCCTCCTGGGTGTTATTGTCCGTTCCAGGAATCTGTGGGGCATCGTCATCGCCGCCACACGATACTGCACTAATAGAAAACATCGATGCGGCAAGCAACCCGAAGAATGCGTTTTTAAAAGTTTTAATCGTCATGTATGTCATTATTATTGTATTATTTTCCTGAGATATCAAACGTGTTGGAATATGCGAAATTGCTTAACGTCAGTTAATAACGCCATTGATATGCTTAAATATCCAAAATCTCGCAGCCGTGTTTATTGCAGCCATACGCCCACAACCTCGGCCGACGCCTGTCTGTCAGAATTTTCAGCCGGAAAAACCAACTGCAATTTTTCAATATCGGCAGCCCGCAAGGTCTGTCCGTTGTATTCAGGCACGAATTCTCGGCCAAGAAAAGTAGGAAATGGTGCAGGGACAAGCAGAGTGGGCGACAACTTAAACTCCGTCAGCGGTAACGCGATTTCCGAATCGGGGATAAGTGTCACAGGACAGGAATACGTGAACCCGTCGATATCCGAGATAGCCACCATAGCCTTACTCATGTTTTCTATTTTCCCGGTCTTGATCCGCAGTTCTGAGGGGTTCATTGATGCGGCAAGCGGTGCAATGATAGGACGCACATATTTGGACAATACCGTATTGACGTTGTCTGTCCCGGGAGCGACAACCACCTCAACGGCATCATTACCGAGAGGGGAGAGCTGCGCCAGCCCCACACGACAGCGTCCCCAATGATCAGGAATAGTGCCTACATCAACGCCATCCAGACCATCCGGACCGTTAAGAAGGATAATCGGAGCGTTCTTATCAAGAAGCTTTGTGCTGTAATATGCACCATCAGCGGAACCCCAATCCAACGGATTTCCCTCCAAAGCACCGGGGAAAGTCATATCAGACTTGTCTGTTTTTGCAAGGGCAGTGGCATCGGCAGCAATCACATCCGGGAAAACTATCCTGTAATTGAACATGTCGCGCCAACTAAGGTCATCCGCAGGAATCTCTGCCCGGAACAAGTAAGGGGCGACTTTATGCATGGTGTAAAGCTTATTGTCGTCACGCCAGAACGACACATCAGAAGGATATATCACCAGTGAATCGGGCATGACATCGCCGAAAGCCTCAGCTTCTATTACAAGCGGCTCACTTTTATAATGGTTTACAGCAGCCTTGTGGCTGACGTGAGGAGCTACCGTTGTGACCGGAGGCATCACAAAATCGCCGGCTCTGATTCCGTCGACCGGAGTAGATGCTGAAATATGCGATAGCGCACTCTCCGAATCCGACAGGACATATACCCCCGGACATATATCCATAACACCATCTGCCGCCTTTCTAACTCCAGCCGAATCTGAGATAGGCCGGTAAAAGAACTTTTCAGACAACTGCGGCAAGCTGACTCGCATGGAATGGCAGGCGTTGATTATGTGGGCCGGTGCGCGATGAAGCGACGGCTTTTCAAACGGATCGGAACTATAAAGCACATCAGGCATCACCTCAAGCCGCCAGACCCCGGGATTTATTTCATCAAGAAAATATGCTCCACGCCCCTGATACTCCACTATGGCAGATGTGCCATAGCCTGCAATATGTTTCAGCTTTTTCGCATCTACCGGCACGTCAGCCACATTGTTTGTATAGAAAAATTCTTCCGGAGCGTTCCATACTGAAAGATTACGTCTGTAGCTGACAGTGGCGTTGCCGAACACAGTGTCGGCCGGATATACAGACCGTTTGGCCGATGGACCGTCATAAGGCGTCGCCTGCATCACCTTGGCGGCAATTTTCATTCCTATGGCTTTCTGCGGGGTATAGGCAAGATTCAGATAATGGGTCTGATACTCCGTGTTGAACCGGGCCATGTCTATCGGGTCATAGGCAAACTGTGTGGCCCATTGGAAGCCTTCCGATGCGAATGTGCGTGCTACCGCAGGGAACAGATAACTCTCGAGCATATCGGCCGGATCGAACTCGTAGACTATTTTCGCTTTATCGTTGAATCCATTTATATTGGAGAACGGTATGTCATAGTGGTCTACATATGGCAGAAAATTCCCTTTACGTTCATGACCGGCAACCAGACCGATGGGATACCATTGATAGGTGGTGCCCTGTATGTCGGCATCATAATATCCCTGAACCATGTCACCGTTGTGACTGACATTATAGAGAATCGGTTTCTTCCATCCTCCATTGCGCATTGCTTCCACCATGGAATTGATATAGGCGGTGACCTGCGCGGGCGATGAGGTGTGGCATGGCTCATTGTTCACCTCCATGGCTATGATACGCGGATCGGCCGCATATGTTAGGCCGGTGTAAGGGTTGCGGTGCTCCACAAGCTGCTTTATATAATTACGCTGGGCAGCGATTGAAGCCGGGTCCTCATGAATTTTGCACTTATCATAATCATAGGAATAACCGCCGGTGTCCACGTTTTTCTCCGGATAACCGTTACCGAAATTGGTCTGTGCTGTCAGAATTATATCTATGCCGTTCTCCTCCATCCGCCCAATCAGATAATCCAGAAGGTCGAGATGCTCATTGTCAAGCAGATTCCCGACACTGTCGGAAATCTCCACGTCCCACAGATGCATTCTGAAAGCATTGAGGCCAAGACGCTTCATATGGTACACGTCTCTGTCTATTGCCTTTTTATGGTCCACCCCCAGCGCATCCAGTGCACGGTACGCATGGGCAAACGGCACTGTATAGTTTGTCCCGTAATACCGCACTTCGTCGCCCTTAGGATTACGCATGCGGCCATGGCCGTCAACATAGGTAAATTTTTCCTTGACTGATGTCGCAGAGCTGACCGGTGAGGAAAATGCCAAGGCAAGCATGGTTCCTGTTGTCAAAAGTCCGATACGGGCCGCGGTTCCGGCAAGGCGTGTAAGTAAGATGGGGGTTTTCATGGATTAATCTCTAAATAATTGCAAATGTAGCAAAAATTTAGGTTAAATTATTAAATAGTTGTCCTTATAAATGTTATATTTGTAGTAAACACATCCGCATGATATATCTGACCACCATACATACGTGTTCAGGCGTCATGTTTCATTCCGAATATAAAAAATAGAGAATATGAAAAAAACTTTTTTTAAGACCATCGCAATAGCCACGCTCACGGCCGGAATACTTTCGACCTCCACGGGATGTGCGTTGCTTGACAATTCAAAGAAACATGTTGTCACCGGTTCCGGTGAGGAGCTGACACAAAATGACAAAAAACGTCAGCCGCTGGCTCCCCCTAAGAATCAGAATGCAAAGGATAAGTCTGAAAAAAAACAGAAATCCAAACCGATAAAAAACAAGAAAAACAACACAAATGAGAAAGTGACATCGGCCGAAGTCGCAGAAGCCCGTAAGGAGGCTGCCGCACTTGATTCGGCAAACAAGACGACAATGACACAGACCGACCAAACGACCAAAGATACCGGAGCTGTCCTCCCGGCCGACGTTTCTCTCAACGGCGAATGGACCATTTACAGCGTGCGCAACAATGTGGTGACGGGTGAAGAACGTCCCTATATCAATTTCGACCTTGCCGCGAAACGTTTTTATGGCTCTAACGGATGTAATATCGTAAACGGTGATATGACCCTTTCCGGTAAAACCGGACTGAAACTCGACAATATCATAGCCACAATGAAGATGTGCAGCGACGCTCCGTTTGAATACCTTATAAATCTCGCACTCAGCGAAGTATCTTCCTATTCCGCACGTCAGGTAGGTCCGAACACATTCCTTGACCTCAAAGGCAACGGCGGCTCAGTGATTATGGTGCTCAGGCGTCATAACATGGATTTCCTGAACGGTGCATGGGCAATAACCTCCCTGAATGGCACACCCATGCCGGCAGAAGGCGCTGAGGATGCGGCCACAATGACAATAAATATCCCTGACCTGCAGATTCACGGCACCACCGGCTGCAACATATTCAACGGCCAACTTTTCATCGACCCTGACAAGAACAACTCAATGCAGTTTGTAAACATCGGAACAACTCGCATGGCTTGCCCCCCCAACTCCAGAGAGACGGAGTTCCTGCTCGGACTGGAGATGGTTGAGACTGCAAAAGCAACCGGCACCGACACTATAGCCATGTATTCGGCCGACGGCAAACTCATTTTCGAGATGCGCCGCATAAATTATCCGCGCGAGGAACAGCAGGTTGAATAAACCGCTACCCTTATTTCAGATAAAATCCATTTCAAAAACGCAAAAGGGTGTTGCAGACTATGTCCGGATATGGATTCCGGAATTCTGCAACACCCTGTTTATTTCTATAATATTCCTCAAACAAAACCGAAACCCCGGCAGATCAATGCATCGTCTGGCGGGGCTTCGGTTTTGCCTTATATATCGTATTTGTCGTCGGATTATTCGAAGATATGTTTGAGCTTTGAGAACAAACGGTGTTTAGTGGATTCCGACGGAGTCATATTCGGCTTATTCTTGAGCGACTCAAATGCCGCACGCTCTTCTGCGTCAAGATTCTCAGGAATGTAGACCATCACATTTATGAGTTCATCACCTGTACCGCTTGAATCGGTAGAGGGGATACCTTTGCCACGCAAACGCAGCACTTTGCCCGGCTGAGTGCCGGCAGGGATATTCAGACGGGCACGTCCGGTGATGGTAGGCACCTCAACGGCACCCCCGAGAGCGGCAGTGGATACATCAAGCATCAGATTGTAGATAACATCGTTACCGTCGCGAATCAGTTCCGGATGTTTCACCTCCTGGATTACCACAAGAAGATCACCGTTCACACCTCCGCGTCGCGGTGCGTTACCTTTGCCTTTAACGGTAAGAGTCATGCCGTCCTGAACACCGGCAGGGATATGGAACGATACCAGTTCGTCCTTGCGCTGGGTGCCGTCGCCATGGCAATGGGTGCAGACTTCCGAAATAACCTTGCCCTCACCTTCGCATTGCGGACAGACGCTTACTGCCTCCTGAGGTCCGAAGAACCCCTGTACAACCTGGCTTACGGTTCCCGTTCCATGACAGGTGGGGCAGGTGTTCAATGCTGTGCCGTCCTTCGCACCTGTTCCGTTGCAGAACTCACATTTCACGTTGGTAGGAATGCGCAATGTCTTATCGACACCTGTGGCGATTTCTGCAAGATTCATCTTGACGGTGATACGCAGATCTGAACCACGGCGCTGTGGCTTGCGTGCATAACGCGTCTGCCGCCCTCCGGCAGCCCCACTGAAACCGCCGCCGAAATTGAAGTGACCGCCGAAGATGTCGCCGAATTGCGAGAAGATATCCTCC
>PPYF01269177.1_pt1 | contig 10493 bp, 4 predicted proteins | sample 1559871 | NCBI WGS metagenome assembly PPYF01 (sample SAMN08240021, study PRJNA423297) | Human gut metagenome, whole genome shotgun sequencing project.
CGTCCCCCACAAACGCATCCCCTTCACAACAAAATTAGGGAAAATACCTATCTTCTTTCCCCATCAGTTGCTGTGGCACTGCCGTTCCGATCGTTTTGACCGTCCCCGCCTCAATCGCAAAAACGATCATCCCATCCGTTTGACGGGAGCGCTTTTTGAACAGACTCTGTTCAAACGCCGCTGATTGAATCACGCTACCGATAAACACGGCGCTGCGAAATCACCCTCGCGCCTTCCGCATCTGCCTGCCTGGTCAACTGCTCTGCCAACGGCTTCAGGATTTTGGCTGCCACAAAGGGATACGACTCACCCAAGCGTTCCGCCCACTCGCAATACCGCTCCCCTTCCTGACGCGAAGCCGTTCCGTTTTCATCCAACCAATGCGCTCCCAACATCCGCCGTCGCTCAGAAACCACCGCCTTCGCCAGTGTCTCCGACGGTTGGAGGTCTTCCAACGCCTCACAAACAAACGCCGCCGGCCACATGCCGTCGTCATCCGCCGACGACCGCGCTATCCATTGCCCGATACACACATCCGTCGCTTCCGCCACTTTCAACTGCTGAGCCTCCGTTCTCGCCGTCCGAATCCACTTCAACAGCACCTTCTGTCGGAGGGCTCCCATTTCATCACTGCCCGGCAAATTCATGAGCGACCGAAAGAGGCTCCTTCCCCGACGTCTTTGCTGCTCCGCCTTGTCGTCGAGTCCTGAGTTTGACATCGTCCCGTCATCCCGGAAAAAGGTTTCTGCCGCCTGCCGGACAAAAAACGCCGGATGCTTTTGCACATACCGTTCCAACCAAGGAATACGCACGTCTTTGTCGTCATCCCACCGGCTCCCCAACACCGGCACCCACAAAAATTCCAACTGCGCCTTTTCCTCTGCCGTCAACGTGTCCCCGGTTTCCGCCGCCTTGACTGCCGCACGGATCTGCGACTCATGAATCGTCGGATGCAACGCCCCTTCGGCGTCTGCCATCGCCCGAAGCACCGTCACCAATAACGACGTTTCAAGGCGTTCCGGCGCCCACTGAATCGCATCAAACGCCGCCCAAGGCCGCTCCGCCGCCATCAAAGACTGAACCGCAGTCGCTTCATCACCAGGGAACGGACTCTGGGGCGCCACGGTCGCCCAATACGCCTTCGCAAGAGCATCGTTCACCGCCAACAACTGCCAAATGTCAGACACAAACGGCGCCTGCAGCAACAGGGCCTGAAACGTTTCTGCCGTCACCCGCTGCTGCACCAAACGCAGGATGTCCGCCACACGAGCCCGTGGCTCCCTATTCATCCAACCGGTCACCACCTGACAACACACCGCTTTTTCCGGAACCGCGGCCACCACAAACTCCGCCAATCGTTCCAACGGCCACGCCGCTCTCGCCACCGCCGCGCCCACCTCCTTCGAATCCTCCGCCTTTTCTGCCAACTGCCAGAGCCCGGTCAAACCGTATCGCTCATATATCGCTCCGACGATTTCCGTCTGTTGTGCTTGATGCCGTTCCAAACGTCGGGGCCAGTCCGCAACGCTCGCTTCCGTGTTCCCTTCTACATCCCAAAAACCGCCGAAGAGCCATGCATTCCTCAGAATTTCATCGTCAGACGCCAACCGGTCACAAAGCGCCTCCGCCATTAATCGAATGTCATCCGGCGTATCACTTCGGGCCAACACATACCGGCGCAAGGCATCGCGAATCTTTTCCGCCGTCTCATCCGTGCCTTCCGTCTGATGCCATCTTTCCATCAGCTGAAGCACCCTTTTTTGATCCGCAACAGTGAAGTCTCTCCAATGTCGCACCAGCTCCGTCAGCTGCCCCGCCTCATAGTGGGGTTGAGACAGTAACAAATCCGCAGCCGCCTGGATTTCCTCGTGACTCACCGACTGCACGTCCCCGTAATCCATGCTCCGACGCCGCCACCGCGGCCTGCCGTTGAACTCACCGACACAGTCGTCCGCATCAATGTATCGCAGCAACAGAGGCCACACCACCGAAGGAAACTGTTCCAAAAGCCGTTCAATTTCCCGCAGCCGACATTCCGCCGTCACCAAAGTCTGCGGCATCCAACAACGGAAAATGTTCCCCAACGACTGCGACGGAACCTTCCAACCGCAGTCCTGCGGCTCAACAGCCGCCAAACGGGCCAACAGTTCCACCGACCGACGAAAGGTCACTGGTTCCCACGCCAACACTTCCAAGGCATTTAAGAGTCCCGTCCAAGGACAGGGCGTCATCCACCCCTGTTTCTCCGACCGCATCAGTGCCGACACAGCAGAATCCAGCTGACGAACGGCGTCTTCCAAAAGATCCAGAAAAACCGTCGGGGCAGTTTCCGCGTAAAAAGCCAAGTTACGCCCCTCCGTTTTCAACCGTTCGGCGGTGATCGGCATCAGCCGCCCCCGTACCCACGTTTCCGTCCACGGAGTTCCGTTAAAGTCCTGCCAGTCACTAAACAGCGCCTTACCGTTGGCAGCCAAGAAGACCATTGTTTCCGACACACCGCGTTGAACCACCGCCGAATACCGCCCCGTCAATACGTTATCGGCATCTGAGTCTTGCAAAGCCGGCGGCAGCACCGCCTGAACCACCTGCTGAAACCGCTTCCAGAGGTAACGCGTCACGCGAGGCGCCAAAGCAAAAAAGACGTCGTACTTCGAAACTACGCCCCGACAATGACCGGCTTCCCAAACGGGCGAGTCCGTCAGCTGAATCAACGTTCTCCAGTGATCTTCAACCGTCTCTTCCGAAAATCCCGTTAAGAAGCTCTGCAGTGCTTCGTCGTCAGGCATTTCCGTTTGCGTTTTAACTTTCCAAGTCCCTAAGAAAGCCGTTGCCAACAGTACCCGCAGCACATCGTCCGACTGTCTGCACCACGAAGGCTCGCGAACAGCCGGGGTATTGACGGCCAAAAGCCGTCTCAGTACCGTCAAGGAACCGCCGGTTCGGCATTCCAACCATTCAATTGCGTCCGGCATCTTTTCCATGGCACGAAGTCCGTCCGCAAACGCCTGCGTCGATAGCTTGTCACACTCAATGTCTATGCGCAGATCTCCTCGCCATCGTTGACGGGACACGATGCGAATGCAGCGCACGGTTGAAACGGCAGCCGCCGTCGCTGGTTCTGCTTCTTCTGAATGCGTCACTGCGATAAACAAATCACGGCCGGCCGATAAACGCTGAAAGGACTCTCCCTTATCAAACACCAATACCCGATTCGCCGCCTCAACCAACTGGGGTTTCCTAAAGGCACATGTTAAAAAGGCCAAGCCCTCCTCTTCGGTTTCGGCCACCACCATCAAAGGCTGCGGGACGGCTTCTAGTTTCAGCCATGCCGACAAAACGTCCACGGCCGTGGACATTGCGCCTTTAAAGAAAGTGGTCGAGAGCGGCGGCACCGACACATCCGCCCATTGATGCCAACACCTCCCGAGCGTTCTCACGCCGTCCGCGGATTTATTGGCGCTCGGTACGTTTTCCGCGAACCACGTCTGCCCTGGCAGGGACTGCTCGAGCCATTGCTCCAAATCACACGCGTCATAGACTCGAACATCGCGCCATTGCCCCAAAGCCCGCCTCTCAGCCGCCCATTGCTTTTTGGCCTTCTCCGGCCACCGTCTCGGGGTCACGAAGACATAGGTAACGGTTAAGCGTTCTTCAACCGTCAACAGACCGGTGCGTTTCTCAAAATCCTCTTTAGCTTTTTGTCGGAAGTCTTTTGTAACTCCGAACTCCCAACCAGACATTCCTTCAGGGATCCAGGGCGTCCCTATGTCTGCTTCCACCCAACCGTCCCAGCCGGGACGTTCTGAATCGTCGTACCCGGGAAAATCCACCTGTCGCAACGCAGTTCCGGTCGAGTGAACCAATATCCGAAGCAGCACGGCCAACCGCGAACGGGCATCCAGTTCATCCGCCCAACGGATCAAATCATCTGCTTTGATGCTCAAAAACGGCGGCACACAGCGACGGACTTCGGGAGCGGCTTCGCGTTTCTTTTTCGTCACAGCCGTCAGGAAAGCCACCTGCCGATCCAAAAGTTCCCTGGCACTCACTTTAAACACAATTTCCAGACGTACGGCCAACCGTGTCGTAATCCCGGCGCGGCCGTTAATAAAGGCAGAAAAGGTCTGCCGAGCTACGCCGATCCGCGCGGCGGCGTCTTTCACAGTCATTCCGCTCGGTTTCAGATAATTCTCCCGAAACCAAACGCCCGGGTGAAGACTCTTTTGGCAGTCCGACATATTGTCACCCTCGACAAGTTGTGTCGTATTTTTTCAGACACTGATTATCGATATAATTCAAACATCTTTTCTCTGGCATCGGAGAAGCACTATGGGCAAAAACCAACACGTCATACCATGGGGACACAAACAATGGGCGGTGCGCGGCGAAGGCAACTGCCGCATCACATCCCGTCACCCTACGCAAAAAGCCGCCTTCCTCGCAGCCCGCCAAATTGCCGTACATCAGCAAAGCGACGTGTTGATTCACGGACGTGACAACGAGGTACGAGTCCGTTACTCTTACCAACCCCGACCCCACAGCCTTCCACCAGGTAATACTCACACCTTGCTCTTGTTGGTCAGCAACTAAAAGTTACGACCATCTGATTTCCCTCTGATGAATAAGCGAGTCCGACAATCCCACACATGAACACTTAGAAATATTTCTTCTGGAAAGTTTTCCTGAACTCTATCCACCTCTGCTCTGAGCCAAACTTCCAACTCGCCTGCATTCATATCTTTCCCGGTTTCTGGAGCCCTCCAAGTTTTATCATTAGTGACAGCGATAATCAACGCACCAGATCGACGGTTTACAGGACGAAGATATTTTTCAACCAATTGTTTTTCAATCGTTTCTTTCAGTTGTGCACCAGAGTAATTTTTTCCTAGCTTTAGTTCCAATACAGCTTCAAAATCTGAGTCTGTTGCAGATAACCGAATATCCGTTTCCTGTTCTTCCTTCGTAACGCTTTCCATAGGCACAAGATAGCGTCCCCGTGCCCGTTCCTTTAGCTTATCCGCTAATGCGCACCTAAAATCCCGTTCTAACTTGAAGTGTCCCCAAAGTTCTGTGGAGACCGTATCCGTCAACAACCAATCCTCAACCTCTGCCAGACGTTCCTCGAGCAATGCTGCCATTGTGCAATTGTCTATAACAGGAAAAAGTCCTTCTTTTTCAAAGCTAACAACTGAATATTCTTCCTTTTCTTTTCGATCACAATCTTCAAGATAAGTTGTTTCAGCTCTTTGCAACAAGTAATCTTTCTGCTCGATCCATCCCGGTTGATTCAATAACTTTAGTTTTTCGAAATACGCTGCCTTCCCCTTCAACGCCATAAAAGTTTCTAAACAGCATCGACGACCTTCCTGAGCAAACTCTCTGTCTCCACGCCATCGAATCTCTCCCGAAACCCAAGGAGCGTCATCTGAAGTCGGTACGTACTCGTATGCCAATTCCGTCAACCTACGCCAGGTTGTTTCTTTAAACTCAACCGTCTTCAGAGACACCTCACTACTAAAACCGCCGTCTCCAAATAATTCTGCAAACCAACGTTCTGCATCCTTTGATGACTTTGTCTGCTTTAATGCCGTTTCCAATATCGACAGACCTCTATCTTCATCTAACTTAAAGAGTCTGCTACACCAAAGAATCTGAAAACAAAAAGGAATCTCCAACTTAAGTCGATCTTCCGCAACCTCCGCTTGTTTTGCACCATCGCTCTCGATTTCTGCATCAAGCACGGCTAATACCTTCTGCAATCTTCGGGCATCTTTTTCTGTACCTGCTACTGTCCAACTAAGGTCGCCTTTTCTTTCCAACCAAGCACTGAAATGCCCCGAAAACACAGACCGCAAGCTATCTATTTCTGTCACCAAGCTTAAAACGTTCAGCAAACCGACTTCTTGTGCTGAATGCTCCAACTCCCAATCCAATTCTCCTTCGTAAGCTACTCGTGCCACTGGAAGAAAACGCTCTATCAACGATTCACGCCAAGTAGGGCAATCGTTAAGCCAATATGGCAGATATCGAAAAATTACCCCGGCCTCAGCGGTTGACACTCCGGACATCCACTGCGCATTCTGTGACTCTACAGACAACCCCAATTTCCCCAGCAAGACTTCTCCTGGAACGATATCCCGTTCCGAAATCCGTCTTTCCTTCGGAAGTTTGGGCACATAAGACCGCCAAAATCTCTTCAAAGCCCGCTTAAAATCAGTAAAAGCTCTCTCTCCAAGCTTTTGCTGAATGTTTCTGATATTCCCGGGATGAATCCAGCCATAGCGATCATCCCAATCATTCATTGTTTTGACAAAATTTGTCGCTGAAAATGCAATTTTAGAATCAGCTTTAATTGCTTCGAGAAAATTATCTTTTTTATTTTTTACTTCCTCTTCTGTTCTCTTCTTGACACTGTCTTCCGCTGCCATCCTTTCATCTGTCAATTTAGCAAGGGCAGAACCGTCTGCCAGCGTCGGACGTAATTCTCTGAGTTCTGAAGAAAGATCATCTTCCTGATTCCGCAACATAATCACTCCAGTCAATGCCAATAGCCTAAAACTATCCAGTTGTTGAGCATCAGTGACCAATTGCTTAAGCCAATCGCGATCATCTCTGCTTAAGCAAAGCGCTTCCTCTAATCGAAGAAACCGATGTACGGGATCCTTGTCATCCTGAGATTGTTCCAAAAAAGCGTTGGCTTCTGAAAACATCCTTCTGCGAACATTGACCGGCAGATTTTCAATTTTCTTGCAAAGGTTGTCTCGATCACTTTTAACCCGTCCCAATTGTCCAAGAAATATCCCCTGCCGCCAAGCTTTTTCATCCGCCTGTTCTTCTCCTTCCAGCGAAATTTCCGTCAACAATTCACATAACCAGGTAAACGTATTTTTTACTGAGGAGAAACTATAGACAAACTGAGTTTGAACTTCTGTCGTCAACCTATCCCGCAATACCGACAGTCTGTCTAAATTATCCATTTTTGTTTTAACGGAATACATCACAGTATAAAAATACTGGTGATTGTTTATATTTCTATTATCCAATATTTTCAATAAATTGATCAATATATCTTCCGTCAAGCACTGGGGGTAAAGTCGGACAACCAAGCCGCCTACCATCTCATCCGACCACAAATCTCGGTTCTGATAAATCACATTCCAAACCTGCGGCATTCGTTCATCATGCGTCACTGCCAACACACAGACCGCCAACATACGAGTTCGAGGCAACTGTTTCTCATCAATACAAACCTTCCACGCAATCTCTGTGCAGCCGTCCATGTTGCCGTAAATCATCACCTCAAAGAGCAAATGATTTAGCTCTAAATTAGTACTCCCTTGATTCCAAAGCCGACACACACAATCGGTTAACTTAGGATCAGCAAATCGTCGAAGTTGCGTAGGGGAAAAACTCCAACCACACCATCCGTTATCTCGATATCGATTCCAAATACTAGAGAGTACAGCTTCACGCTGAGACAATGTCAGATTTGAAGGATCCCCTGTTTGTAGAAATAACTCCGGTTGGTTTTCACTTATTAAATCAAATAAATCTGGTAATTTAGGAGATAACCACCCCATTATCTCCTGCTTCGAAGGTAACACTAAACGTCGATTTTTTACAGTCGCAAACCACAAATTTTTCAATCTACTCGCAGACCATCCCTGCTCTTGTATCAAGTGAAGAATGCGTTGTGCTGCCAAATACTCAGAAGTGGTTCGATGTAGAAAACGAACCCTGCCTTCAGCAAAAAATTCAAACAAAGGCCGTTCCAACAATTCACGAATCTCATCGGCATTCCAGTCCGTCAAGATTTTCTGCGGATTGATCGCCCGCACACCACAATATGCGCTGTCGGTCTGTTCACTGCGGATTCCTGTTATCGCCAGTAAATGTACCGCCAGCGCTAAACGCTCAGCTCCCTCTTTTGCCTTTTCAAAGGAAAGACTGCGCCTATCTTTTCTATCCTCTTCATGAGGATGCAAACGCAATTCACAGGCAGCTCTTAAATAATCCGAATAAGTTCCCAAACTACAAGAACATTTCCAATATTCACAGAGATATCTTAAGTCTAAAGGGAACCCCTCTTCATCCTCAATACCGGCATTTTCCACTGCCCTGAAAAGTTGTCCAACAGCTTCAGGATCCCCCAAATAGTCCTCAGCTAAAGCAGTTCTTTCTTTCAAAGACAGCGGCATCAACTGAAATAGTCGCCAATGAGAATAGTCGTTCGTTTCCTCTATATTTCTACTAAATTTTTTAGCAATATCCCGAGAAAATTCCCTGAGACACTCCAACTCCGTCACCACAGGTCGCGTCGTCACTACAAAGTGAGCTCTACCCACAGCATCCCCTATCGCTCGTTGAATTTTTTTCAGTACCCAACGCAAACGAGTTGATGTGAGACTTAGCTCATCAACAGAATCTAAAAAAAAGAAAGCTTTATCATTCGATTGCTTCCATCGCTCAAAACTATCTGCTTCATCAGAAGTTAAAACCTCTTCCAATCCAACTGCAGACAAATCGACTAAATTTATAAAGAATGATGATTTTCCCTGTTGTCTCAGAATTTCATTCTGCAAACGACATTCATAGGTTTTACCAGCACCTGCTGGAGCTACCAACACGACCAAAGGGATTGTCTTTAAATCATTCCAACCAAAGGTAGATGCTGAAATTGGAATTCCAAATTGATATTCCTCTGGAATCTCTCCTGAAAGCTGAGACTCGGATATTTCCTGAAATTTACGCTGAATGAAAACCGTCATGATCTATTTAACCTGTCTCTTACTCATAATTAAGTTTCGATTTACTGCCGCTTGGCATTCGGAGCATCTCTCGGCTCGAGCTTATTAATCCAGCGCTTATCGGACACAACATATTGCCTACCTGTCCGTATTCTCATTCCGTACGCTAATGCGTAGAATTTTCACTGATTTTAAAAACTTAATACCGTCTTCATCCTCTTTCGAACGTCCCCAAAAAATACCGCCTGAGATCGATCACACCTTCAGTTTTTTCGACGCCTCGGCGATACTCTGCACGAACACCTGCATACTGGGGAGACACTCGACGCCCTCCCAACCGTGCTCAAGATCCAGCGTTTCAACACACGCCCGGTATTGCGTTGGACTGAGTGCCATAGCCGCCGGATTTTTCGTCACCCACTGCGCAAGTTGCGCCTTGGCACTTCGCTCATTTCGATCGTTCCCCTGCAGCTGCGCTTCAAATTTTGCCGCTTTTTCCGGCGTGACCCGTTCCTCCGGTTCCCCTCGCAGATTCTTCAGTCCCGCCAATATCCAGGCCTCGCTCGTCGGACAAGGCGTCATCTCCACCACGCCCCCGAACCCGGACGCTGCGGCACCGCGTCGAACCGCGGCCGCCATGTCGTTCAAGGGGAACCGATCACAATCGTGGAAAAACACCGCATAGTCCGCGCCCCGATGAAGAGCGGCTTTTCCCAACAACCACGCTTGGTTGGCGATTTCGTATAACGCTTTTTCCGCACCTTTCCGAACGGTGTTGAATGGCAACCGCTCCTTCGGTCGTTTCAGCTCCGACCGTCCGACATGATCACTCTTTTCCCTCAGCGATTTCGGCGTCCACATTGATTCCGCATAGTCCCGCAACCAAACTTCCGGCAACGAATTCGGCGCGTGGCGGCACATGGCATCAAAAACCATCGGCCGCAAACCTTCAAAACCGCCGACCGCCGCCTCGCCGTTCACATCCGACGGGCCTTCCCCGAAGAAAAGCAGACAAGGTATCAAGTCTTTCATGCTGAAATCGCCTGCAGTGCAGCTTGACTGATGTCTTCAAGCGACATCGAAAGCAGGGCATCCCCCGCATTGAAGATTTTCGATTTTTCCAACAAGACGGGCACCTTATTAAACGGCACCACATGCGTTAAGCCGTCCTTCTTCACCACCAACCGCACCGATGCCTGCGGCAGACAATTCACCAACAGCATATCGTGGGTCGTCACGAGAATCTGCTTTCCGGATGCCGCCAATTCATCGGCCACTGCTGCCGTCAGATCAAAACTGATGCCGTTTTCAATTTCGTCAAAACACACCAGCGACTGAGGCCCATGTAACGCCGCAAGAATCCCCAACACCCGCAAGAGCCCGTCGCTGCACTGCCGGGCTTCCGTTTCAATCTCCGTCGTGCCAAAACGTTGCCGAATCCGCAGTTCGCAGTAGCCGCCTTGCTTTTTTCGAATACGAAATCCCATTACCGACGGGAAAAACGCCTGCAGACATTCGAGCAGTTTCGCTTTAACTTTGTCCGACATCGCGGCTATAAACGCCGCGATCTGTCCGCCGTCCGCTCCCAAACCCACATTTTGTCCGATTCGGGACGATGCACGCATCCCCTGAGGACTCAGCAGATCAAACGCCTGAAGTGAACTCACGGCTTGCCGCATCGCTAAGCATTCCGGCGTCAGGTGTTTGTCCTGCAGACTGCTCAGTACCGACCCCGAATACACCTGC
>PPYF01209277.1_pt1 | contig 10489 bp, 6 predicted proteins | sample 1559871 | NCBI WGS metagenome assembly PPYF01 (sample SAMN08240021, study PRJNA423297) | Human gut metagenome, whole genome shotgun sequencing project.
GAACGGCAGATAGCCTATTTCATCAATGATGAGCAGGCGGGGGGCCATTACTCCACGCTGAAGCGTCGTTTTATAACGGCCCTGACGTTGTGCCGTAGATAACTGAAGTAACAGATCTGCTGCTGTTGTGAAGCGAACTTTGATACCTGCACGGACTGCTTCATAGCCCATCGCTATTGCCAGATGGGTTTTCCCCACACCTGATGGCCCCAGTAATACGATATTTTCATTACGTTCTATGAAGCTGAGTGAGCGTAACGACTGGAGTTGCTTCTGCGGTGCTCCGGTGGCGAATGTGAAGTCATACTCTTCGAACGTTTTCACCGCCGGGAAGGCTGCCATTCGGGTATACATCGCCTGTTTACGTTGATGACGTGCCAGTTTTTCTTCATGAAGCAGATGCTCCAGGAAGTCCATATAACTCCATTCCTGGTCTACTGCCTGTTGTGACAGCGCAGGCGCTGCGCTTATAAGGCTTTCCAGTTGCAACTGCCCGGCGAGCACCATCAGTCGTTGATGTTGCAGTTCCATCATCACGCCACTCCTCTGCAGAATGAGTCGTAGATGGAGAGTGGATGATGCAGGGGGTGTTTGTCGAAGTTCACCAGATTTTCATCAAGATGCACGTCATACTCTTTTTTCTCCGGAGGCAGTGCCAGCATGGACTGCTGCTCTTCGAGCCAGCGATCGCAGGGACGTGCCTGGATTGTTTCATGCTTTCGTTGGTTAGCGACATCGTGCAGCCAGCGCAGACCGTGGCGGTTGGCTGTTTCAACATCGACAGTGATCCCCATCGGGCGCAGGCGAGTCATTAGTGGGATGTAAAAACTGTTACGGGTGTACTGCACCATCCGTTCCACCTTACCTTTAGTCTGTGCCCTGAAGGGGCGACACAGTCGGGGAGAGAAGCCCATCTCCTTGCCGAACTGCCACAGCGAAGGATGGAACCGGTGCTGACCGGTCTGATATGCGTCACGTTGCAGAACCACAGTTTTCATATTGTCATACAACACTTCGCGCGGCACACCACCAAAGAAGCGGAACGCATTACGATGGCAGGTTTCCAGCGTGTCATAACGCATATTGTCAGTGAATTCGATGTACAACATTCGGCTGTATCCGAGAACAGCAACGAACACGTGAAGCGGTGAGCGGCCATTACGCATAGTGCCCCAGTCAACCTGCATCTGTCGTCCGGGTTCAGTTTCGAACCGAACGGCAGGCTCCTGCTCCTGAGGAACCGAGAGAGAACGAATGAATCCCCTGAGAATGGTCATTCCGCCACGATATCCCTGGTCTCTGATCTCGCGAGCGATTACCGTTGCCGGGATTTTGTAAGGATGAGCATCGGCGATGCGTTGACGAATATAATCCCGGTATTCATCCAGGAGTGAAGCAACAGCAGGTCGCGGCGTATATTTTGGCGGCTCAGATTTTGCCTGCAAATAACGTTTAACGGTATTGCGGGAGATCCCCAGTTCTCTGGCAATCGCCCGGCTACTCATTCCCTGCTTGTGCAGGATTTTAATTTCCATAACTGTCTCAAAAGTGACCATAACGGGAAGAAGTTGATATGGTGGTTGCCGGACAACAGAGCTCTTGGATTGACTGCTGCATCACTCAACCACGCTGAATATCAAAGGAGAGCGTTACCGGTTAAAAGAGAAACGTAAAGCTGTGGTGATGACCCAAAACGCAACGCCTGTCAGTGAGGATGAAATGGTGAAAAGCGGACAGCATCAGTAACGGAAGTATCTTAGCGGGTACGAAAATGGCAGGATCGTGACATTGACAGAATATCTCCTGATCATCCTGAATGACTGCAGTTGCTGTGGAAAAGTAAGCTGTCTCCACCCACGGCACGACTTAACAGGCATTCCGTAACTCCCCCAGACTTACTATGACGCATTATCGGTGCACTTAAAACCGCAGACCGCATTGCGGGTGTTACTGCATGACAGTCTGACCGTATTGTGAGATGTCGGCAGGAACCGATGTCCGCGCAGGGGGGAACTTCCTGCAGTACCTGACGCTTCAAATAGTATTAACCGTAGGGCGTTGTTGGTTCCGGATCGCGGAAATGGGAGCACAGGTCTGCTACGGGGTGTACCTCTGACAGTAAATCCGGCTCGCTCATCTGACAGCCTCTCTCCCGGAAAAGACCAAAAATGAGATCGTCTCCTCAACAGCAGAGAAGAGGTCTTGACAGACAGGCTACATTGCATACGATTTATGAAGAAAAAGACAGCAAATATGGAGGTTATAGCGGAGAACACCCTACGAAATTCCTATGAAAAACGATTGAAAAAAATATCAAATTCGATTCGTTTTTATATGCTTTTTGGGAACGTGGCGATGACGAACTGTTGCATGTGCAGAGGAGAATGCACCCGGAAGCACCAGAATCATCCAGAAAGGCAGAACGATTACGCATCAAACCAGGAGACAGCAATATCAAGGTAATACACTGATTTAAAATGAATTTACAGCAATACGTGAAAACATTTTTTACTTAAAGGAGACAGATGCGCTGAAGAGAGTGCAGGTATTTTTATATAAAAATGAGAAGATTACGGGATATATATCCGGCACACTATGACCGGAGAATACCAGTCAGGCTTAAAAAGACAATAAATACAGTGAGTTAAATACACAGAGAAAACGAAAACGTAGTATCAGAGGGTACATCTTACAACAGAGACTGAATTTCCGGTTTTTCATAACCGGCGCATTCCGGAAAATGCAGGCGGCCCGGAGCTCTTCTGACGCCAGTACCTGATAGATTGTTCTGTACATTCTGTACATCATGTACGGAGGTTTTTGTTTGCTTTCTTAAAATCTGCAAATGTGGGAAGAGCAGGTGAGGTGTATTGTGGGAAAGGAACTGGATGATATCTGCACCAGCTGTCCGTATATCGATGCTGTAAAACGGCACAAACAACAGCTCGGTGCCATAGAGGAATATACAAAGTGGTTAAAAAAAGAACCACGGGCATCTTATTTTTTTCTGTTCCGGCTGTATACCCGCATTCACAATACATTTTTCCCCCAAAAGCAACAACTCCCGTTCACTCCCGGTGGCACTCACTGCCCGGAACCTGATGTCACCCTTCGGGACTTAACGCTTTCCCCGGGCTACCACAGTGATTATGCCCCTCACCCCATTCCGGAGATGGACAGTTCTATTGTTGTTCCCCCCACTAATGAAAACACCTCGCCTCCGGAAGATACTCCCGACAACACTCCGGCCGGAGGCAATACCGGACAAGCGGAAAAGACCAGAAACGCAGGACTCACACCCATTCCTGAAAAACGTTCAGGAATGCCCCCGGAACATCTGCGGTTTGCCATGGGTTTTCCATCGCAACCGAAGATTGCCGGTCCCAGAGAAAAGCCGATGCGCACCGTGCATCCGGATAATATCTACCGTGAAATTATATGGTTCTGCTCCAGTTACCTGCTGAAATCCGGACCAGAGGCTACGAGGACGATTATCAACTCAGTATTCTCTGAATGGGCCAGCATAAACAATGATTACCCCTCCCCCTTTTCGTGGGTGGACAGCAGGGACAGTGAACAGTGTGACTGGTTATGGAACGCCATGCAGGTCCGGTGTGTGGGAACCCCGCTGAATCCCCTTACCCCGGAGCAGAAATACTGGTTCGCCTGCGCCACGTTTGATAACTGGGAAGGCTGGAATGAGCAACAGGTACAGTTTTTACTGGAAAGTAATCCCAGACGGAACAGAGCGAAGTTTACGCAGGCCTCCTTCCAGGCCCCCAGGATTCAGCATAAAGCGATTCTTCTTGATGAGCTGAAAAGTGCCCGGGAGCAACAAAAAAGGCGTGATGAACGTGCTGATGGTTCCGTCCCGCTGAAACTGTCCGGAAAAATCCACAAACAGCTTGAAAGTATTGCCCGAAGTCGTGGTGTCCTCCCAAAAAAACTGCTGAATGAAATGATTGAGCAGGCGTACCAGGACTTTGTGGCAAATGAGCAACACAAGACACTGAGTTAAGGACCGCAGGGCCTCCGGTTACCGATTCTGCAGCATACACAACGAATGTGTCCGGCTCTTACCTGTGGGGGCCGCACTAAAGTTACGCATTGAGTATGAGTGGGTAATCCCGGATGAGAATATCCCAGTTTTTACACTATTCACTGAAGGTGCGACATATCATTCAGTCTCTCTGAATTCTTCATTTCAGTGGCCCCGGCTACAGTCGTTTAATCTCCTCCACGAACCGGGGCCGCAACTTGTTGTGTCAATACCAAATTGTTGGTCATTACTGTCTTGTGTCACTGGCGCTGACAAGTGAACTGAAATCCGCACCTTAATATTCTGACTGGCTGCGTACATTCATGGCATGAAGCGGCCGGAGCGGCTGAACTGAAGGTCCGTTGTGAGCGAACAGCGGACATTCACTACACATGGTTCAAACATGAACCGGAGCTTTATTGTCTAGCTGTCAGTGTACTGCGATTTACCCGCTCGGCTGTCCAGAAAATCGGTCTGAAATCCAGTCATTAAAGGGCCTTAGCCTGACATTAAGCAACTTGGTAGGCGGATAGATAATAGAAATAGGAATGCGCAGGTCTGTCATGTTGCCTAGAACGGTGACAAGCTGTCCGGTGCGAAATCATTCCGGCAGCGACAGGCTCATGTGTCAGCCCGACGCCCAGACCGTCAACGAGCATGTGGATCTGCGAGGCGTTATCGTTCGCAGCGATGTTAAAACGAACAATCTGCTCATCTTCTAGAAGCACAAGTGCTTTAATGACATTAAGGCGGTCTATATGTTGCATTACAGACTTCCTATTGATCTTTACCTGAGGCTGAAGCAACCACGTTAATCCGACTATTTTTCGATTGCACCATCCACTATCACCATCGATCTTCCCTGAGCACAACGTTCAACTCTCCCGCGTACGCCGTATACCTGCGCAAGGCTCTCTGCATGGATCACCGTTTGCGGGTCGCCGCTGTCGATAAGTTTCCCCTCTTTCAGCATGATGACCTGGGCGGCATGCCGCAGTGCGATATTGATATCGTGTAAGACGACCAGCGTAACCATATTGCGTCTTCGCGTTTCGCGCGATACAACATCCATCACATGGAACTGATAATTGAGATCCAGCGCGCTCAGTGGTTCATCCAGCAATAATAATTCGGGGCGGCGAATAAGCGACTGTGCAAGCCCCACCAGCTGCTTCTGACCGCCGGACAGGCTATCGAGGTAGTTCATTGCCAGATGTGCGATGCCTAGCTCTTCGAGCAGCGCTATAGCCTGCGCCTGATTTTGCCCGGCGCCGGAGGCGCGCTGGGCGACAACCACCGACTCCAGCACCTGTAAATGCACGCCCTGCGGCAGGGACTGCGGCAGGAACACAACTTTTTCAGCCCGACGAGCAAACGGCAGCGATAAGAGATTCTCTTCATTCAGCCAGGCTTCGCCACTGGCGCGATTTAGCCCGGCCAGGGCGCGCAGTAGCGTTGATTTACCGCAGCCATTAGGCCCCAGCAGTACAGTGACTTCGCCGCGCGGCAGCGTAGAAATCGACAGATGCTCAATAATCCGCCGTTTGCCGTAACCGGCGCACAGCGCATTAATCGTAAGCCCGCTCATGACATACTCCCTCGATGACGCATTACAATGCTCAGAAAGAACGGAACGCCTACCAGCGAGGTAACAATTCCTACCGGTAAAATGACACCGGGAATGATGTTCTTCGACGCTACCGAGGCCAGCGATAGCACCAGCCCACCGATAAGGATGCTTCCGGGCAAATAAAAGCGATGATCTTCTCCCAGCAACAGGCGGGAAATATGCGGTGCAACCAGGCCAATAAAGCCAATTGGCCCCACAAACGCAACCGAAAGGGCCGCCAGCAGGCTGATGCGCAGCAGGGAACCCAGGCGCAAACGGCGAACATCAATGCCAAAACTCATCGCCCGCTCTTCGCCGAGGCGTAGCGCGGTAAGCTGCCAGGCACGACGCAGCGACCAGGGTAAAACAATCGCCATCGCCGCCGCCAGCACCGCCAGTTTCTCCCATGATGCGCGAGCCAGGCTGCCCATCGTCCAGAACACCAGGCCCTGCAAAGTATCTTCATCGGCGACAAACTGCATAATGGACACCAGCGCATTGAAGGTAAACACCAGCGCAATCCCAAACAGCACAACGCCCGACGTCGGCACGCGCGTCCAGCGGGTCAGACTATCGAGCAGCAGGGCGGACAGGAGCGCAAAAAGAAAAGCGTTTGCCGGTATAAACCCGCTTTCGGGAACGCCGGGAATACCGATGCCCAGAACAATCGCCAGCGCTGCGCCAAAGGCCGCCGCCGACGAAACGCCAAGCGTAAACGGGCTGGCGAGGGAGTTATTCAGAATAGTTTGCATCTCTGCCCCGGCCAAACCCAGCGCCATTCCTACCAGGAGCGCCATCAGCGCATAGGGCAAACGGATGTCCCAAACGATAACCCGCATGCCGTTAGTCGCCCCGGACGGATGCATCAAAGTCTTTATCAGCGAATGTAAAGGGAGCCCTGAGGGGCCGAGGGTGAAATCGAGCAGCAGCGAAGCAATGATAGCGATAAAAATAACCGCCAGTATTACCAGACGCTGGCGAAAAAGCTGGCGATAGCGGTTCTCGACCGACAGCGTACTTTCCAATACAGTCATGGTTTTTCACAGCCTCCGTTAGCGCGGCGGATTGAGCACATCGCTCATCTGCGCATCGCTTAACGTCAGGCCAAAGAACTGCCGATAAAACTCACGCGTCTCTTTGCGTATATCCACATCAGCAAATCGCGCAGGATAAAGCGTTTTCGCCAGCCACAAAAATTGCAGCGCCTCTTCGCTGGTTTCACGGCACCACCAGAACATTCCTTTCGGATTAACGTAAACGCGATGATGAATGACCGCGTCCACGCTTGCCCACTGCGGAGAACTCAGAATGGCATCCGCGTCGCGCTTGTTCATCGCGATGATAACCGCCGGATTGGCAGTGACAATTTTCTCCAGCGCGACTTCACCCGAACGGTTTTGTTGATGCTCGCCAAACCAATTTTCAGCGATATTTTTGCCGCCGGCCAGGTCAATCCAGTCCTGGTTTAGCGAGGGTCTACCGGTGGTGGTCAGCGGATTGCCCATACTGTGATAGAGCGACACGCGCTGTGACGCAGGAAGATCTTTCAGGCGCCCGGTGACCAGGGCCACGTTGCGATCGAAGTAGCGTTGATAGGCGAGCGCTTTTTGCTGCGCATCGGGCCCCAGCACCGCTGCCGTTTGCTGTACGCGCTGCGTTAACGCCCGCAGTGAATTCGCCTCAAACGCCAGCACCTGCACCCCAGCCTGTTTCAGCAACGCCTGTTGAGGCACTACCATATTCTGCGGTACAAAAAGCATATCGACCCCCAGCGCGATAATCTGTTCGGGATTGATTTCATGCCCGCTGTTTACGCTAACTGCTGCGACTTTCTCTATGCGCGGCAGGCTCTGGCGAAACAGGGGGATCCTTTTTGCAATCATCGAGGTTCCGACAATGTTATCGCCGTACCCCAGCATGGCAATAATGGTATTTTGCGCCGGCCACGGTGACGCGATACGCACCTCCTTGTGCGTATTTTCTGCGTGCAGGCTGGCCGCCAGCAGCAGCGCCAGCAGCGGAAATAAACGGGAGAGTTTCATCATTTATCCATCAGAAATCGAAGGTGACGGATGCACGCACTTCGCGGCCGCCGCCGATAAACGCACTTGGGGAACCGTTATCGCCATCGGTACCCGATGGGAAGATAGAAGCCCAGTAATGTTTATCAAACACGTTGTTTACCACCACGCGGAAAGTGGTTGGGACGTTGCTCACTTTCGTGGTGTAACGCGTTCCCAAATCCCATGTGGTATAGCTGCTGGCGTAAGAGGTGTTGGTATCGTTCGCCGCGCGTTTGCCCGTATAATGGACGTTAGCGCTGTAAACCCATTCCGGTATGGACGGCAAACTGTATTCCGCCAACAGATTGGCCTGCACTTTCGGCACGCCGACAACCTGTTTATTGCTGGTTGAGGCATTCGCCGTATCTTTCAGTTTCGGGTCGAGGAAGGTCACGCCGCTGTAAATATTCAGCCCCTGCCACACATTCCCGGCAGCGGTTAACTCAAGGCCGTTGTTAACCTGGTTACCCTGCTCTTTATACACGTTATCCGTATCAAGATAGGCAAACGGACGTTCCAGTCGGAACAGCGCGGCGCCTAGATTCATCTCGCCGATGTCCGATTTTAGCCCCACTTCATACTGCTTGCTGCGATACGGGTTTAGCGTTTGACCGGCATTTTTTACGCTCTCATCCGTCGGTGCGGTACCGCCCTGCTCCAGCGAATCGGCATAGCTAACGTAGGCCATTGTGTTAGGGGTAATTTTATACATCAGCGCGGCGTTCGGACTTAAACCATTTTCATCAACCTGGTTCGTTTGATTACCGTGCTTATCGTAGTTTTTAGTCTGCAGCCAGCTCTGGCTGAGATAGAACATTGCCGACCACTGCGGCGTAAATGTCACCGTATCGCCGAGCGTAACGCTCTGCTGAGTATTTACGCTGGAGCGGTATCGCGGCCCGCCGGTGCGGATTTTGCCATCGCCCTGCTCATCTATCGCATCCGGGTGATACATATTTGTTGTACCCCAGCTATAGCTGGAACCTGTTCCTTTGGCACTATAAAGCGACCAGACATATCCCGTGGTAGAAAGTGACAGATCGTGGCAGATAGAGCCGGTATCAATATGACCATTCAGCCCGGCGGTGTTGCTCAGGACGCGAAAACGTCCGGCAGCGGTGGAATCCTTCATCGAACGAGAGATATCGCCCTGATTGTTGAGTATTTTACTGGAAACACTACGCATCGCGCGGTCAGCCTGCTGCCAGCCCACGCCAGCGTTCATGGACCAGTCGTCGTTAAAGTAGTGGATCAGGCGAGTGCTGATGGTATCGGTAGTGAGGTCGTTGCCCGCAGTGCTGAGCGCCAGATTTTTGTCCTTCGGATTCGGCGCAGACGGCAGTTTGACGTTCGGCCCATAGTTAAAGCTACCGACATAGCCTTTCTGGATAAATTCGTAATGGCTGGCGTCGAGCTGTAGCTGAGTGCCCGGCTGAATATTCCAGTCGAGCGCAACGGAAACGAGTTTGCGACGCAGCGTGCTGTCATGCACATTGCCTTCCCCTTCCTGATCAAGCAGGTTCACGCGATAGCCAAACCGTTTGTTTTCATCAAAATGGCCACCCAGATCGGCATGGCCGGTAAACGCACTGCGGCTTTGATAGCCCAGCGTCACTTTACGCAGCGTCTCTTCGGTTGGGCGCTTCGCCACGAAATTAAACTGCCCTGCTGGGCTCGCCGGGCCGTACAGCGCGCCGGTCAAACTGTTAAGCACATCCATGCGCTCAAGCATTTCCACCGGAAACGCGGTTGTTGAAACGATATTCAGCCCGTCCAGACGGCTGTTGGCCACCACGCTGCCCTGCATCCCCCGACTTTGCGGACGCCCGACATCCATTCCACCGCGCGCCTGCATTTGCGTACTGGGAGAGTATTTCAGCATCTCGCTGACGCTTTGCGCCTGCTGATTTTCAATCATCTCTTTAGTAACAGTGGTGCTGGAATATGGTGTTTCGATCCAGGATTTCGTTCCCAGCGGGCCGACATCTATATCGTTCGTTTTGAAACCGGCACCGGCGGCAGAATCGGTGGTGTCGGCGGCGGTGTTGCCCGTGACAATCATTTCATCTTCAGAAGTAGACGAGGCATGAGCATGAAGCGGTATGAAAGACGCTAATGCTGGCAAAAGCGCAGCGAAAGTTATTTGAGTTTTCATGAATCACTGATCGTTATGTAAATATTTATATTACGATCGGTGCATAGGCAAAATTATGATCCAGATCACACGTGAATGTAAGTTATTTACAAATTACGCTAACCTTCTGTCTCCGCTCTTTGCAGCATAAAAGTATGGCGGCGCGTTGTTGAAAGCAGGAGCGGCCGGGTTGTCAGAAAGCTGGTTTGGACGCAAGTAATATATAACAACTCTGATTACCGCATACTGTCAGGACAGTATCTACTTGAGCGTCCGCCTTTGGCACAAAGCGGACTGTCAGATTAGATTCAGACCTGTACTCATTAGCTGATACAAATCAGCCACATATACCTGCATTCAAAATAATTTCAGAAAGATATTATCTCCGTGAATCCCCCGCCACCTTTCCGGTGCACGGGGTTTTGTCTTTTTTCACTGGGAATACATGTATGAATCCGTCTGATGCCATTGAGGCAATTGAAAAACCGCTCTCCTCCCTGCCTTACCCGATTTCCCGTCACATCCTGGAACATCTGCGCAAACTCACCCGTCACGAACCCGTGCCTGGCATTATGGGTAAAAGCGGGGCCGGTAAATCCTCACTCTGTAATGCACTGTTTCAGGGGGAGGTCACCCCGGTCAGT
>PPYF01639214.1_pt1 | contig 10489 bp, 10 predicted proteins | sample 1559871 | NCBI WGS metagenome assembly PPYF01 (sample SAMN08240021, study PRJNA423297) | Human gut metagenome, whole genome shotgun sequencing project.
AGGGGGACCCGGTGTTGGGGGCAGGGGAGGCGGTGTCACCGCCGCCGCCGCCGCAGGCGGCCAGAGACAGGGACATGGCCCCGGCCAGGGTGAGCGCAGCCAGTTTCTTGAACTTCATGCTTGTTTCCTCCTTAAATATTGAGATCCATTTCCTTTATGATCCAACGGCACACCGTGCCGTAGAATCCCGCTCAATGAGGGTGTGGGGGAGATAGACCGCCCGTCCACGGGGCCCGCCCTGAATCTGGGTGAGCAGAAGCTCCCCTGCCGTCCGGCCCAGCTCGTAGCAGGGCTGGCGCACGGTGGTCAGCCTGGGGTGGCCCATCACGGCGTACTCCACATCGTCAAACCCCACCACCGACAAGTCCTCCGGCACCCGGAGGCCCAGCTCCCGGGCGGCCTGCACGGCGCCCAGGGCCAGCACGTCGGAGATGCAGAACAGGGCCGTGGGGCGCTCCGGCCGGGCCAGCAGCCGCCGGGCGGCCTCCACGCCGGAGGCAAAGCTGTAATCCCGTCCGGCAAAGGTCTGGTCGTCCTCCCGCGGGGGGATCTTCAGAACGCGCAGCCCGTCCAGATAGCCCTGCCGGCGGGCGATGGTGGACATGAAGTCGTTGTCCGCGCCGATGAACCCGATGCGCCGGTGGCCCAGCCCGGCCAGGGTGAGCACCACCTCCCGGGCGGCGGCCAGATTGTCCACCGACACATGGCTCACCGCCTGGTTGTCGCAGTATTCGCTGCACTGTACCAGGTGGTAGTGGCGGGCCATGCCGGTCACATGGGGGTCGTCCCGGGCCGGCTCCATCAGAATGGCGCCGTCGGCCCGGCCGTCCTTCAAAAATTCCAGGTAAAGCGCCCGGCGCTCCGCCTCGGCATTGGTGATGCACAGCATGCCGCTGTAGCCGTCCTCGTGGAGCCGGTCCTCCGTCCCGGCGATGATGGGGGCGTAGTAGGGGTTGCTTACGTTTGGTACGATGACCAGTACCACCCGGCTCTCGCCCCGCCGGAGGCTCCGGCCCCACACGTTGGGCTGGTAGCCCAGCCGCTCAATGGCCTCCTGCACCCGCGCCTGGGTCTCATGGGACACCGAGGGACTGCCGTTGACCACTCTGGAAACAGTAGCGACAGAGACGCCCGCGGTTTTGGCGACCTCCGAAATCGTTGGGGCACGCATCCTGTTTCACCTCTGATGTAATCGTTTACATTTGACGAGGTGAGTATAACATTTTGACCAAATACAGTCAAGACACTTTGCGGACTTTTTGTGATATTCCTTAAAATTGTAAATAATATACAAAATTTGAGTCACTTTTTTGACTTGCAGAGCGGGAGACTCCTGTTGGGCGGGACGGTCTGGCAGGTGGGAGAAGAGGCTATGCACCCCGGAGCGGAGGGGAGAAAAGTAGTAATTTTTTTTGTGCACTTTGAGAAAGAAATTTTGTATATAGAATAAATAAAACAAAAGGGCGTCCCTCATATCGCATATGATTTCCATATTTGAAATGTTGCAAAAAAAGCTGGTTTTTGGAAAATATTGACCAACTTTTGCGCCTTGAAATGGCGAAAAAAAGGAGTTAATATACAAACGAAAATCAAATATAAATTAGTTTTTCTATATATAGAATGTTTGGGAGATCGCTATGCATCACAAAAAAGAATTGCAGGAATTGATGCGGACCTACAGCTCCATGAAGGCCCTGCAGCTCCTGGTGGCGCTGGCCGACTGCGAGGGGGAGATTTCGCTGGCCCAGCTCTCCGCCGCCACGGGGATTCCGCCCAGCTCCACCCACCGGATTCTCCAGGAGATGCAGCACTGCGGGTTTGTCATCAAGGATGAGGTAAAAAAGTGCTACCGGGCAGGATTTGAGGCGCGCCTGCTGGCCATACAGCTCCAAAAGACAAACTTTCTCTATGAGGCCGCCAGAGGAGAGATGGCCTATCTGAACGATCTGAGCCTGGAGACCATCCACCTCATCGGGGAGGAGGATATGGAGGCCATCTATCTGGCAAAGCTGGGGGCAAAGAGCTCTGTAGGGCTTCACTCGGCGGTGGGCAAACGGATTCCGCTCCACTGTACAGGGGGTGGGAAGGCGATCCTGGCGTGGAAATCCGAGAGCTGGCTGGAGAACTACCTGGCCCATGTGAAACGGGAGCGCTTCACCGGCAAGACCCTGACCGACGCGGAGGATCTGCGGCGGGAGCTGGAGGTGATCCGGATTCAGGGCTACGCAGTGGATAACCACGAGCACCACACGGACGTGGTGTGCATCGCGGCGCCGGTGTTTGATGTGGATAACCAGGTGCTGGCGGCCATCGGAATTGCCGCGCCGGACTATCGCTTCTCCCTGGAAAAGGCGCTGTCCTACTCTGGGGAAATATTGCGGTGTGCGGCCCGCATTACAGAGAAGCTGGGCTGGCACTATCCCATTCGGGTATCGAAAAAGAGAGATGAGGGAGGCAGATTTGCATGAGTGAACCGATGGATCTGATTTATAAGGACCCAAAGTACCCAAGCTCCAAGGTAGTGAACGGCCTGAGCATGGCGGGTCCCCGGGCCCATCTGCGGGGCATGGGTCTGGTCAACGAGGAGTTGGCCAAGCCGTTTATCGGCGTCATCAATACCTATAACGAGATGCATCCCGGGCACATCCACCTCAACCGCATCGGCCAGTTGGTCAAGGACGGCGTGCGGGAGGCGGGAGGCGTCCCCTTTGAGGTGAACACCATCTCCCTCTGCGACGGCTTTTCCCAGGGCCATGTGGGAATGTGCAGCGTGCTGCCCAGCCGCGAGGTGATCGCCGACTCCATCGAGGTCTATGCCGGCGGCCACCAGTTGGACGGCCTGGTGCTCATCGGCGGCTGCGATAAGATTGTGCCGGCCATGATTATGGCGGCACTGCGCATCAACCTCCCCACCGTGCTCGTCACCGGCGGCCCCATGATGCCGGCCGTATACAAGGGGAAGCAGTACGGCACCTATGAGCTGAAGGAGATGGCGGGAAAGCTGACCCGCGGAGAGATCTCCAGGGAGGAGTATGAGTACATGGAGGGGCTGATGTCCCCTACCCCCGGCTCCTGCGCTATGATGGGAACGGCCAATACCATGTCCATCATCGCGGAGGCCATGGGCCTGACGATGCCGGGCAGCGCCTGCGCCCACGCGGTCAGCGGCAAGAAGAACCGGGTGGCCAAGGAGAGCGGCATGGCGGTGGTTCGCCTGGTGGAGGAAGACATCCGGCCCCGGGACATCGTCACCCAGGAGATGCTGGAGCTGGCGGTCCGGGTGGGAGTGAGCGTGGGCGGCTCCACCAACATGACGCTGCACATGCCAGCCATCGCCCACGAGGCAAAGCTGCGCATGTCTCTGGAGGAGATCGGCCGTCTGTCCGCGGAGACACCCTATCTGGCCAAAATCAAGCCCTCCGGCAGCCATACGATGCTCGATCTGGATCAGGCCGGCGGCGTGGGCGCCGTGATGCGCGAGCTGGACGGACTCATCAACCTGGATCAGATGACCGTTAACGGAAAAACCCACCGCCAGAATGTGGAGCGGGTGGTTGAACACAACCCGGAGGTGATCCGCCCCGTGTCCGACGCCTACAGCGACCACGGCTCCATCACGGTACTCAAGGGCAATCTGGCCCCCGACGGCGCAGTGATCAAGCAGTCGGCCGTGGCGGCCGCCATGCGCAGGCACAGCGGTCCTGCCCGCTGCTTTGAGTGTGAGGAGGATGCCGTCAAGGCCATCTACGGCGGCGTGGTACAGCATGGCGAAGTGCTGGTGATCCGGAACGAAGGCCCCCAGGGCGGCCCCGGCATGCGGGAGATGCTGACCGCCACCGCGGCACTGGTGGGCATGGGCTTTTCTGAGTCGGTGGCGCTGGTGACCGACGGCCGCTTCTCCGGCGCGACCCGCGGCCCCTGCATCGGCCACGTCTCCCCGGAGACCTCCCGCCGCGGCCCCATCGCCATTGTGCAAGACGGCGACCGCATTGACATCGACATCGATGCCGGGACCCTGCACGTGGACCTCTCCGACGGGGAGATCGCCCGGCGGCTGGCCGAGCTGCCGCCCTACCAGCCCAAGGTTACTGAGGGCTATCTGGCCCGCTACGCCCGCAATGTGGAGCCGGCGGCCAGAGGCGCTATTTTGGACTGACAAAGCGTCAGTCAGGAAAGGAGAGGGACTCCATGTCCAAAATATGCAGTCTGCGCGGTATTTCCGCCCCCCAATTGACCCCCTTTCGGGAGGACGGGAGCATCAACTACGGGGAATACACGCGGCTGACCCAATTTATTACGGATGCAGGAGTACACGGCGTCTTCGTCTGCGGCACCACCGGAGAGTTTGTCAATCTGACGTTGGAGGAGCGGAAAAGGCTCCTGACGGCGGCGGTGGAGGGAGCGGGGCCGGAGAGCTGTATTCTGTTCAACACCACGGCCATGAATCTGGCGGACATGAAGGAGCTGTTTGACTGGGCCAGGCATGAGGGCGCCCACGCGGCGTCGGTCACCGCGCCCTATTACCACAGCTATGACGCCGAGACTCTGACCGCTTACTTCCGCAAGGCCGCGGAGCTGGCGGAGGGGATGCCCCTGTATCTGTATAACATGCCGGGGATGACCCATAACCCCATCACGCCCAAGGTGGTACAGGAGGTGTGCGACACCTGCCCCAACGTGGCGGGCCTGAAGGACAGCAGCATGGATTTCCTGACGTTTCAGGAGTTCCAGTGCCTGGAACTTCCGGAGGGCTTCGAGCTGATTACCGGAAACGACGCCCAGGTGCTCCCCGTCCTTCAGTCCGGAGGAGACGGCGCGATTATCGCCATGGCCAGCGTGTTTCCAAAGCAGTGCCAGCAGCTCTGGGATTGCTACTATGCCGGTGAGCTGGAGCAGGCCCGTCGGATACAGCGGATGCTTCTGAAGCTGCGCGGGCTGGTGCGGAGCGTTATGCCCGTCATGGCCCACAAAAAGATGCTGGAGCTGCAGGGCTTCCACATGGGGCCGGCCCGGTTCCCCTTCCGTGATCTGAGCGGGGAGGAGAGCCGGACAATTGAGGAGGGCCTGGAAAAGCTTCTGGGCCAAGTGGGATGACGGCCTTCGGCTTCCGCTGGTACGGGCCCGAGGACGCAGTCACGCTGGAACATATCCGCCAGATCCCGCCGGTGACGGAGCTTGTCACCTCGCTCTATCACATCCCGGCCGGAGCGCTGTGGCCGGAGGAGGACATCGCGGCCCGGGCCGCCCGGGCCGCGGCGGCAGGCCTGCACTTCTCGGTGGCGGAGGGATTGCCGGTTCATGAGTCCATCAAACTGGGCGGCCCGGAGCGGGAGCGGTACATCGGACAGTTCGTGGAAAACCTGGAGCGGCTGGCTCGCCATGGGGTGCATACCGTCTGCTATAACTTCATGCCCCTGTTCGGCTGGATTCGTACAGAGCTGGAGCAGCCCCTGCCGGACGGCTCCGCCACCCTGGCCTTTCACCAGGCTGCGCTGGAGCGCATGAACCCGGAGCGGGATGTCTGGACGCTGCCCGGCTGGAACTTTTCCACCCGGCAGGGGGAAATCCGGACGCTGCTGGGCCAGTACCGGGCCTTGGGAGAGGCGGGGCTGTGGAACAACCTGCGCTATTTCCTACAGGCTGTGGCCCCAGAGGCGGAGCGGCTGGGAATACGCCTGGCCATCCACCCGGACGACCCGCCTCTTCCGGTATTTGGCCTGCCCCGGGTGGTATCCACGCTGGAGGATCTGCTCCGCCTGACCGGCGCGGTGGATCTGCCATCCAACGGTGTGACGCTGTGCACCGGCTCCCTGGGCAGCAGCAGGGCCAACGATGTGGTCAAGATTGCAGACCGCCTCTGTGCGGAGGGCAAAATTCCCTTTGTCCACGGGCGGAATGTCCGCTGGGAGGGGGAGGAGGACTTCTGTGAGAGCGGACATCTGACCGCCTCGGGAAGCCTGAATATGGCGGCCATTCTGGCGGCCCTGCACCGGAGGGGCTTTGACGGCGTGATACGCGCCGACCACGGCCGGATGGTGTGGGGCGAGCGGGGCCGCCCTGGTTACGGCCTCTACGACCGGGCGATGGGTGTATGCTATCTGGCCGGCCTGTGGGAAGCGCTCTGTTATTCCTGTTAACCCGCCGCCTGTGCGGCAAAAATCATAAGAAGAAAAGAGGTATTCCTATGAAAAACCTGAAGAAAGTCCTTGCACTGTCCCTGTCCCTGTCGCTGGCGCTGCCTCTGGCGGCCTGCGGAGATCAGGGCGAAACCGGAAAGGGAGGCGGCAGCACCGGCAGCTATCCAAGCAGCACTATCACGGTGGTATGCCCCTGGGATGCTGGCGGAACCTCCGACGGCCTGTGCCGCATTGTCTCCGAGATCGGCGCCCGCGACGAGTACTTCGGCGTCAATATGGTGGTGCAGAACAGCGGCGGCGCGGGCGGCACCGTGGCTACCACGGAGTTCAAGAACGCAGCCCCCGACGGCTACACCCTCTGTCAGGAGGCCATCGGCGTGTTTACCCTTCAGCCCTTCGTCCGCGAGGTCAGTTACACAATTGACGACTTTATCCCTGTGGCGGCCCTGTCCAATGAGCCCATCATTATGATTGCAGGCAAGGACTCCGGCATCACCAGCGTTGACGATTTGCTGGAGATGGACTCCGTGACCTACGGCTTCTCCGGCAGCGGCAGCCTGATGGAGCTGTCCCAGAAGCAGTTCTTCGGCATGGCCGGCGTGGAGGCAACCGGCATCTCCTATGACGGCAGCTCTCCCACCATCGCGGCCCTGCTGGGCGGCCACATTGACGTCTGCACCGGACATCCCGGCGAGGTCATGCAGTATGTGGAGTCCGGTGACGCCGTGGCCATCGGCATCTTCAACGACGAGCGGGACCCACGTGAGAACCTGAAGGATATCCCTACCTTCAAGGAAATGGGCTATGACGTGACGATGAGCGTCTGGAAGTTCCTGATGCTGCCCGCCGGTACCCCCGAGGACGTGGTGACCAAGGTGACCGAGACCCTGACTGCCATCACCGAGACCGACGAGTACAAGGAGTTCTGCGACGCCAACCAGCTCCTGCCTCTGACCCTGACCACCGAGGAGATGGTGGAACGTATTAACGAGGAGGCGGCCGTGAACCAGGAGCTGCTGGCCGGCTGATCCCTCTGCCAAACACATAGCAAGCGCTCTCCGGGCCATGGACCGACGGCGGCCCGCGGCCCGGAGAACAATACCTTAACAAAGGAGGGAGCTTATGAGTCAATACAAAAAGGATATGATTGCTTCCTTTTTCTTTCTGATACTGGGAGCGCTGGTATTGATCTCGGTTCCGCTGACCATTCAAGATCCGGGCGTGTCCGTCATGGGCCCGCGCGTATTCCCCTATTTTATCGGGGCCTGCATGGTGATTCTCAGCCTGGCGCTGATGCTCACCACCATTGTGAAGCACCGCAAGGCGGGCGGCGCCGACAGCACGGGAACCTTTGCCTCCGAGGAGGAGAGAAAGCGGGCCCTGCGGGACGAGCTGCGGGCGCTTCTGCTGGCCGCTGTGATTCTGGTCTATGCGGCACTGTTTCAGATTCTGGGGTATTTTATCTCCACGCTTCTGGCAGCCACCGTTATTCTGCTTATTTTCCGCGTGAAAAAGATCTGGGCCTACCCGGTGGTCTATGCCGCGGCGGTAGCCATCTGGGCGGGATTTACCTTCCTGCTCTCCGTGAGACTGCCTTAAGAGGAGGAGAGGAGCATGATTGAATCCGTTTTGAGCAGCCTTTTTACCCTGGAGAACCTGCTCTGGATCAACGTCGGCCTGGCCGGCGGAATTATGGTTGGCGCACTGCCCGGCCTGACTGGCACCATGGCCATGGCGCTGCTGCTGCCGCTCACATACGGCCTGGCGTCCATCCCGGGGGTTATGCTGCTGCTGGGCGTCTACTGCGGCAGTATCTACGGCGGTTCCATCACCGCCATCCTGATCAACACGCCGGGCACGCCGGCCTCGGCTGCCACCTCGCTGGACGGCTACCCGATGGCTCAGAAGGGGCACGGGTTAAGAGCTCTGCATGATGCACTGTCCGCCTCCACCATCGGCGGCCTGTTCAGCTGTGCGGTTCTGCTGTTTGCCGCGCCGCCCATTGCCAGCTTTGCGCTGAAGTTCGGCCCGGCCGAGTATTTCGCCCTGGCTCTCTTTGGACTGACGATTATTGCCAGCGTGGGCGGAAAGTCCCAGATCAAGGGCCTGCTGATGGGCTTTGTAGGGCTGCTGATCTCCTGCATCGGCATCGATCCCATGGATGGAGTCAGCCGCTTCACCTTCGGTATCAACCGCATGGAGGGCGGTATTGATACCATTCCCGTGCTCATCGGCCTGTTCGCCATCACGGAGATCATGGCCAAGGCCCGGGACATGAACAAGGCCACCGGAACGGCGGTCAAGGTGGAAAAGGAGAAGACCCGCTTCCGCGACGTACTGAAATACAAGATGGTGCTGCTCAAGTCCAGCATTCTGGGCGTGTTTATCGGCGCGGTGCCCGGCACCGGCGCGGCCATCTCCTCTTTCTTGGCGTACAATGAAGCCAAGCGGACCTCCAAGCATCCCGAGGAATACGGGCACGGTTCCGAGGAGGCGGTTGTGGCCTCCGAGTCGGCCAACAACGCCGTTACGGGCGCCACCCTGATCCCCCTGCTGACCCTGGGCATTCCCGGCGACACCAACACGGCCGTGCTTCTGGGCGCTCTTACCATGCAGGGTATCGCCGCCGGCCCCCAACTGTTCACCCAGCACGGGGAGTGGGTCTACACCATTATGCTGGGCCTGATCGCCGTCAATATCTTTATGTACCTCCAGGGCCGGGTATTCATCCGGGGCTTCGTCAACATCACCCGCGTCCCCACCAGCACCCTGGTCCCCATTCTGGTCATGCTGTGCGTGATCGGCGCCTATGCCATCGACTACTCCGTGTTCAACGCCATCTTTATGGTGGGCGTGGGTATCTTCGGCTACTTCATGACCAAGCTGGACATGCCCATGACGCCCATGGTCATCGGCCTGGTGCTGGGCAAGCTGTGCGAATCCAACCTGCGCCGTGCGCTCATCGTGTCCAAGGGAAGCTGGGCGACGTTCTTTACCTCCCCCATCAGCCTGTTCTTTATTCTTCTGTCGCTGTTTATGCTGTTCTTCCCCTATATTAAGAAGAAGCTGGCGGCCCGCAGGGCTGCGGCTTGATCAGAGGCGTACATATGAGAAATGGGAATTTGATTCAGCTCTGTTCAGGAAGATACTATCAAGGCAGCGGCGTCCTCTCTCATCTGGGAGGGGACGCCGTACTGCTGGGGCGGCGCGCGCTGGTGGTGGCGGATGCCGCCGTGTGGCCCAAGGTGGAGGCACGTGTGCTCCGCAGCCTGGAGCAAAGCGGTGTGGATACAAAGATCTGGCTCTTTTCCGGCCACTGCTGCCCCGGCAATGTTCGAAGTGCGGCCCAGGCCGGACAGGCATACGGGGCGGAGCTGGTGGTGGGCGTGGGCGGCGGCCGCGCGCTGGATACGGCTAAAATAGCGGCTGACCATATGGGGGTGCGGGCGATCAACGTCCCCACCTCTGCGGCTACCTGCGCCGCCTCAGCGTGGCTGGCGGTAGAGTACACCGACGAGGGCGCGTTCGTGGGGAACAACTGGACCCGGTACCCGCCCTTTGCCGTGATAGCCGAGCTGGACTTTATCGTCAGGGACTGTCCGGCCCGTCTCTACGCGGCAGGCATAGTGGATGCCATGGCGAAATACCCGGAGATCAGCTACAACATTCAATTCTCCAATCAGTGGGAAAAGAACCTCTTCTCCCAGAGCGCCCAGCTCCTGTCTGAAAACACCTACCGGCTCTTGCTGGAGCATGGGTGTGAGACAATTGAGCAGCTTCGGGCCGGAAAGATCACACCGGCGCTGGAGGACTGTGTCTGCGCGGCCCTCCAGGTGACAGGGGTGATTTCCGCCATGGCCTGCGGCGGCAAGCAGGCCGCCGTGAGCCACACCCTCTACAGCTACTTCTGCTGTGTGCACCCGGAACTGGCCGCCGGATTCCTCCACGGGGAGCTGGTGGGCAGTACGCTGGTCTACCAACTGGCGGTAAACGGGGCCCCAAAGGAAGCGCAGGAGGCGCTGAACCGGGTGCTGCGGGCGCTGGGTATGCCCACCTGTCTGGAGGAGCTGGGCCTGAAGGAGACTCCGGAGGAAGCCGACCGGATTTTCGCCTTCCTGGCGGAACGCATGCCGGTGGAGACGCCGAAAGAACTCCAGCGCCTGCGTGGGGAGAGCGATGTTTTGTTCCACGGCCTGCGGGACAGCGCCGGGAAACTGCAAACGAAAAGAGGAGAAGCCCATGAAACTGGAATTTGAGTACGGGCAGGGCCTGGTGGGCGCGGAGCTGCCCGACAGCACGGACATCTTCATCCCCGGGGAGACGGTAGCGGATCCGCCCTGTCTGCCCCAGGA
>PPYF01066590.1_pt1 | contig 10487 bp, 7 predicted proteins | sample 1559871 | NCBI WGS metagenome assembly PPYF01 (sample SAMN08240021, study PRJNA423297) | Human gut metagenome, whole genome shotgun sequencing project.
TCAATGGTGCGGGTGGTGATGTTGTCCACGAATTTGCGGTCGTGGCTGATCACGATGACCGCTTTGCCGTTATTGATCAGAAAATCTTCCAGCCATTGGATCGATTCGATGTCGAGGTGGTTGGTCGGCTCGTCAAGCAGGAGTACGTCCGGTTTTTGCAGCAGCAGTTTGGCGAGCTCGATGCGCATGCGCCAGCCTCCGCTGAAGTCGCTCGTCTGACGTTGAAAATCTTCGCGTGTGAATCCGAGTCCGAGTAATGATTTCTCTACGTCCTCTTCGTAATTGGTTGCGTCGATGGAGTAAAATTTTTCGCTGAGGGCGGACACTTCCTCGATCAGTGCCATGTAGCTGTCACTTTCGTAATCCGTCCGTGTTTCCAGCTCCTTGTTCAGTGCGTCTATCCGTGCTTCCATCTCATGTAGATGCGCGAAAGCCTGTGCCGTTTCGGCAAACACAGTTCTGCCGTCTTCCGTCATCAAATGCTGCGGGAGATAGGCTACTACGCAATCCTTGGGGGCCGAAACCTTGCCACGGGTAGGCTGTCGGACTCCTGCCAGAATCTTGAGTAAGGTACTTTTTCCCGCTCCGTTTTTTCCCATCAGGGCGATGCGGTCTTTTTCATTAATAACGAAAGAAATATCACTAAATAGGGTAGTGCCGCTAAACTCTACGGCTAGTCCGTCTATCGAAATCATACAATTCTTTATAATTTGAGGCGCAAAGATAGCGAAATATATCAATCTTTTTTATAACTTGCGGGCTGAAAAACATTATTAACTGAAATATGTTGACTAAAAAGTAATTTTAGAGAATAATTTTAAAAATAATATAGAAACGATATGGAAGGCGGACAAACAAATGAATTCAGACCTCTTATCTTAGTGGCCGAGGACGACGACAGCAACTTCAAATTGATCAAAGCAATCATCGGAAAGAAATGTGATATACAGTGGGCCAAGAATGGCGAAGAAATCGTGGCACTGTTCAAGGAATACGGCAACGAGGCCAAAGCGATCCTGATGGACATCAAAATGCCTGTGATGAACGGACTGGATGCTACGAAGATCATCCGCGGAGAAAACAAGGAAATCCCTATTATCATGCAGACCGCCTACGCTTTTAGCTCTGACAAGGAGAATGCGATGAACGCGGGAGCGAGCGAAGTGCTGGTGAAACCGATCACACTGTCGATTCTGCGCAATACGCTGACGAAGTATTTCCCCGAATTGGTCTGGTAGACTGATCTCTTTTTTTGTCCGGTAGACTGATCTTTTTTGTTTGTTAAACCGGTCTTTGTTCCGGCAGACATGATCTTTATCCGGTAAAACGGTATCGCTGAGTAGAAAAACGGTATAACAATTCGGGTGTTTTTTCCTGTTTTGTATTTGTGATATTAACAAATAGCTGGCGACTGTAAAAATAAAATAGGCGGACCTCACGGTCGGCCTATTTCTGTTCGTTTCCGTTAATTTGTTAGAGTTCAGAAACGACTCTATGTAAAGTCTCTCCTTTGAGAGATTTTAAGAGCGATTTTTATCGGCTTCCACCTGCCCACCAAACGGGTTCGGAGTATACGTATTGTCCGTCACCAAAGGCTTCTTTGATGGCTACATTTGCCAATACATCGTCTGCTCCGTAACCGAAACGCAGCGGGAATTTGTTAGAGTTCAGCGGGTTTTTCAGTTCCACTAAGTTTTCGTTCGCACCTTTCATACGGCGGTAGTCGTTGTAAGCTTCTAAAGATTCGCCGGATGCACCAAAGAATGCGAGATATTTCTGTACCATTGTTTCTTTTAATGGGTTAGCGGCAAAAAGAGGAGCTACTTCATTATCAAAATAGGCTTCGGCGACGGCGTCACCCAAGAAATCGGCTTTCCCGCCCAGCCAGTTTCTGGCGGCATCGGCAACTGTATTCTCCAAATTGGCAAATGCAGCGATAACAGCATCTTTCAAAGCGGCTTTTGCTTCATCTACTCTGCCACCCAGACGACACAGGGCTTCTGCTTCGAGGAATTTTACTTCATGGTAACTGATCAGTTGTGTGGGAGCGGTCATAGCCCATGAGGCCATAGACATGCCATAATTATTCTGTAATTCCTGAGGGGTGCCGTTAGGAGCTACGTTGATGGCATCGATTGTTGTGGCTTGATTTGCACCGCCTCCATATACAACATTTCCGCTAGGATCAGGTTGGATAAATGAGCGTGGAGCTCGCGGGTCATTTCTTGTTGCAAATTTCTCGATGAGACTTTCGCTGGCTGCAAGGCTGTTGCGGCTATAGCTGAAAGCCCAAAGGGGATTTAGTTGAGAATCACCGTCATAAATGTCCAGTTTACATTCTTCATTTGCATTGGTAAATGATTTACTTACATAGGTCAGAATGTTTTGGAGATCGGTAGTCTGATTGGCGCTTTTGTTAAGAAGACGCATTGTATAGCGTGCTTTCAGTGCATAAGCTGTTTTAAGCCACAGACCGGCTTGTGCATCTTGGTCTGATCCGTAGATGAGGTCTTTTGATCCCACTGCACCTGATAATCCTTCGTCTTCGGCTGTTCCATCCTTCAAAAGTGTGATAGCAGCATCCAGGTTCTGCATTACTTCTTTGTAGATAGACTCTTGTGAATCAATTTTAGGTTGCATATACTTCGGTGTGCCGTCCGGATTTAAAACTCCGGTTTCGCTGAACGGTGTGTCTCCGAACACATCGGCTACTACCGCACCATTGTAGGCAAGAAGGATTCTGGCTATTGCTTCAGTTACTACATTGCCTTTTTCCGATGGGTCTTCCTGACACTTGTTGATTACAATCTTTGCATTCTTTATATTGGCGTAAACGCTGATCCACGCATTGTTGTAGGTCGTGGCAGTGGTCGGTTCTCCGCTGCGGACTTCTGCCCGGTAGAGTTGGTTGCCGATACCTGTTTCGTGCTCCATGTAAACGGACGAATAGAGTGAAAAATCTCCTCCTACTGTGCTGAATGCAGTGCTGACTCCCAAGTCTGTTATCAAAAACTTTGCCGGAGCATCCTGCGGGTTATTGGGATTCTTGTTGACTTTGTCCATTGCATCTTCCGTACAAGCAGAAGCAATGACAGCAGTAAAGAAAGAAACTGCCAGCAATTTTCCTATTGATTTATATTTTTTCATTGTCTTGCAGATTAAAATTTAATATTAAAGCCGAAACCAAAGCTAGCTGTTTGCGGCATTGAATAGTCTTCGAAAGCTCCGGACATATTGTTGTTTCCTTGGCTGGCTTCCGGATCAAGGTCAGGCATCTGTGCCCAGACGAGGATATTTCTTGCGAAAGCATTCACCGAAAGTTCCATCCACTTTTTCTGGAGTACTTTGTAGCTTACTGCCACTTCGCGGAGTTTGATGAACGAGTTGTCGTATACAGAAGATTCGTCAATATCGTTCAGGCGGCTGTAGTACACTTGTTGCGCATTGGCTCCGGTGATGGCGATATCGTTTTTGGTTCCGTCCTGTTTGTAACCGTCAAAGATGATCGTGCCTTCCCGATTTTCTGTTCTTTTGCTGACGCCGTAGTAGTCGGACAAACCGGTAGTTCTGCTGTACATCTGGCCACCTTGTTTCCAGTCAAGTACAGCACTGATGGTACATTTCCACAGACGCAATGACGTATTGAAACCCATTACGAAATCCGGAGAAACTTTTCCGATCACCTGTGCCTCACCGGCGACAGGCAAACCGTTTTCGTCTACCAGACGATTGCCGTTAGCGTCTCTCTTATATCCTACGCCATAGATTACAGGGAATTTTTCGCCTGCTGATGCACGAACCTGTGGAGTGACGTAACCACCCAGTGAAATGTTTTCCACACCCGGAGCCAGTTCGTCTACATAGTTGTCGATTTTGGTCCAGTTGAAACCGAAGTCCCAGTTGATATTCTTCGTGCGGATCGGGTTGAATCCCAATGTGATTTCGTGCGTGTCGGTATGAATCTTACCACCGTTTGTCAACAGTTTGCTGGCACCGGTAGAAGACGCCAAAGGCACTGAAAATATCTGGTCTTTGACGTTCTGACGCGAATAAGTATAATTCAACGTAATCAGGTTGTCGAAGAAGTTCACGTCGGCACCGATTTCGTACGAACGTGTATTCTGCGGTTTCAGATTCGGGTCGAATATTGTGTAGTACGGGGTATAGGCAGTAGTACCTTTGATGGGGTACATGATGGGAGTCAGCGAATAGAATCCTCCTCCGTACGTGGGAGTCGAGTAATAATTCTCAAGGAAATCACCAGCCTGTCCTACTTCCGCATAAGAAACTCTCAGTTTGGCGTAGTTGACTACATCATTTTTCAGTTCGTCAAGTTCTGTCAGGATGAAACCTGCTGACACAGAGGGATAGAAGAACGAACGGTTGTTGCGCGGCATGTTGGACACATAGTCCTGACGTCCGGTCACAGTCAGATAAAGCATGTTTCTGTACGAAGCCGATACGTTGCCGAAGAAACCGACAGTACGGTTTTTCCATCTTTCTTCTTCTGTAAGCTGAGTGGTTGCATTGTTGATATGATTCCACCCTGCGAAGTTATAGTTTGTTCCGTATTCGTAGTATTTCTTTCTGTTGCTCTGGATAAATTCGTTACCTGCTACAGCGTTCAATCCCCAGTCGTCATTGATGCGCCAGTCGTAGTTGATGGTCAGCAATGAGTTGTAGGTAGCGTTTGTCCAACCGTAGTTTTCTATCTGGCCGCGACCGCCGCCGGTGTTACTTCCGTATCCGTAGCTGTCAGAGTAGTGAGTGGTATAAGCGTCTACACCTAACATATATTTCGCGTTCAGTTTATGGTTGGCCGTTCCGAAATCTGTTTGATAAGTGGCATATACATTTCCGAAGAAACGGTTGGTGTCTTCTGTGTATTTGTTGTTGTCAATAGCCCAATAGGCATTGTCAAAATTTCCACGGAAAGAGTTTTGCTTATAAATGTCGCCGTCTACATGGCTGGGGATACCTGCCAGATCGTAGCTTGCGGGCGAAGCGTAAACAGTTCTCAGCAGTCCGTTTCCGGACGTTACCGCCTTGTCAATCGAAGTCGTGATGTAGTTTCCTGCAAAACCGGTTGTGAAGTTATTCGTCAGTTTCGTTTCGGCGCTTACTTTCACGTTGTATCTGTCCATGCCAGTTTTGGGGATAATACCGTCTTGGTGCGTATTTCCAAGAGAAACGGAGTATGAACTTTTTTCCAGCGTTTGTGCCACGTTCAGCGAGTTGCTCCAAGTGATACCTGTTTCGAAGAATTCTTTTGTATTGTCGTAAGCCTGTGGAGTAGCCCAAGGGTCAAGACCTGCTGAAGCACGCTGCGGCACGTAATATTTGCCGGATTGCATGCCATACTTTTGAGTAAATTCGTTGTCGGTGTTGCCGCCATAATTGGGATCGTTGGACAGTTCAGAAATCTTAGGTCCCCAGGATAATCCTGAAGTCGGGCTGTATCTTCCGCCGGACCCCTGTGCATACGTCTTTTGGAATTCGGGCAGGCGACCGACTACGTCAAAACTGACATTGGATGAGAAACTGACTTGGGGTTTGCCTTTTTCCAGTCCCTTACCGCTTTTGGTGGTGATGATGATCACACCATTGGATGCGCGGATTCCGTAAAGTGCCGAAGCCGCCTGTCCTTTCAGAATGTTGATACTTTCAATGTCGTTCGGGTCGATATCTACCGCGCGGTTGGCAAAGTCCACGCCGCTTACACTACCGTTGTTCTGTATGTCCGTATCTACGTCAGGAGTACTGGTCACTGCCATTCCGTCGATTACGTAAAGCGGCGTGTTATCTCCGGAGAAAGAACGTGCGCCACGGATCGTGATCTGTGAAGATGCTCCGGGCATACCGCTCGAAGGTTTGATATCCAGACCGGAAACTTTTCCTTGCAACGCTCCTGCCAGGCTGGAGTTGGAAGCTTGGGTCAGTTGTTCGGACTTCACGTCCTGAACGGCGTAGCCCAGCGCTTTCTTTTCGCGGGAGATACCCATGGCCGTTACTACGACTTCGTCCAGGGCTTTGGCGTCACTTTTTAATACTACGTTGATAACGCCCTGTTTGATCGTTACTGTCTGCGGAACCATTCCTACATAGGAAACGCGCAAAGTTTTAGAAGAACTTGGTACGGTGGGGAGTTGTCCTTTCGGGAAGCGTTAAGTGTTTTTGGGGCTATTTAAGGCATAAAATGATAAAAAGATAGCATTTTGAATGATTCGCTGATGTTATTTTATGAAAATAACGATTTTAACACTATCTTTATGTCGTGTAATGTAATTTGAATATTATTAAAATCGTGCTCAAATCTTCTCATTTCATCAATATACTGATTAAATTCTTTCAATATGATACTTTATAGTTAAAAACGTAACACTTTTTTAATTTTGATATAAATAGTGTTATCTTTGCAGCCTGTTAGAGACTAGAAGTCTATTTATAGGTTAAATTTAAGAGAGAATTTATGAAAAGAAAATTGATGTTCTTTATGACCTTCCTTTTTTTGGGTATAGGTCTGGTGACAGCGCAGACGTCCCGAGTTACCGGTGTGGTAACCGCCGAGGAAGATGGCCTGCCTGTTGTAGGTGCTTCGGTATTAGTGAATGGCACTACTCTTGGTACTATCACGGATATTGATGGTAAGTTTACAATCACGAATGTACCAAGTTCTTCTAAGACTTATTGATATTTTAAAGCCTCTCTTTTTCCTCCTTTTTTATTCTATCTTATTGTAAATCAGAATATAAGTGCTTCTTTCCGCAACTTGGCTTCCCGGCTCACTTACTATAATCGCAACCTTTTCCCTTTCTTTTTCGATCTCAGTCATCTTTTTCGGGCAGGTACTTGGCTTGTTTTCAGGGGGCGGATGCTTAGGTTCTACCTTTATTTGAGGCTTTCTATGAGCGATAGGGGCAGACCGGTCTTTTCGGCAATGAGTTGATTGTCAATTCCTTGCTTTTTCATGTCGATGGCTGTCTGAAAGATGTTCAAGGCTTCTTCGCGACCTTTCTTCAGGCCTTTCTTCAGGCCTTCCTCAAGTCCTTCTTCAAGTCCTTTCTTTAGCCCTTCTTTCATCCCTTTCTTTATTCCTTCCTTTTCCGCTGCATCCATTGTCACCAAATAATCCCGGTACACTTTGACGCTATTGTCGTATAGCTCTCTCTCCTTTGGAGACATAGAAGCCACATCAGCGATCTCTTCGAGTTTTTCGAAGACGGCTTTTCGTGCCTTGAATGGCAGGCGTTTTAAAGTTTCCATATTATTTAATATATAAATCCAACGTTCAAAATTCGTTTCACATTCCTCTTCGCTTTTTTTGAAGAGGGGGAGGGCGATGAATATTTGCCGGAACTTCTCCGAGAAGAGTTCACCTGTCTCCTTGTCTGCAAGAATAACGTCTGTCCGGAGTTTTATGTTCTTGTCCATGATGAAATTCATCAGAAAGACTCCGTAAACAGCTTTTATTTCAAATTTCCAGTCGTGCCCCGTCCGGCCCTGGTTGACGATGGCACGGGAGAGATAGAAGATGGAGCGTTCTTTAAAATTGCTCTGCATGCGGTTTTGCATTTCGACAATTATCTTTTCGCCCGTGTCCGTGGTGCAGTAGACATCGTAGATGATGCCTCGTCCTTCCGGGTAGTCCGGCAGCTGTTCGTTGTTCAAAAACGTTAAGTCGGTTATCACTCGTTCACCTTCGAGAAGGTCGTTCAGAAATTCGATTAGTAAATTCTTGGAGACTTCTCTGCCGAATATTAGTTTGAATCCGTAGTCGGTGAACGGATTGATAAATTTGCTCATTGTTTTGGTTGTTTCTCTTTTATGTTGTAAAGAGATGTTTCTCTTCGCATGTATAGTGAAGAGGCTTTTCTTTATTCTACAAAGATAGGATAAATTATTGTTTTATGATGCGTTTGGCGGGAGAAATAAATGACGTGGGTGCTCAAAAATGTTCATCTCCCTCTTAAAAATGTTCATCTTCCTCTGACTCGCTTTTTGAGGATGCCGTTGTAGGTGTCTTCAAATTCTGCCGAGTGGTTGAGTGCCCAGAGGATGTAGTCGCCCGGCTCGTTCTTTTTGAGCAGGGTGGAGCGGTATTCGGAGCTGAGGACTTTCCATAAGGTGCCGCAGGGACCACCCAGATTTCTGCGTCGGGCGAGGGCGAGGATGGCTTTCACGGTTGGTTCGTTCCGGATGCCGATGGCGTCCATGTTGAGGCGTAGCAGGGATTCGGAGAATCCTCCGGAAGCAGTGTTTTCGTTCGGGGCTTCTTCTTGCTGACTTCTTTCGTATTGGGTTCCGTTGTGCTTGGCTTCTTCCTGCTGGTTTCTTTCGTATTGAGTTCCGTTGTGCTTGGCTTCTTCCTGCTGGTTTCTTTCGTATTGGGTTCCGTTGTACTTGGCTTCTTCCTGCTGACTTCTTTCGTATTGGGTTCCGTTGTACTTGGCTTCTTCCTGCTGGTTTCTTTCGTACTGAGTTCCGTTGTGCTTGGCTTCTTCCTGCTGGTTTCTTTCGTATTGGGTTCCGTTATATCTAGTTTCTCCCTTCTGATCTATTCCTTCATTTCTTCTTTCTTCCTTATTTTCCTCCCCTCTTTTTCCGGACGAGATTTCTAAAGACAAACCTTTGACAGCAACAGGCGCAGCCTGAAAAACGCCGTTTGACGGAACGGGCGGCTGCTCTCTATCCTTCTCCCATTCATTTTCGGTTTTGCTTTGTCTTTCCCTTTCTTTGTCTCTTTCTCTTTCTCTTTCCGGTTTGCTTTTAATCTCAGTATCCGTCTCCGATTTACTTTCGATTTCTGTATCCGTTTCCTGTTTTGTTTGTGGGATTGTTGCTGCAATTTCTCGGTTTTTTGCAGCATTAATTTTCATAGCTGATTCGTCGGTCACTGTTTTTGTAGCATTGATTCCTGTGCCTGCTGCATGGATATTTGTGCCTGTCGTGTCGATTCCTGTCTTTGTTTTAGTAACTTCTGTAGCTGTGATATTGATTCCTGTTTTTATTGCGTTGACTTCTGCGCCTACTATATGGCTTTCCGCTTCATCCACTTCTGTACCTTTTGAATTTATATTATTTCTTATTTCTGCGGAATTATTTTCCGTTCCATCCTCTCCTTCCTTGATGAGCCAAAACTGTTCCAGCGGAAGTTTGTATTTCCTTCGGCTGTCGGTAATGATTTTGTGGTATTGCTCTTGGATGGCTTGCGAAGTCAGAATCCCGTACTCCTTATATATATAGGTGTCGAATAGTCCGACGGACAGGCAGTCGTCGATGATGGCCTGCATCTCCTCCTCCTCGCAACATACTTCCTGCGAAATGTCGAACAAGGTATCTTGATTCCATGCGACATAAAATCCCTTTTCTTTGTAGATGAGGCAGAGCAGGGAAGTGAGTGCGGCAATTCCTGCTGCATGATGACGGTTGGAAATGCGGCGTACCTTCCTGTCTTGGAAGAAGTTGACATCGAGCGGGAAATAATCTAATCCGGGTTTGGAAATACGGGCCATCTTTTTGAATATTTAGAGTGATATTGAATGATAAATAATGAATAAGGCGAATCGGTAATTTTAATTTAGCTCATTTCAGTATGGTGATAAGCTACTTGATAGTCAGTTCTGTCTCTCAACTGAGGGTAACTAAAAAGTCGATTCTATCTCAATTGGGGGTGACTAGAAAGTCGATTCTATCTCTATTCTCCTCCTTCCCGAAGGAGGAGAATAGAGTTACTATTGCGTACAACTACTCCCTAGAACTCCTTTTTCACATCGAAGCAGGGACAGGCTTTCATGTATTCATTGGGTGAGATGATGCCGTCTCCGTTGAGGTCGGGGCTTGTGTCCCGGTGTCCGATGACCTGTTTCACGTTGGGGAAGGCCAGTTGCAGAGATTTCACCAGTCGGATGAGGGCAGTGCGTTGTGCATCTGTCCGTGTGTCGGCGGGGCGGCCTTCCTTGTCCAGTCCGCCGACGTAGCAGATGCCGATGGAACGCTGGTTCCAGCCCATACAATGCGCCCCGTCGAGGGTGACGTCTCGTCCCGGTTCGATGGTGCCGTCGAGGCGGATGACGTAATGATAGCCGATGGACCAGAAGCCACGGGCACGGTGCCAGCAGTCGATATCGGCAGCGGTGATGTTCTGTCCCGCACGGGTGGCGGAACAGTGGATGATGATGGTGTCTTTCATTGCAGAAACTCCTTTCTTTGTTCTCTTTCTCTGGGCAATATATAAGTGTTGAAACCAAAAATGGCGGATTCTTCGGGAGACAGGCGGCGGTAATAGTGTTGCGTCATTGAATGGTGTGCGGGAACAAAGAGAGAAATAAGAGGAAGAGGCGATGAAACAAGGGGAGAAGAAACTGACTGCACACATACATTGCCTGCTTCGGACTTCCCGATTGAATTACTCGATCTGCCTGTTCCGAGCAGATTGCCTGCTTCGGACTCTCCGACTGAATTGCTCGATCTGCCTGTTCCGAGCAGAT
>PPYF01103557.1_pt1 | contig 10487 bp, 10 predicted proteins | sample 1559871 | NCBI WGS metagenome assembly PPYF01 (sample SAMN08240021, study PRJNA423297) | Human gut metagenome, whole genome shotgun sequencing project.
CGCCTCATTCCTCCGCCTTGCAGCTGAAGAAATCATCCTGCGTCAATATAGCAGAAACTTAATTTTCGCTGTACTAGAGTGTGTCTGAATCCAGTTGATTATGACGGTCTCTTCACATAATTCAGAGGATTCTTATTTACCCCATTAACCATAACCCCAAAATGAAGATGAGGACCGGTGCTGTTCCCGGTGCTTCCTACATATCCGATGATATCACCTTTTTTGACCTTATCTCCTACACTCAGATTTGGGTTAAATTTAGACTGGTGCATATATTCTGTGATAAGTCCCTTTCCATTATGATTGATCTTGGTATAATATCCGGCACCGCCTGACGCTGCCGGTGAAAGCATGGCAACAATGGTTCCTGATGCTGCCGCATAAATCGGTGTTCCTGTAGGAGCAGGAATGTCAATTCCTTTATGATTGGTAGAACCGACTCCTCCCGGAGATTCCCTGTTTCCAAAATAACTGCTGATATAGGAATAACCGGAGCTTAAAGGCCACCGGAAAGAAACTCCGTTCTGATAATCAGGAATAAGAGAACCATCTTCTCCAACATAATGATTATCATCAATCCACTGATTTGTAACCAGAGCACCTGTGGAGGAACTCAGGTAATACTTCTCTCCATCTACAGTAACCCACCCACTTTCACGTTCGCATGTAGAAGGATTCATATAATATTTCTTTCCGTCTACTGTCAGCCATCCAGAGGCCAGCACCCCATCTGATTTCGCATAATAATGAGCACTTTTTTTCGTGATCCACTTACTGCTGGCAAGTTTTCCGTCAGACTCAAAATAATATCTTTTCCCAGATGACGATTTCAGGATAATATCATCGTAACGGATTCCATTAGTTTTCTTAAAATAATACTTGTGTCCGTTGATCGTCTGCCATCCCGTAACCAGTTTACAATCTGATTTCCTGAAATACCGATAATAGGAATCCGGTTTATAGAAGCCTTTGACAAGTTTACCATTTGAAGCTGCATAATAATAAGAACCGTCTGTTTCTTTATACCATCCGCTTCTGACCAGCTGACCGGTATTTCTGTTAAAGGAATACCAGCTTCCCTTTACTTTCAGACGCCCTTTTGCCATAGTGCCATTGGCCTGAAGATAATAGGTGGAATTCCCGCTTTTGCGAAAACAGTTTTTATACATTTTTCCTTTTTCATTAAAGCAGTAATATACATTATTTACTTTATGGAAACCGGATCGTATCACCCCGTCATTCCAGAAATAGTATTTATTCCCTGCAGCTGTAGTTACCCATCCGGTATGCATATATCCTTTTTTTTCATCAAAGAAATACGTTTTTCCATTTACTGTCTGCCAGGTAGTAAGCATTTTACCTTTTTCATTAAAACAGTACTTTTTTCCACTGATGGTCAGAATTCCGGCTTTGGCTGCACCGGTCTTTCCGAAATAGTACTGATTTCCTGCAGCACTTTTGTACCAGCCGGTAGCTTTTTTTCCATTCTTATCGTAATAGTACCAGCTTCCGTTTTTTTTCACAAATCCTGTCTGCTTTTTGGAAGTTGCTGCAGCCTGAACCGATACAGAGAAACCGGAAAAGATTCCACCCTGCAGAGCCAGTGCCAGAACCAAAAGAAAAGCTGTCAAATATAACTTTTTTTTCTTCATAGTAACTCCTGTGTGTGTTTTTTTGTAACTGTGAAGGTTTACTTATTTTTCTCTCGTTTATTCTTTAATTCAACATATCTGTTCTTCAGGAAAATCCCTGCTTTTTTGATATATCCCCATATTATGTTTAAAATCCGCAGGAGATATTTCCATATGGTTATGACCAGTCCGGAAAGCGGATTCCATATTTTCATAAAGAAATTATTTTTTCTCGCTTCCAGTTCTTCCGGTGAAACCTTGTGTCTTTCTTCCTTGCAAAGAGGAAGTACTTCACCTGTCTGTTCATCCAGACAGTCAATATTTATATATGTCTCTTCTTCTGCCGGCATTTTTTTGTCATTAAGAGAATGATTGATCAGTCTCCAGATCAGAGCATAAAGTACGGCAAATATAGGAACTCCTGCAATCATTCCCGGAACCCCAAAGAGACCGCCCCCGATCATGATGGCAACAATAACCATAAAACTGGAAAGTCCGGTAGATTCTCCGAGAATTTTCGGACCAAGGATATTTCCATCAAACTGCTGAAGAAGCAGGATAAAAATTGCAAAATACAGACCTTTTACAGGATCTACTACTAAAATAAGCAAAATACATGGAATGGCTCCGATGTAAGGACCAAAAAACGGAATGACATTTGTCACACCGATAATTACACTGATAAGAATCGGGTACGGCAAATCCAAAAGCAACATTCCAAAATAACACAAAATTCCAATAATAGCAGAATCCAGAAGTTTTCCGTATATGAAACCACCAAAAGTCTTGTCTGTAAAACGCATAACGCGTATAAGCATATTTGCCCATTTATGAGACAATATAGCGTATACCATCATTTTGCTTTTGGCAACAAATTTCTCTTTGTCTGCAAGTACATACAAAGCTACAATGGCACCGATCAGAAAATTCTTCATAAAGATCAGGATATCAAAAATACCTGCTGAAACATTTTTGAGCATATCCTGCATCTGCGGAAGAATATCGGTAGTAAGATATTCCTGTGCTTTTGCAGAGTACTGGTTGATCACATCGAGCATTTCAGGATTCAGTTTCCATCCATGCTCAACAAATGAATTGAGCCACTTTTCAATAACTTTTACATAGTACGGAAAACTGTAAATAATACTCATGATACTTCGGATTAACTGAGGAAGCACCATCATCAGTAATGTGTAAATGATAATCCAGAACAGGAACATGGAAAAAAGGACACATCCCCATCGAATTGCCCGTTTTCCTTTTTTCTGTAGCTTAATATTATGATTTTCCAGTTGTGGATAGATCAGCTTCTGCTCAAAGAGGTTGATCAGCGGATTGAGAATATAGGCAAGGATTACACCATAGATAATAGGTGCCATAATTCCCAGAAAAGTTTTGATTCCCACGATCAGGGTTTTCATATGAAAGATGCCATAATAAAACAGCACACTGGCGGCAATTACCAGAAAAGCGGTTACACCCCAGTGTAAATATCGGTTGTCCCAACGAAATTTCATAATGTCCTCCTTTTTAACATGGTATAATTATAGCATATATTTTAACAAATGTCATGAAAATTTAATATATATTAAAAAAAAATATAGCAGTCTTGTTACTGTTCATACACCACTATCCCGAGGCATACAAGCCAAAATTCTATTGCCGCAGGCAATCTGGAATGAATTGAAAAGACTGTTATAAATTCATCCAAAAAACAAATACTTTACCAAGGATGTGGTAAAGTATCTGTAAAAAGATAATCCTATTTATTTTTTATGGAATCAAAAATCTCAATTGCCTGAATGATTGCTTTTGCTGCACCATCAATTCCAAGTTTGCTGCTGTCTACGCAGAGATTGTAGCTTGAAGCAGCACCCCATTTCTTATTGGTGTAGTAATTATAGTAACTGGAACGGCTCTTGTCTGTCTTATTGATCATGTCTTTTGCTTCTTTTGCAGTTTTATTATGTTTCTGCGAAAGACGGTTAATCCTCCAGTCTGTATCTGCATGGACAAATACACTGAAACAGTCTTTATACTCTGACAATGCATAATCTGCACATCTTCCGACCATAACGCATGGACCTTCGGAGGCCAGTTTCTTGATTGCGTCAAACTGTGCAAGAAATACTTTGTGGTTCATAGGCATATCTGTAAATCCTGAAGAAGAATAACCAAATGAGTAGGTATCCATAACCAGAGAATATAAAAAGCTGTTAGTTGGTCTTTCATCATGATTCTCAAAAAGTTCTTTGCAGATACCGCTTTCATTTGCTGCATGTTCGAGAAGTTCTTTATCATAACATTTAATACCAAAATATTTAGCAACTTCCTGACCTATCTGTCTTCCTCCACTGCCGTACTCACGACCAATTGTAATAATTGAACTCGTACTATTCATAGTCTGCACTCCTTTCTGTTACATATTCGATAGACATATTATACAATATTTCCCCAAAAATGCAAACTACTTTCGTAATTTTTCTAATAATTTAACGAAATATTCAGGTAAAGGAGCTGTAAACTCCATATATTCGCCCGTTGATGGATGAACAAAGCCAAGAATCATTGCATGAAGCGTCTGTCCCTGCAGATGATAAGGATTCTTACCGGAACCGTACACTTCATCACCCAGAAGTGGATGACCGATACTTGTCATATGCACACGAATCTGATGCGTTCTGCCTGTTTCCAGACGGCATTCCACATAAGTGGCATTTTTGAAACGTTCCAGAACTTTATAATGTGTGACAGCATCCTTGCCGTTTTTATAGTTGACAGCCATCTTTTTGCGGTCAATCGGATGGCGCCCGATGGGACCTTCGATCGTCCCTTCGTCTTCTTTCAGTACTCCTGCTACGATTGCCCGGTATCTGCGCCTGATAGAATGCTCTTTTAACTGTTCTGCCAGGTTGCGGTGTGCATTATCATTCTTGCATACAAGAAGTGCACCTGTGGTATCCTTATCGATTCTGTGGACAATACCAGGACGCAGAACACCATTGATCCCCGACAGATTGTCCTTACAGTGAAACATAATAGCATTTACCAATGTTCCGGAAGTATGTCCGGCACTGGGATGAACCACCATCCCCTTTGGTTTATTTACAATAAGTACATCATCATCTTCATAAAGAATATCCAGAGGGATATCTTCCGGAAGTATATCCGGCTCTTTTATGTCAGGAACTGCTACGGAGATTTCATCTCCTTCCTGAACTTTGTAGTTGGCTTTTACAGCAGAACCATTGACGGTTATTTTCTGCTCTTTAAGCAGCTTTTGAATATAAGAACGTGACAGTTCTTCGTTCATTTCAGAAAGATAGCGGTCAATTCGGATACCGGACTGACCGTCAGAAACCTGATAATTAAGCATTTCCATAATACTAATCCTTTTTTATTCTTAAGAAGTCATAATCTTCATCATTTTTGTATCTGAAACACACCAGCATAACAAGTAATATGCCACTGCATACCACATACATATCAGCTATATTAAATACCGGAAAATCAATCAGTGAAAAATAGATAAAATCCACAACATAGCCTCTGCATACTCTGTCAATAAAATTTCCAAGAGCACCGGAAACCATTACCAGTGCAGTTACTGACAGCGGCAGATAATATCTGTTTTTCGGGATTCTGGCATATACATAGATAAATACACCAAAAAACAAAAGGCACAAAATCACAAACACCGGAATTTTACCTTCAAACAATCCAAAGGCCATTCCACGATTTTCGAGATACCGTAATTGAAGAACTCCCGGAATGAGAGAGATATCAGGCTGATCTTTCAGTTGTGCCAGAACAAGAGATTTACTTCCCTGATCCAGGATTGTCAGCAAAAGGATAATAATACAGCCTCTAATCCAGTGCATACATGAAGATACGGAGGAAACAGCTGTCATATCAGAATCTCCCGGATTGCCTGGAGCAGTTCCTCATCTGTGACAGTTTTGTCTATAAAACTTTTACCGATCCCGTCCATAAGGATAAATTTAATATGACCGGCTTCCATTTTTTTGTCTTTTTTTGTTGCTGCCAGGACATCCCCGGCATTCAGTGAATCAACAGAAAGAGGAAGATTATAAGAAAGGCACCCTTTTCTGATCTCTTCGTATTCTTCTTCTGTTAATAATCCTCTCTGCATGGAAAGATAAGCGGCAGCGATCAGACCGACTCCAACACACTGTCCATGAAGCAGCTGAAAGTTTTTCATTTTTTCGACTGCATGTCCGACTGTGTGACCAAGATTTAAAAGTGCACGTTCTCCCTGCTCCTTCGGATCACGCTCTACCACACCTGCCTTGATCTCGCAGCATCTGCGGATCATTCTGGAAAGCATACTCAGATCCAATTTACTGATCTCAGGCTGATTCTTACATACAAAACGGAAGAACTCTTCATCGCAGATCAGTCCTGTCTTAAGAATTTCACCCATTCCACAGGTGAATTCCCGATTCGGAAGAGACTGCAGGGTACTCATATTCATATATACAAGGCGGGGCTGATGGAAAGCTCCTACCATGTTTTTGTACTGAAGGAAGTCAACACCTGTTTTACCTCCTACGCTGCTGTCAACCTGTGCCAGAAGCGTAGTAGGAACCTGGATAAAATCAATCCCTCTCAGGTAAGTGGAAGCTCCGAAACCTGTCAGATCACCTACAACACCGCCGCCCAGCGCAACCAGCAGACCTTTTCTGTCCATTTCATTCTCAATCAAAGTTTTATATAATTCCTGTACTGTATTCAGGTTTTTGTTCTTTTCACCAGCTTCAAATACAAAAGAGAATATTTCAGAGGAAATTTCCTGAAGAGCTGATTTAACTGCCTCATGATAAAGAGGTGCAACATGACTGTCTGTCACAATACAGATTTTCCGGTTTTCAAGTCCTTCTTCTCTGATCACACCGGCAAGATCCTGAAAGTCATTTTTAAAATAAATAGGATAATGGAAATCTCCTTCCCGTTTTACAAGTAATTTCTGTTCTGCCATTTTCCTGTTCTCCTTTTATTACAAAATTTATACATAGCGCATAATACGCACACTGCAGCGTCCTTTTTTTGTCTGGTGAGAAACACCGTCAAAAATGAACCGTCCTTTCCCACGTACAGATATAATGTCACCATCTTTCGGCTCATATCCGTTGCTGGTGATCAGTTTTCCGTTGACAAAAACCTGCCCGCCTTCAATATAAGATACCATACTGCTTCTGGATGTCTTAAAAGCAAGCGAGATCAATGAATCCAGACGTACCGAAGCGCAGGTACCGCTGACAGCTTCAAGGACAGGGCGTGGAAATTCATCAGAATCCTCCACTTTTGTGATCAGAATATTGGTATGACGGACCCGGTACAGATTTTCAAGAAAGAATTCCGTCATTTTGTTCTGGCAGAAAAACCAGGCAGCTTTTTTCTGAACAACAATATCACCGATCACACTTCTGTCTACTCCAAGATTGAGAAGTGCACCGAGATAATCACGATGAGAAAGCTCTTCAGAGAATTTAAGAGCCTTTGGTTCAATCCTCAGACAGTCGATGGGATATTCCCATGTAAAAGCAAGAGCATCAGGATGAAATGCAACCATCTGACGCTCCGCATTCTCATAGCCTCCGGACGTCTCCATAACAATCTGGGGAAACTGATGTTTCAGGCTACTGACTATATTCTGTTCATTTAAATTAAGAAAATCCGAAAATGTAACGATATCTCTCTGCCAGGAGAGATTTGCCAATTCCCGGATTCTCTTAAGAAAAAATTCGTCTTTTTCCATCCTGGATCAATATCCTGCTCTTACAGACGGAGCAGAGCCTCCCAGAATATTCTGAAGGTCACCGGTAATATCTACATTGTACGGTCCAAGTACAAAGATATAGCTGGATACTTTCTGAAGGCTGCCGCCTAAAGAATAGCATGCACCGGACGTGAAATCGATGATCCTCTGTGCCAGTTCCACATCAATTCCCTCCAGATTCAAAATAACAGTAGAATTATCTACTAAAGTGTCAGCAATCTCACGCGTATCTTCCATAGAAGAAGGTTTGATCACACAGACTTCCATATTTGGGCCCTGATTTGATTTGCGGCTGCTTCTCATTGGAGTAATCTTGGAAGATGCTGCAGGACGTGTCTGGCGTTCGGCGCGTTCCTGTTTAACCGTAACCTTAGACGGAGCCGAAGCGGTCTGTTTTGGAGCAGATGCCTGTTTAGGAACTGTCTTTACTGCTTTCTCTTCTACATCATCGAAGTCATCATTATCGTCGGATTCTTTTTTCTTAGAGAATTTATCAAAAAATTTCTTCTTTGGTTTCTCATCGAAATCGTCATCGAGAAAGTCATCATCTTCTTCCTCATCTAACAGATCATCATCTAAGAATCCATCATCATCGTAATCATCGTTTAATTTGATGGCATCTAAAAATTTATCTAAAACGCCCATTTTAATCTCCAATCTTATTTTAATCTTCTTTTATTGAGTAATCTCTTTCGCCAAAGATACCCGTTCCCACGCGCACCATAGTGGCCCCTTCCTCAACTGCGACCTGATAATCATTTGTCATTCCCATACTCAGGACGCTCATATTAACATTATTAATGTTTTTGGCCGCAATGTCAACACTTAATTTCTTTAATTTTTGAAAAACTTCTCTGTTTTCTTCAGGATTTGCTACAAATGGTGCAATTGTCATAAGTCCTTTTACCTGAAGATGCTCATAAGAAGAAATTTCTTCCAGAAATGGTAATACCTCTTCGACTGAAAGGCCAAACTTACTTTCCTCTCCTGCTACATTTACTTCGATCAGAACCGGCATGCAGATATCTTTTTTTGCTGCCTCTTTTTCGATGGCCTCTGCCAGGCGGACAGAATCTACAGAGTGTACCATAGATACTTTATCAATAATATATTTCACTTTATTTCTCTGTAAATGTCCGATCATGTGCCACTGTACATCTGATGGCATCTGATCGTATTTATCTACGATCTCCTGAACCTTATTCTCCCCAAACACTCTTGCACCCGCATCATATGCTTCTTTCAGCATTTCCACCGGTTTGGTCTTACTGACCGCAATAAGAGTTACCTCTTGGGGAGAACGCCCTGCAGTATCGCAGGCCTCTTCAATATTCTTTTTCACAAGGTTTAGTTTATCAGCTAACATATTAAGCCTCCTTAATTAGTATAAAATGTCTTCTTCCTTTACTTTATCAGCGTTTCGAACAATGTGATCATATCTGGAAAGACCGTAGGTGGTGTTTTTAGATACAATAGCATATTCTTCGTTCTCATCAAGTATTTCAATACGGCGAAAAACCGCATAGCCTTTATTAATACAGTATACTCCCTCCAGGGTATCTGTCTCTCCGATCACATATTTTTCACCTGTATCCGTATTGATCAGGGCATCCCCTTCCTTAAATGAACTCTTGTCAACATAATAAATCTGAGGTTGTTCTGCTTCGTCCACTGCTAGTTTGGAGACAGATGAATCATCAATGCTTGCGTAAATGCTCACATTTTTAAATGTTGTTTTATTTTTCCCCTCATAAAGGGTAAAACCTGTCTGATTATCCTGTGTAGTGGCCATTCTGGATGGAATCACATAAAAATCCTTGGTTACAATAGAGGTAAGAGGGATTTTCAGACCTACAACTGTGTTGGTTACAAGTTCAATGTCCAAAAAACGGTCAGATGCATAACGAATCAGACCTTTATTGAAGTCAATCTGTCCATATTTATCATCGTCTATGGTAATAATGGAAAAATCTCCGTTTTGTGTCATATCATCTTTTAAAAATTTGACACGTATTGTAGAACGGTCTTTCAGTTTTTCAACCTGTCTGTCGCTCAAAGGAATCAGAAGGCTCCAGCGTTCATCTGTGATAATGGTATAAATATCATCTCCTGCTTTTACCTTGTCGGAAGTTTTCAAATCTGTTTCATGGTAAGAATTCTGATCGAAATCTTCTGCTTTTACAGCATCTACTGTTTTTCCTTCATAATTATCCATGGAATATAAAACGATACCATCAGATTGGGACTGGCAGATAGTTTGATTTCCGGGATAAATATCTGCTGTTTTGTCATTGTCACCACTGTCATTTCCTTCACCGTTCTCATCTGAAGTAAGAGGAGCAGATGAGGTATTGCCAGACTCTGCATATTGAAGGATATTTCCCTTCAGTTCATATTTAAAGCTGTAGGTGCTGTTAAATTTACTTGAACTGAATCCTTTGGAAAAACTCATCATATCAGTCCGTACCTTTGAAAGTTCTTCCGGGGCAAGAGATGCCGGAGCAGAAGCTGTTTTTGTATCACTAAGTCCGTACACCGCTCCGGAAGCATTGATCTTACTGCCCTCCCTTGCATAATAAGTAATATAGCCTGATGAATCTGCCTTGCATAAACTTTCTTCACGTATGGCAAGACCGGTATATGTTTCGTTGCGGGATAAAGGTCCTGATGTAACCTGATAGGACTCAATATGAGTAGTTGTAAAATATAATATGGCACTGAATGCCATATATATGAATAAGATGCCAAACATGATCGTTCCGATATTCAGCCCCACGACCATGCGAAGCCTTGCCAGGATTCCCGGCATTTTTTTTGATTTATTATCAGACAATGGAATGTCTCCTTTTTGTGCAGTTCATAATCATTCTATAACTGTTCAGCGATTTCACAGTGACTGCTGAATAGTTACACTATTTTCCAAAATATTGTAACACTTTGCACATTTAAAAACAAGTTTATTCATAAAGAATTCACAATAATCGTTACTGTTCACTCCGTTCACAGTAACGTAGCCAAAATTCATTCCAGATTGCCTGCGGCAATGGAATTTTGGC
>PPYF01030876.1_pt1 | contig 10485 bp, 11 predicted proteins | sample 1559871 | NCBI WGS metagenome assembly PPYF01 (sample SAMN08240021, study PRJNA423297) | Human gut metagenome, whole genome shotgun sequencing project.
AGCTGGTTCTCCCCCACCGGCTCCACTTCCGTATAGGTCTCCATGTCTGTGGTGATGGGATAGGCATAGGCGTCATCGCCGTCGTCCCACTGGACCTGGAAATCAGTGTCATACATCTCAATGCTCTGCTCGAAGGTGTTCTTTACGGTGATGTCCGCCACCAGCAGTACGTTCCCCTCCCCAGGGGTACGGCCCGCGTAGTCGCTGGTAAGGTATGCGCTGTTGACTGTGAAATCAAAGAAGTAGGTCTCCATGGTGTCGCCGGTGCGGCCCTCGCTGGAGCCGCTTCCGCCGCAGGCGGTCAGCCCCAGTGCCATCACCACAGCCGCCGCCAATGCAAACAGTCTCTGTTTCATTTCACTCTCTCCCTTGCCAAAAAATAGATCCGGGCCTCCGCCGCCCCCGGCAGAACGCCCCACGACCAATCTCAGTGTACCATGGCGCCCAGCCGGGCGCAACTGCCGTTCAAAAAAATTTTTCTCAGCGCGGGGGCTTCCCTTTGTGCACCTTTATCGGGTGGGGATGATCTCGATCCAGTATCCGTCGGGATCTGTCACAAAATAGATCCCCATGGCAGGATTCTCAAAGCAGATGCAGCCCATGGCGGCATGCTTGGCGTGGGCCGCCTCATAGTCCTCTGCCCGGAGGGCCAGATGGAATTCGCACTCCCCAAGGTCATACTTCTGGGGATGGTCCCGCAGCCATGTCAGTTCCAGGCGGAAGTCCGTCTTTCCATCCCCCAGGTAGACGATGATGAAGCTGCCGTCGGCCGCCGCCTTCCGCTCCCCCACCGGCTCCAGGCCCAGGGCCTCCTTGTAGAACGCAAGAGATTTGTCCAAATCCGCTACATTGAAATTGAAGTGATTGAATGTCAGCATAAGCTCCTCCTGATCGCCGGGGGCCCTCTGCCTCCGGCTTGGTTTGGGTTCAGTATAGCATTTCTGCCCCCTCCGGGGCAAGGCCCTTTCCAAACCCTGCCCGCCGCTTCTTCTTTTTATCCATGTTATACAATTTCCAGAGAAAAATTTGTCGGCTTTTGGCTTGTTTTATAGTTGCCTCCTAAAGTGCACGATGATAAACTTCTAATTGTTAGACAATGCTAACTTTTGAGGAGGAACGTTCCGATGACACTGGACAAGCTGCCCCTGGGGCAGGAGGCCGTCATCACGGCTGTGGGCGGCGAGGGCGCCCTGCGCTGCCGCCTGCTGGATATGGGGCTGATCCCGAAGACCCGCGTGCGGGTGGAGAAGGTCGCACCCCTGGGCGACCCGTTGGAGCTGCGGGTGCGGGGGTACTCCCTGTCCCTGCGGAAGGAGGACGCCGGGAAAATCGAAGTGGAGGTGGCCGGGACATGATTTTCGCACTGGCCGGCAACCAAAACTGCGGCAAGACCACGCTGTTCAACCAGCTCACCGGCTCCAACCAGCACGTGGGCAATTTCCCCGGCGTGACGGTGGATCAGAAGTCTGGCGCCATCCGGGGGGAAAAGGACTGCACGGTGGTCGACCTGCCGGGCATCTACTCCATCCGGCCCTATACGCCGGAGGAGATTGTCACCCGGGATTTCATCCTGAACCAAAAGCCCGACGGCCTCATTAATATCGTGGACGCCACCAATATCGAGCGGAACCTGTACCTGACGCTCCAGCTGATGGAGATGCGTATTCCCATGGTGCTGGCCCTGAACATGATGGATGAGGTCACCGCCGGCGGCGGCACCATCGACGTGAAGGGAATGTCCCAGGCATTGGGCATCCCGGTGGTGCCCATCTCCGCTGTGAAAAACCAGGGCGTGGACGAGCTTGTGAAGGTTGCCGTCCAGACTGCCCGGACCAAGACGCTGCCTACGGTGTACGACTTCTGCTCCCCCGGACCGGTCCACCGGTGCATCCACGCGGTGGTCCACCAGATCGAGGATCACGCGGAGGCTGCGGGCCTTCCCGTCCGATTCGCCGCCACCAAGCTCATTGAGGGAGACGAGGACATCGTGACCCGCCTGGCCCTGGACCAGAACGAGCTGGAGCTCATTGAGCACAGCGTCAAGGAGATGGAGGACGAGTGCGGCATGGACCGCAATGCCGCACTGGCGGATATGCGCTACACCTTCATCGAAACCATCTGCTCCGGCACGGTGGTGAAGTGCCGGGAGTCCCGGGAGCGGGCCCGCAGCGAGGCCATCGATCGGGTGGTGACCAACAAATACCTGGCCCTGCCGCTGTTCTTCGCCATCATGCTGGGCATCTTCTTCCTGACCTTTGAAGTCATCGGCGCCTTCCTGTCGGATCTGCTGGCCGCGGGGATCGATGCCCTCACCGCGGCGGTGGACAGCGGCCTCGCCGCCTATGGATTGAACCCCGTGGTCCACAGCCTGGTGATCGACGGCGTGTTCGCGGGAGTGGGCAGTGTACTGAGCTTTCTGCCCATCATCGTGGTGCTGTTCTTCTTCCTCTCCATTTTGGAGGACACGGGCTACATGGCCCGTGTGGCCTTCGTCATGGACCAGCTGCTGCGGAAGATCGGTCTCTCCGGCCGGAGCATTGTCCCCATGCTGGTGGGCTTCGGCTGCTCAGTGCCCGCCATCATGTCCACCCGGACACTGGCCTCGGAGCGGGACCGGCGGATGACCATCCTGCTGACGCCCTTCATGAGCTGCTCTGCCAAGATCCCCATCTACGGCGTGTTTTCCGCCGCCTTTTTCCCGAATCATGCCGCCCTGGTGATGATCGGGCTGTACATCCTGGGTATCCTGGTGGGCATCGTGGCGGCCAAGGTGCTGGGCACCACAGTCTACAAGGGCAACCCCGTGCCCTTCGTCATGGAGCTGCCCAACTACCGCTTCCCCTCCGCCAAAAGCGTGTGGCAGCTGTGCTGGGACAAGGCCAAGGATTTTCTGACCCGAGCCTTCACCATCATCTTCGTGGCCACCATCATCGTCTGGTTCCTCCAGACCTTTGACACCCGGCTGAACCTGGTGGATGACAGCGCCGACAGTCTGCTGGCCACCGTGGGTGCCTGGATCGCCCCGCTCTTCGCTCCTCTGGGCTTTGCCGATTGGCGGGTCTCCACTGCCCTCATCACCGGGTTCATCGCAAAGGAGTCCGTCATCTCCACCCTTGGAATCCTTACCGGGTCCGGCGCGGATGTCAGCACCGCCGCCCTGGGGACGCTGTTCACCCCTGTCACTGCCGCCGGGTTCCTTGCCTTCACCCTGCTGTACACCCCCTGCGTGGCCGCCATCTCCGCAGTGAAGCGGGAGCTGGGCTCCGGCTGGAAGGCCGCCGGTGTGGCGTTGAGCCAGTGCGTGATTGCCTGGATGGTGGCCTTCCTGGTCTACCACATCGCGGCGCTGCTGCTGGGATAGAGGAGGCTGCCATGCTGGAAGTTTTGATCCTGGCGGCCCTGGGCGTCTGGCTGGCGCTTGCCCTCCGTTCCTGCCTCCGCCGCAGAGGAAAGGGCTGCGGCGGCTGTGATGGCTGCTGTGACCGCTGCGGCGGTGCCTGCCGCAGCGCCCGCCGCTGACATACCCCATATTGTCGGTAAAACGGCCCCGGCGGAATGTTCCGCCGGGGCCTTGCTGAAAAGAACCCCCGCCGGCTGTCTCCGGTGGGGGTTCGCCTCATGTGTCCAGCAGCACCGTGCCGTCCGGCAGGATAAACCGGTCTGTGGAGGGGGTGCTCAGATCTGCCGTCAGGGATGCCATGCGGTAGATGGTCTCCCCCTCCAACAGCCGCTCCGACGCTACCAGTAAGCCTGTCTCCACGCTGACCCAGTACCGTTGGGTGTAACCCTCCGGATCCTGGACCGTCTCCACGTAAATGCAGTTCACATCGGAGACGCTGCGGTAATCCGCGGCGGCGATATCCTCCACCGGCAGGTCCAGGATGCTCTCATAGGTGGGGATGGCCTGCTCGTCATCCGGGGTGATGTCCCCCGCAGGGGCGCTGTAAACGCTGCTCTCGCTGCCATACCAGATATAAGTGATCTCCCCGTCGGTGATGGTGTGGCGAACCTGTCCGTCCGACAGGGAGCGGTCTGTCCGTGTCCAGCGGCCGCTGACCGTGACGGTGGTCTCAAAGGAACCGCTGCCGCCGTCCCACAGCTGCTCCACCCGGATCACCCGGCTGTACTGCCGCGGGCGGGTCAGCGTCTCAATGGCGGTCTGCACCGTCTCCGGCGTCACCGCGATCACTGTCAGGGCGTCACCGCCGGAGGCATTGGTATCATCCTCTGTCTGTCCGGGGGAGCTCCCCTCCTCCGGCAGCGTGATATGGGAGGAGCGGCGCAGACTGTTGCTGAACATCAGGATCAGAACCATCACCACCAGGACAATAAAGCCCGCGGTGATCCGGTTCAGCTTCCGTTTCTCCATCTCCGCCCTCCTCTCTCAGGGTGCCGTCCGCGGCAGGTCAGACGCCGAATTCTGCCGGCCGATCCCGCCGCAGGCCGAACTGCCACTCGATGGCATCGGCAATCCGGCGGCAGGCATGGCCGTCACCGTAAGGATTCACCGCGTGGGCCATGGCGTCGTAGGCGCTCTTGTCCCGGATCAGCCGCTCCGCCATGGTGACGATGTCATCCTGTACCACGCCGCAGAGCTTCACGGTCCCGGCCTCTACCGCCTCCGGCCGCTCCGTCTCCCGGCGCATCACTAGCACCGGCTTGCCCAGGGCAGGGGCCTCCTCCTGGAGACCACCGGAGTCTGTCAGCACCAGATAAGACCGGGCCATAAGGTTATGCATCTCGTCCGCCGGCAGCGGGTCGATGAGATGGACCCGGGGCGCGCCCCGAAGATAGGTGTCCACTGCTTCCCGCACCACCGGGCTCAGGTGCACCGGGTACACCAGCTCCACGTCCCGGTTCTCCTCGGCGATCTGCCGCAGGGCCAGCATGATGTTCTTCATCGGCTCGCCATAATTCTCCCGCCGGTGGCAGGTAACAAGAACGATCTTCTTCTCCCCATAGGGCAGCTGATTCAGCTCCTCTGTGGAAAAGCGGTAGTCCGGCCGGACTGTGGTCTTCAAAGCGTCGATGACCGTGTTGCCGGTGACGAACAGCCCCTTGGTAATACCCTCCCGCTCCAGGTTGGCCCGGTTGTTGGCGGTGGGACAGAAATACAGGTCCGCAATGGCGGACACCAGCTTCCGGTTCATCTCCTCTGGAAAGGGAGAATACTTGTCATAGGTTCGCAATCCTGCCTCCACGTGCCCAACGGACACCTGATGGTAAAAGGCTGACAGGGCACCGGCAAAGGTGGTGGAGGTGTCCCCGTGAACCAGGATCATATCCGGCTTCAGGGCGTCGATGGCCTCGTCCATGCCGGTGAGGCACTTGCTGGTGATGGTGGACAGCGTCTGTCGGGGGGTCATGATGTCCAGATCCCAGTCCGGCTTCACCTGAAAGACCTCCAGCACGCTGTCCAGCATCTGCCGGTGCTGGGCGGTGACGCAGCAGAGGCTCTCGATCCCCTCCCGATTCGCCAGCTCCTGCACCAGGGGGCACATCTTGATGGCCTCCGGCCGGGTGCCGAAGACGCTCATGATCCGCAGCTTTTCCATTTACTTCTCCTCCGTCTTTCCATCATCCTCCGGCTTGTCCGCTGGATGATGGCCGTGGTGGCCGTGCTCCTTCAGCTCCTCCAACTCTTCGTGCAGCTCCTCCTTGACCTCCTTGGGGAACACCACCCGGGCGGCCACCACTGCCACGATGCACAGCACCAGGAACAGCAGCATGGCCCGGCCCTCCCCGCTGGTAGTCAGCACCACGGCGCTCAAGCCCAGGATGGCAGAGATCACGTACAGAGTAGCCACCGCCTGCTTCTGGTTCAGGCCCATGTCGATGAGCCGGTGGTGGATGTGGCTCCGGTCGGCGTGCATGGGGCTCTGGCCGTGGGCGATGCGGCGGATGAAGGCAAAGGCGGTGTCAAAGATGGGCAGTCCCAGAATCAGGAATGGCACCGCAAAGGAGATGATGGCATAGAACTTGAACAGGCCCTGGATGGACATGGTGGCCAAACCAGGGCCGCCATCACCACAGCCACCTGAAACTGCCCGCCGATGAGGGCAATTACAAGCACTGTGGTGGCGGAGATGGCGGAGACGCCGTTGGCCAGGCCGTCCAGGCCGTCGATCAGGTTCACCGCGTTGGTGATGGCAACAATCCAAAGCACCGTCAGGGGCACGGAGAGATTTCCCAGCACCCAATAGGGATTGTCCGAAAAGACGTTGGGGTTGGAAAACGCCTGGATCACCACGCCGTGGGTGGCGGGGATCAGGGCGGCCACGATCTGCACCACAAATTTCAGCAGCGCCGGCAGGGCCATGATGTCGTCCACCACGCCCAGCACCACGATGATGACGGCTCCCAGCAGGATGCTGCGCATCTCGGCCGTGATCTCCACAAACAGCAGGATGCTGACCATGAAGCCGATAAAGATGGCCAGTCCCCCCAGCCGGGGGATGGGAGTCTTGTGCATCCGGCGGGCGTCCTTGGGTACGTCGATGGCCCCCACCTTGTAAGCAAAAGTCTTGACGATGGGCGTCATCAGAAAGCTGACGACCAGCGCCACCAGCAGCGCCAGCAGCGTATAGGCGATCAGCCGGTTTTCGATCAACATGATGTCTCCTCCATCACCGGGGCAGGAAGCCCACCTTTTTATAGACCTTGTTCAGGGTCCGGTTGGCTACATAGGCCGCCTTCTCCGCACCGGCGCGGTAGACGCTCTCCAGATAGCTCTTGTCCGCCAGCAGGCGCTCCGTCTCCTCCCGGATGGGCCGCAGCAGCTCCACCACGGACTCACCCACCGCCTGCTTGAAGTCGCCGTAGCCATGGCCGGCGAACTCCTGCTCGATGGTCTCAAAGCTCTTGCCGGTGGCCACGGCGTAGATCTGCATCAGGTTGGACACACCGGGCTTGTCGGCCGGGTCAAAGCGGACGCAGGCCTCGGAGTCCGTCACGGCCTTCTTGAACTTGCGCAGGATGTCCTCCGGCTTTTCCAGCATGTAGACGCAGCCGTTGGGGTCCTTGTCGGATTTGCTCATCTTCTTTTCCGGGCTGGTGAGGCTCATGACCCTGGCGCCCACCTGTGGGATATAGGGATCCGGCAGCTTAAAGGTATCACCGTAGATCCCGTTGAACCGGGTGGCGATGTCCCGGCAGATCTCCACGTGCTGCTTCTGGTCGCCGCCCACCGGCACCAGGTCTGCCTGGTACAGCAGGATGTCGGCGGCCATCAGGGCCGGATAGGTGAAGAGGCCGGCGTTGATGTTGTCGGCGTTCTTGGCGGACTTGTCCTTGAACTGGGTCATGCGGCTGAGCTCGCCGAACATGGTGTAGCAGTCCAGTACCCAGCCCAGCTGGGCGTGGGCAGGCACGTGGGACTGGACGAACAGCACGTTTTTCTCCGGGTCCAGGCCGCTGGCAATGTAGGCCGCCACCTGGGTCAGGGTATGCCGCCGCAGCTCAGCGGGCACCTGCCGCACTGTGATGGTGTGCATGTCTGCCAGCATGTAGTAGCAGTCATATTCGTCAGCCAGAGCCGCCCAGTTCTTGATGGCCCCCAGATAGGAACCCAGGGTCAGGTCGCCGGAGGGCTGGATGCCGCTCAGGATTCGTTTTTTCTGTACTTCGTTTTCCATTTTGTATCCACCTCAAATACTCAAGCTGCCAGGCATCTCTGCCGGATGGCGGCCGGTTTTCCTTATATCGAGATAACTATTATATTATACCATACAACATTATTCTGTGCAATCTTTGATTGCGCTCCCAGACGTTGCGTGTTACAATACCCCCATAACCGCAGCTGCTCTGCAAAGAGGAGGGATGGGACGTGCTCCCCAAAATCGGAATCCTGTGCGCCGGAGATGACGAGCTCGCGCCGTTCCTGCCTCTTCTGGACAGGCGCTCCGTCCGCCGGCAGGCCATGCTCACGATCCACGAGGGATGGATCTCCAGCGTTCCTGCCGCCGCTCTGTACAGTGGTGTCTGCAAGGTCAATGCGGCCATCGCTGCCCAGGTCCTCATTGACAGCTGCCGGGTGGAAGCCATCATCAATGCGGGCACAGCAGGAGGCATCGACCCATCCATCTCCATCTTTGATACCGTCATCAGCACAGAGACCGCCTATCACGATGTAGCTGAGGATATTCTCACGGAGTTCCATCCCTGGATGGACTCCATCTGGTTCCCGGGGGACCCCTTCCTGCTCTCCTTGGCCACCCAGGCGGCCCAGGACTCCGGCCGCCCCGTCCGCTTCGGGCGGATGGTGACCGGAGAAGCCTTTCTCTCTGGCCCTGGGACAGAGGCCGTGCGGTCCGCATTTCACCCCCTTTGCGCGGATATGGAATCCGCGGCCGTTGCCCATGTCTGCCATGCAAACGGCATCCCATTCCTCTCCATTCGCACCATCACCGATTCGGCCGACCGATCCGCCGCCACCTGCTTTGAGGAAAACTGCCGCCGGGCTTCTGAAATCGCAGCCCAGGTGACCCACGCCCTGTTGAAACGCCTGGCCGTCAGCGAGTCCTGCCCGATTGAAAAAGGAGAACTGCCATGACGCATTTCTGTACCTGCCAAAACACCGCCTGCCGCTGCCATCCCTCCAACCATAGCCAGGGGTGCGACCTGTGCATTCAGAAAGAGCTGCGCAAGGGCGAGATCCCCAGCTGCTTTTTCAATCTGGTGATCCGACCCGGGGAGACAGTGGAGGATTGTACCATGGCGGCCTTCGCCCGACGGGTGCTGGAGCGGGAGGCGGAGATGGCCGCCTCTGATAAACAGTAGCTGACCCCGGACAGAAAAACGGAGGGAGCGCATCGCGCTCCCTCCGCCTTCTTTTCAAAAACAGGGTCCGGGGCAGGCTCAGGCCTTGTGGTCGCAGCCCAGCACGTCCACGATCTTGTGGGACACCAGCTCCTTGATGGCGGCGCGGGCGGGCTTCAGGTACTCGCGGGGATCGAACTTGTCGGGGTGCTCCGCCATGAACTTGCGGATGGTGCCGGTCATGGCCAGACGCAGGTCGGAGTCAATGTTGATCTTGCACACGGCGCTACGGGCAGCCTTGCGCAGCTGCTCCTCGGGAATGCCCACGGCATCAGGCATCTTACCGCCGAATTCGTTGACCATACGGACGAACTCCTGGGGCACGGAAGAGGAGCCATGAAGCACAATGGGGAATCCGGGCAGGCGCTTCACGACCTCGTCCAGGATATCAAAGCGCAGGGGAGGCGGAACCAGCTCGCCCTTCTCGTTGCGGGTGCACTGGGCGGCAGTGAACTTGTAAGCGCCGTGGCTGGTGCCGATGGCGATAGCCAGGGAGTCGCAGCCGGTCTTCTCCACGAACTCCTGGACCTCCTCGGGATGAGTGTAGTGGGACTCCTCGGCAGAGACCTTCACGTCGTCCTCGATGCCGGCCAGAGCGCCCAGCTCGGCCTCCACAACCACGCCGTGGTCGTGGGCGTACTCAACCACCTTCTTGGTGATTTCAATGTTCTCAGCAAAGGGCTTGCTGGAGGCGTCGATCATGACGGAGGTAAAGCCGCCGTCGATGCAGCTCTTGCAGGTCTCAAAGTCAGGGCCGTGGTCCAGATGCAGGGCGATGGGGATGTTGGGGCACTCGATGACGGCCGCCTCCACCAGCTTCACCAGATAGGTGTGGTTGGCGTAGGCCCGGGCGCCCTTGGACACCTGGAGAATCAGGGGAGCCTCCAGATCCCGGGCGGCCTCGGTGATGCCCTGGACGATCTCCATATTGTTGACGTTGAACGCGCCGATGGCATAGCCGCCGTCGTAGGCTTTTTTGAACATTTCGGTCGTGGTAACCAGTGCCATAAGATCAACTCCTGTTCATTTATTTGTCCCGCTCTCCCACATCGGCCGACAGGTCCGATCCCGGTTGTCAAAAAACGCCGATTCAAAAGAACGAAAACGATTTTCCCTTATGATAATATCACAAGATTTTTAAAATGCAAGTATTTACAATTCTTTTTTTGAATGATATGATGAAAGAAAGCATCCCGAAACCAAATCTGAGGAGGATTTTTCCATGAGTGAACTGAAAGGCGCCTGCATTTTCGGCCAGTCCGGCGGCCCTACTTCCGTCATCAACGCTAGTGCCTACGGCGTCATCGCCACGGCATTGAAGAACCCCAGCATCACCCGCGTCCTGGGCGCGGAGCACGGCATCAAGGGCGTTTTGAACGACCGGCTGTTTGATATGGGCCAGGAGGACCCGGCAGAGCTGGAACTGTTGAAGTACACCCCCTCCTCTGCCCTGGGCTCCTGCCGGTACAAGATGGCGGACCCGGATGTGGATGACACCGACTACAAGCGGATTCTGGAGATCTTCAAGAAGTATGACGTCCGCTACTTCTTCTACAACGGCGGCAACGACTCCATGGACACCTGCAACAAGATCAGCAAGTACATGCAGAAGGTCGGCTATGAGTGCCGCGTGATGGGCGTGCCCAAGACCATCGACAACGACCTGTT
>PPYF01188611.1_pt1 | contig 10484 bp, 16 predicted proteins | sample 1559871 | NCBI WGS metagenome assembly PPYF01 (sample SAMN08240021, study PRJNA423297) | Human gut metagenome, whole genome shotgun sequencing project.
ATATAAAATATTACTATAAAATATTTTCTCATCTAAACTATTTGATTTTTTTGTTCGCATAGTTTTAAATTTTCTAGATGTAGTTAAAAATAATCGTGTTACTAATGGATTACTTATACTATTATATCCAATATTCGCTGAATTTATAACTTGCGATATTATATCATCAAATATGTATAACAAACTCTGCATAATAGTTTGTGCTAAATCAGCGTCCATACAAATTCGTTTATGTAATGGAACAACAAAAGTTGATACAAATGCATTATCATATAAGGTGAAATCATTGAAATCTTCAATTGTATAAGGAATCTGATTATCATCAATTATAACATATCTATTATAGAAATTACAAGAATTGGTATAGGTTAAATTTTTAGCTACATATAATTGTGATGGTGTAATAGTATAATTAGCCTCAGCATGACCTATACATATAGTAGAGTGTCCACAATTTTCTTTAGGTAAAATAGTACCCACACCTATAGGAATACCAGATTCAACATAATAATGAAATATGTTTTGATACATATTAACTGGAGATTTTATATTATAACTTTGTAAGGCATATAGTTTGGGTTGAAATCCAAATGATTTTAAAGCTTTAGATACAGTTTCATAATTAAGCCCAGTTGATGGTAAAACTCTTTGTTCGCAATTTGAATCTACATTTTTAGTTATTTCATTTGGAAGGACAGTTTTATATTCTGGATATCTAGTACCATAGTATTCCATAATTCCCCAAATTGTAGTTTCAGCACAAGTCATAGTCTCTGAATCTTGTTCAGAAAAAGGGAAGGCATTTATTACAAAAAGGTTGCCTAACACTTCTACAACAAAATCTGTTGTTCTAATATATGTGTTTGATAAGTTTAAATGTTTAGGATCTAATAAAGTTCTACCTATTTGACCAATCTCTAATGGTTTTATAACCATAGTTCCTACAATATTTTTTTGTAAAAAATCAAAATCAGACGAAGTTTTATCATAAAAATCGTCTTGAGTAAAAGATGATTTAAAGAAGGTTAATCTTTTACAATGTTTTTCACAGTTAAAGTGTTTTTGTGAAAAATATAGAAAAAATGTATCTCGATATACTTTATCTATATAATAATCTTCTAAAATGATTGTTAGAGGAAATTTTATTTGATTGCAAATTGTTGAAATTTTATCAGTTGAATTGTCATTTAATTTACACAATGGAACAAGTTTATCAATAATATCTTGTTTATCATTAATATTAATTATGTGAGATAGATTTTTAACACTCATTATTATTACTCCTAATACTTAGATTATAGAAAAAAATTATACCATTAATAATAAAAAAAGTAAAATAATTCAATACAAATAAGCAATTAAATTAAACGTTTATATCGAATAGAATTAACTCCCATATTAATAGCATTCTCAATAACCTTCTTTTCATTATTATTCAATCTTTGCCCATCCAATTCAATAAAATCAGCATAATTAATAATATTTAATAAATCCACTAGATCATTTGTTTCAAAATTTATCTTTTCTGATGTACCGAGCAAATCACTTTCAGATACATTAAGGGCAGCAGCAATCCTGGACAAGGTGTCACCTTTTAATGTCTGTCTTTTACCGCTTTCTATCTGGCTTATGGTCGCATTTCCTACGTTTGCACGTTTTGCTAGTTCATAAGCACTTATCTTACGTAATTCACGTATTTTTTTTATATTTAAACCTAATTCACTTATCATAAATTTACCTTTCTTTAGCACGAATTGTGCAATTTTAATCATTTTAGTACTTTCGTTAACGATATTATATCACTTAGCAAGAAATGTGCAATATGTGTTATGCATTTCATTAAACATTCATAGAAAATATATCTATATAAGGAGATTTAAAGAAAATATATACTTTTTATAGCGAAATAATTTTAATAAAATACTTTCGTTAACAAAGGAAAAGGAAGAATACATAAATAAAAATAAAATTTTAGATATAAGGTAATAAAAAACCAGCTTTGAGAAAGCATCATTTGTCACCTATAATAACTCTTGAGGTTTCCGGAAACGAAAATATTAGGAGGAGCAGGGATGAAACAAAAGATAATCTTAAATAAGTTAAAAGATAAAATTCAATTTGTTAATTTTAAGAATCCAATTATAAAAAAGACAGAAAAAAATGAACAAAAGAAAAATTAATTTATTTCCACATCAAGTTGAAGCTTTAAATGCTACACAGGATAAAAAACAAGTTGCCTATTATTTAGAAATGGGACTTGGAAAAACATTTGTAGCAAGTGAAAAGGCAGAACAGTTTAAAGAAAGAATTATTGTGGTTGTTTGTCAGAAATCTAAGATGAAAGACTGGCAGGATCATTATAAAGAATTCTATCCACATTATAATTCAGTAATTTATAAAAAAGGCATTGATGAGATGGAGGCTAATACAGTAGTTATCATCAACTATGATTTGATATGGAGAAGGGATTTATTCAAGAAAATTAAGAATTTTACACTTATTCTTGATGAAAGTTCTTACATAAAAAATGAGAGCAGTAAAAGAACCAAATTCATATTAAACATGAAGCCATCTAATGTGATTCTGCTTAGTGGAACTCCTACTGGAGGAAAATATGAAGAACTATATTCACAAATTAGATTATTAGGCTGGAAGATAAGCAAAAGTGATTATTGGGATAGATATATAAATTACAGGATGCAGGATATTGGTGGATTCAAAATCAAAAAGGTTATTGCATATAAGAATATTGATGAACTCAAAACAAAGCTTAGAGATGCAGGAGCAGTATTCATGAGAACGGAAGATGTTATTGCATTACCAGAGACTATTGAAAAAAAAATAGCTATAAAGAACATTACACAATATAAGGAATTTGAAAAAGATAGAGTAATTGAAATATCTAATAAAGAATTAGTTGGAGATACATCTTTAACAAAAATGCTTTACTTAAGGCAGATTGCAGGAATGTATAACAAGCATAAGTATGAGAAACTAACAGAACTTTTGGAGAGTACGGAAGATAGAATAATTATATTTTATAACTTTGAATATGAGAGAAAACAGATTACGGAAATATTCAAGAAATTAAATAAAAAAATATCAATAATATGTGGTAAGGATAGAGACCTAGATAGTTATGAAAATTGTAGTAATAGTATAACTTTGATTCAGTACAGAGCAGGAGCAATGGGATTGAATTTGCAGAAGTCCAATAAAATAATATATTTCAGTTTACCTTTATCAAGTGAATTATTTGAACAGAGTAAGAAAAGAACTAACAGAATTGGGCAGAAAAGGACTTGTTTTTATTACTACTTAATAACACAGAAAAGCATAGAAGAAAAAATATTTAAAGTATTAAAACTGAGAAGGGATTATACAGAACAATTATTTATGGAGGAAGATAATGACCATTGCTAAGGCAATAAGAGAATACAGATTGTTACAGGGAATTACATAAAGAGAATTATCTCAGAAAATACATAAATCAGAAAGAACGATTAAGAGATATGAAAATGGTGAAACAATTCCATCAATACAGATACTAGGAAAAATATTTAATAAATCGATAGACGAAATGATTTCATTGGAGTAAAGGAGAAGAAATTATCATGGCAATAATATATCATCAAATGAAGTTTGAACCTAAAGAAAATAAGTATGTTGTTACAAAATTAGCACCAGGAAGAAATATAGATACAAGTAAAATAGATAGTCTTATGAAACTTTCACAGAATTTATGGGCTGCAAGGAGAAAACAGGATTTAATAGATCATGCAGAAGAAATGAAATCGACAAAGATAAATGAATATAAAGAAAAGTTAAGCAAATTAAACAAGATAAGAATAGAAGCATAGTAATGGAAAAAGAAAAGAATTTTGAAAACAGAATAAGAGCTTTTTTGAAAACACTTCCTAATGAGTGCCATTTTAAACATTGGGGTGGAGGATATGCAAAAGCAGGTATTCCAGATTTGATAGGATGCATTAATGGAAAATTTCTTGCAATAGAAGTAAAGGCATCTGATGGTAAGCCATCACCCCTGCAGATTAGGACTATTAATAAAATAAATAGTGCAGGAGGATATGCAATTGTTGCTTATCCAGAGCGGTTTGATGAACTTAAAAAAAATTTAATATCAATAAGTAAGGGTAAAATATGATTGTTAAGTGTTCAGCGATAACATGCACATTTAATGATAACTATATCTGTATGGCTGATTAAATAGAATTAATAGACTTTGAATATTACAGAAATATTGAATCTAAAGAAAAAGACAGATTAAGTGATGATATGAAATGCAACACTTACAGGAGCATCTATAAGGAGGATTCATAGTGAATTTACTATATGAAACTAATCAGAGAATCACTTATAGTAATGCGAGATTGAGAGATTTACATGAATGTTTAAAGAAAGATACTTTGACTAAGGATGCAGAATCTTATTTAAAAGATGAGATAAAGAAATCTAAGAAGAATATAGAATACTATTCTGAATTATTACAGGAGTTAGAAAAGGGTGGTGAAGCATAGATGGAAATTCCAGTTTTAATATTGGGTGAAAGTGGTTCTGGGAAATCAACAAGTATAGAAAATTTTGATATTGATGAAGTAGGAATATTTAATGTTGCAAGTAAGGTGCTTCCTTTTAGAAAGAAATTTAACAAGATGAATAATGTTAAGCATGGGCATATTATTAATGCTTTGAACTTTAGAAATCTAATACATTTCATAATAACAGGAACTCCAGATGATGTTATAGTCTATTTTCTTCACCATACAGAAGAAACTGAAAATGGGAAGATTAAAGCCAAAACAAGTGGAAAGATGTTAGATACACAATTAACCTTAGAAGGTCTTTTCAGTATAGTTTTATTATGTGAAGTTGATGGAGATAAGCATAAATTCATTACTCAATCAGATGGATATACAACGTGTAAAAGTCCGAGAGAAATGTTTGATAGAGAGATTCCTAATGATTTGAAATTTGTTGATAATACAATACGTGAATATTATGAACTTGGAGAATAGAGTAATGATGGAATTAAAAAAGCAGGATATTACAGAGTTAATACTACATATATCAGAGCTTATAACAGAGATAAACTTAAATACTAATCACGATGCTTTTATGACTCACTATGGTCATACAAAACAGATTGAAGTAAGTATTTATATTAATGGATGGGGAGAAAAGAAATCAGCTGATTTCATTATATCATCTTATTATGACTATTCAGATTACAAAGAAAATTTAGAAAAGATAATAGAAAAATTGAAAAGCGTGAAATAGGAGTAAATACAAATGATAAAACCAAATAATTATGAAGAAGTAAAAGTTTTTGAAGCATATGAAGCTTTAGAAGTTGGAGGGCATGAATGCACAATAGTTCAGATGCAGGAAGTACAATCACAGAATGGAAAGCCAATGCTTGCAATATTATTAGATACTGCTAAAAGTGATAAGCAGCCTAATTATTATAAAGAAAAATATGATAGTGATGATAGACCTAATAAAAAATGGGGATGTGTTCAGAGAATAATGCTTGATGGAAGTGAATTTGGTGCAAGAGCATTAAAGAACTTCGTTCAAGCAGTATGTGAAGCAAATAATCTTACAGAAGATAAAGTGGATTGGGAAAATATATGTAAGCAATTCAAAGATAAAAAAGTATGTACAGTATTCAGAGAAGAAGAATATCAAAAACAGGATGGATCAGTTGGAGTAAGCATAAAGCCTTATACATTTAGAACAATGGCAGATTTTAAGGCAGGAAAGATTCAAGAACCTAAGAGAAAAGAAATACAAAAGAGTTCAGTAGATGATATTACTCCTGTTTATGGAGATACAATGCCATTTTAAGAAGGGGAAGTAATTATGAGTGCAAATGATAAGTTTAGGATAAAGATTAGTAAAAAAGCATATAAACAAAAGCCTGATGCTGATGATATTAAGGAAATTACATGGCATATGAAGAATAGTGAGTGCAAGAGTGTCAATTATAAAGAACTATCTATTATTTTGGAACAAGGTAATTCAGTATTATTAGCAGATTTCAAAGAGATTGGAAACATCAAGGAAGATAATATTCAATCAATTTCATGTATTGCTTTAGATATTGATTCTAAGGAAAATAAAATAACTATGTTTGAGATGATCAGTAAAATTAATTCTGCTTTAGGTTTTTATCCTATTCTTTCTTATTGTACTTTTTCAGATAAGGAATTTACTAAGTTTAGATTAATTTATAGATTGGAGAATGCAGTAGATTCAGAAACATATAGAATATTATATTTAGCGTTACAATGGAAGTTTAAGAAGTATTTAGACCCAGCAACTAAAAATGCAAACAGGATATGGGCAGGGACTAATAAAAGTGTTCTTTATAATGCTAATGACATTCCAATTACTTTTAAGGATATCATAAAGCTCATAAAAGCATATGAAGCTAGTGTTAAGAGAAAAGAAGTCAAAGCAATAAACATACAGAAGCAGAAATATGAGAAACTAGAATTTAAAAATGATATGTATATTAAACCAGAGCATAAGGAACAAGTAATAAATCTTTTGATAAATAATATTGATTTAAGAGAGTTTATTCCAAAACATTTAGGTGAAAGATTTAAAAGCATTAATGAAAAAATTACAGGAGCATGTGTATTTCATGGTGGAGATAATGAAACTGCATTAGTTATAGATAAAGATTGATATACATGCTTTACTCATTGTGGGTGTGGAAATATTATTACAGCTGCAAGAAAAATTTATAACATAGAGAACTTTTCGGAAGTAGCTTTTAAATTGATGGATGAGCATGGTTTAAGTATACCAGATACTTATATTAGGAGGAACAACAGATGAGCAGGGTAATAACGATGCAGGATGTAAAAAACGAGAGAATTGATAATATAGAGTGGAAGTACGAAGGAATTAAGAAAGATGAAACTTCATATCCGTTAAAAGTATGGGAAAACTTAGAATGCATACTTGAAAAATATAATATAAAGCTTAGTTATAATGTAGTTAATAAAGAGATTATTTCTAGCATAGAAGATTCAACAAGAAATAGTTTATTAACAGATATACATTCATTAAATTTAAAAGAATTCTTAAATCTAACTAGGGAAGAAACTGCAAATGCTATGACTAGGATTGCAGAAAAAAATAAATTCAATCCATTTGTAGAGTTATTAAAGCAAATGAAAATAATGATTATGAAATAATTAAAGAAGTATTTGATTGTATACAGATAAATGATGAATACAAAGATAATTATAATTATTACTTTACTCTATTTACTAAATGGTGCTTAAATCTTGTAAAACTTGCGAATAAGAATATAAGACGTCTGGAGTATTAGTTCTGCAGGGGGGCAGGGATGTTACAAATCTACATTTGCTAGTAAGTTAATGCCAGAGAAAAGCTTATTTAAAGGTGATAAGACATTAGACCCAGATAAAACAGATTCAATAATACAAAATACTAATTATATATTAGTTGAATGGGGCGAACTTGATTCTACATTAAAAGGAGAACAGTCAAAGCTTAAGCAGTTTATAACAAGCTCAAATGATGAATACCGTTCACCATATGCAAGATTTGCCGAAAAGCATCCAAGATTAACATCATATATAGGAACAGTGAACAAAGTAGATTTTCTAAAGGATGAAACAGGTTCAAGAAGGTTTTGGATTATTCCAGTAGTTAAATGTGATATTAATAAAATGGATACTATAGATATGAATAAATTCTGGGGAGCAGTTTATTCATTATGGAAAGGCGGTACTATTAAGGATTATCTTGAAGAAGATGAACAGAAAAAATTATATGAAGTGAATGCAAGATATAATTATCAGACAGATGCATCATATTTAGTTGAAGAAAAGATTAAGTGGGATATGCCAAAAGATCAATGGGATGTTTATGGAATAACTGAAATATCAAATTATCTTATGAGTAAAGAAAGTAAAAGTATTAAGATTGAGCTTGAAAAGAAAGGTCTTAAGTATTCAGCACATAGAACAAGAGCAGGAAAAGTTAAAAAAGGATTTAAGATTCCAAGATTTGAAGTAGAGTTGCATTAATAAAGTAAACTAGATAATACCTTAAAAGTAACTGGGAAAAGATGCTTTAAATTGGCTTATAGTCTTATTGTTACTATATAACTAATTTTATATATAGAGAACTAATATTTATATAAATAAGGGGTATATATAGGGAATATAATAGTGCTATATAGGCTAGTTTTATGGAGTATGGTTAACTTAAAAAGTAAAGTTAGTATTTATCTAATATTAATCGTATACAATAGCAGTTACGAAAGGAGAATAACGATGTTAACTCCAGATACATTGAGAAAAGGAAGTAAGACAGAACTGATTAGATATGCAAAAAAAGAATATAATAAAAGAATTGAAAGAGTTAAGAAGGCAGAAGAATATTTTAAAAATGCTACTATCGAGGAAATTGAAAAGAATGAAGGAACTCTATTATTAATATTAAGAGAACTTTCAGCGATAGGAAATGAAATAGAAAGATTAACAGGAGAAAAAATAGATTCGGATGTCGAAGTAAATGGATTTAAAGGAGCATAATAAATGAAAAAAGGATTAATTGAAATAGAAGAAATGGATTTATATTTTAATAAATGCATATGTTGTGGAACTGATGCAGAAACAAAGAAGGTCAAAATAGGAAATGCAAATAGAGAAGAAGTGTTTGTGTTATGTAAGGATTGCAGGGCAGAGCTTTACAATAAGTTAAAAGAACAATTTGAGATTTAAGATTAGGAGCAGATTTATGAATAATAAAGAACTCTTTAAGAAAACTGAAAGTATGCTATATAATTATTCAATGCTTAAAGCTGAAATTGATAATTTAGAATTAGAGCTTGAGGAATTAGATAATGAATATGAAGGCATAGGAGCAATGGTGTATGAAGAAAGAAGCGGAGCTACTAATAAAATTTCAGACAGTGTTGCGAATGAAATAATATTTAAGGAAAAAGAAGTCTATAAATTAAATAAAATAAAAAGATCAAAGGAAATATTATTAACTAAAATAAATAATGCACTTGAAGCTCTTGATGAAAGTGAAAGAAAGATTGTTCATTACAGATACTTAAGTAGTAAAAGAACATGGATGCAGGTTAGTGAAATATTATCAATGGATTCAAATTATTGTTGTAATACCTTACGAGTAAACATAATAAATAAGTTATCTAAGATGATATTTCCCAAACGATAAAAAAATGATATTTTTATAATATAATTAAGATATTTTATTCATGAAAAGCTATGGTATTATATCATTGTTGAAAGAATCCCCCTGATGGAAAGCACTTATAAAGGGTGAATGTTATGCACTTCACTGAACTTTATAGGTGCTTTTGTTATAAGGAGAAATAAATGAAATACAAAGGATGTCCTAGGTGTAAAAGAAAGATGCCTTTAGAAGTTAAAGGACAATGTGAAGAATGTAAGAGAAGTAGATATAAATATTTAAAGACATTGCCTAGTGTTAAGAGAGATAGTGTACAGAAAGTTTATAATAATCCACAGTGGGCTAGAGTAAGGCTTGAAGCTATTAAGAGAGCAAAAGGATTATGTGAAGTATGTAAAGCACAGGGAAGGCTTAGAGCAGGAAATGAAGTGCATCATATTGTTAAGGTTGCTAATGGAAATAATGATACGCATTATGATTTGGATAATTTGATTTATGTTTGTACTAGTTGTCATAGAGCTATTGAAGGAATGAATGATGAAGAGGTATTGAAATATATTAGTTTTAATTTGCTAGAGAAAAAGTTATAATTAAACCATAAATTGTAATTTTGGGAGCGGATTTTATGAAAAAGAATATATATACTGCTGAGCAGATTGAAAAAATACAATTAAATATGATTGCACTTTTATACTATATAAAAAAGCATAGTACATCTAATTTACCGAGATGCTTTAAATTTTGTGAAACAATAATTAAAAATATAGATATATGCAGAGAAAATAAATATGAGGATATTAATGAATTATCTATGATTGTAAGAGAAGATTGGAATTCAGCAATGGAAGTACATACTGGATTGCCAGAATACTATATGCCAAATAACAGTTTTGAAATACAGAAAGCTATGAACATTGTTATACATGAACAGATTCTAGTTGTGGGTAAACTTATAGAAGGATAATATCAGGGGAGGATATGTTTTTTCTAGGCACATCACCATAGAACATAAGCCCCTCAATAATTTATAAAAAATGCCGAAATGGAGTTTTTTAATATAAGAAATACACTTAATAAATTCATTGTATGGTAAAATAATCAAGAGCATATTTTATTATGAGGTGATGATTAAGAGTGGAAAAGAAAGAGGATATTAAAAAATTAAAAGGACTTAAGACTCCTAATAAATATATAATAAAAAGTTTAAGTGACTATATAAATAAGCTATCAATGTTTAAAGACAATAAATATTATTT
>PPYF01243707.1_pt1 | contig 10484 bp, 10 predicted proteins | sample 1559871 | NCBI WGS metagenome assembly PPYF01 (sample SAMN08240021, study PRJNA423297) | Human gut metagenome, whole genome shotgun sequencing project.
TACTCTTACCACAGGATTCATACTACAAAGACAGTAGTCATGTCCCGGTTGAAGAACGCCAGAATATCAATTTTGACCACCCCGATGCTTTTGAATGGAGCCTACTATCCAAACATGTCATGATGCTGAAAGAAGGAAATAGCATTGAACAACCTACCTATTCTTATCTCACTTGCACACGCCAGCCCGAAACGATTCATATCGAACCTCGTGAAGTGGTTATCATTGAAGGAATCCTTGCTTTATGTGATAAAAAGCTACGCAATATGATGGACCTTAAAATCTTTGTAGATGCCGATCCCGACGAACGCCTGATACGTGTTATCCAAAGAGATGTTATTGAGCGCGGACGTACTGCCGAAGCTGTAATGGAACGCTACACACGGGTTTTAAAGCCTATGCACCTGCAATTTATCGAACCTTGCAAACGATATGCCGACCTTATTGTACCGGAAGGCGGCAGTAATAAGGTAGCTATTGATATACTGACTATGTACATCAAGAAACACTTGAAGAGTTGAGAGTGGAGAATGGAGAGTTGAGAGTTAAAAGCAAAATGTCAGGTATGAATGTCAAGACACTGATTATCCCTTTATTTCTCGTATTGTTCTGTTGTGTGTTCGGATGCCGGAACAAACAACATAGTACAACGGATGAATCCGCACGTGATCTTCCACAAATAAAAGATAGTGGCGAACTCGTTGTATTGACATTGTATAGCTCTACTTCCTATTTTATTTATCGGGGACAGGAAATGGGATTCCAGTATGAACTTAGCGAGCAGTTTGCCAAAAGTCTGGGACTAAAGCTTAGGATTGAAGTTGCCAAAAGCGTTGACGAGATGATTCAAAAATTGCTGGCAGGCGAAGGAGATATGATTGCCTATAATCTGCCTATCACCAAAGAGTGGAAAGACAGTCTGCTTTATTGTGGTGAAGATGTCATCACCCATCAAGTGATTGTTCAACAAGGAAGAGGAAAACAGAAGCCATTAAAAGACGTAACCGAACTGGTAGGAAAAGATATATACGTAAAGCCGGGGAAATATTACGACCGCCTCGTCAATCTGAACAGCGAATTAGGAGGCGGCATCCGGATTCATGAAGTTACCAATGACAGTACTACCATCGAGGACTTGATAACGCAAGTGGCGCAAGGAAAAATTCCGTATACAGTAGCCGACAATGACCTGGCAAAATTAAATAAGACCTATTATCCTAATTTAAATATCGATCTGTCTATCAGTTTCGATCAACGGTCTTCGTGGGCAGTACGAAAAGACAGTCCCGAACTGGCAGCCGCCACTACTAAATGGCATCAGGAAAATATGACCTCTCCTGCCTACACAGCCAGTATGAAACGTTATTTTGAGAATAGTAAAATGATGCCCCACTCTCCTATCCTTTCATTGAAAGAGGGGAAAATTTCTCATTATGATGATTTATTCAGAAAGTATTCCAAAGATATCGGATGGGATTGGCGTATGCTGGCGTCACTAGCCTATACAGAATCTAATTTCGATACCACCGCTGTTTCCTGGGCCGGCGCCAAAGGACTGATGCAGTTAATGCCTGCCACCGCCCGGGCAATGGGAGTACCTCCCGGCAAGGAGCAGAACCCGGAGGAAAGTGTGAAAGCGGCTATTAAATATATCGCCGCCACCGACCGCAGTTTCAGTATGATTCCCGACAAACAGGAACGACTCAACTTCATTCTGGCATCTTATAATGCCGGCTTGGGACATATATACGATGCCATGGCGCTAGCCGAAAAATACGGAAAGAACAAACTAGTATGGAAAGACAATGTAGAAAACTTCATCCTGCTCAAAAGCAACGAAGAATACTTTACCGACCCTGTCTGCAAAAACGGGTATTTCCGTGGTATCGAGACTTACAATTTCGTCCGTGATATCATGTCGCGCTACGAATCCTACAAGAAGAAAATAAAAGCATGATTAATATTAAGTATTAAGTATTAACCGTGGCCTTTGAGGTGCTTATCCGCATGGCGTAATACTTAATACTTGATACTTACTTAATACTTATTTTTTGGTTACTAAGCTGATTACGATGATGGCTAATACAGATAATGGTAAGGCAAATAATATCGGATCAATCACAGGGAAAGGATAAGTGGTAATCAATACATCCCGTCCAAATAATGCTTTGCAGATACCTAATGCTGCAGATTCTTTCTGATGAAGAAATACAAGGGCAAACAGGCTACCGATTGTTCCGACCCAAAGACTTGCCATGACACCCTGCTTAGTAGCTTTCTTCCAATATAAAGCACAGAAATAGGCTGGAAGGAAAGCTGCAGCACAAATCCCCATAAAGATAGAAGTTCCACGGGCGATAATATCATGAGGCAACATATAGCAAATAATGTAGCTGACCAGAATAGAGAACAATACTCCCAGACGAATCACGTTGGTCAGTTTATTCCGCGAACGGGGTTTATAAGTTCCATAGATATCAGAACCTACCGAAGCCCCCATTGTATGGAACTGCGAGCTTAGTGTAGACATACTGGCCGAAAGGATACATAACATAAAGAGTGCGGCAAACCAGTCGGGCATCGCTTTATTAATAAAATATGGAATAATCTTATCGATGTCCTGCACTACTTCGGTAGCAACCGCTCCTTCTGTTTTCAGGAAGAAAAGGTTACTCAAAGCTCCGGCATGATAGATAGCTCCTACTGTTATAATCAAAAAGAAACAACCGATAAATACACCGCGGTTTAATTGTTTGCTACTTTCCACAGTCATAAAACGAACCACTAGCTGGGGTTGCGCAAGACATCCGATTCCTACTCCTAAAATAAGGGAAGTAACAAGTGAGTACCATTGCGGTGAACCTGTAACAGGCATTGCAGTCCATCCCTGATGTCCCAATGCTTTAAATTTTTCCGGGACTAACGGAGCAATAGCAGTCAACTCTTTATTCGCCTCGGTAAAACCCATACCGAGCACCTGGTATAAAGAGAATAATAGAAACAGCATGCAACCGAACATGATTACTGCCTGCAACGCATCTGTATACATGACTCCTTTCATACCGCCTGCAATAACATAAGCAGCAATAACCAATGTAAATATCAACAAAGAGATATTGAAATCAATCTGAAAGATCTGTTCGATAAATACAGCTCCACCTTTCATCACAACTGCTGCATAAAGCGGCATTCCGACAAAAATAACAGCAGCAATAAATACCTGTATATTACGGGAACGAAAATGACGCCCTAATAATTGAGGAAAAGTGCTCACATTCAGTTTTGCACCCATACGCCGGGTGCGTAAACCGAAAAAGATAAAAGCAATGACAACCCCAATAAACATATTCAGGAAACAGAGCCACTGAATACCCATTCCGAAAGCTGCCGCCACTCCTCCAAAACCTACAATAGCAGATGCAGAGATAAACGTAGCACCGTAAGAAAGTGCCATAACAATAGGATTCATCTGACGTCCGCCTACCAGATAGTCACTGGTATTCGTTGTTTTCTTGTATCCCAAAAAGCCGAGGTAAGCAAGTGACAGGAGATATCCTATCACAATCAAGCCGAGTGTAAATGTATTCATCGAGTTTCGTCTTTTTCGTCGTCCTTATTCCAATACTTCAGCCCAAACCAGGCAGCAAAGATCACACATACCACTGAAAGAAGGTAAGGCAGAATTATAAAAGGGTCGTCTATTCCAAACATTTGCGTATCAGATTTTAATTAGCGTTGCAAATGTAAGGAAATTATTGAAAAGACAAAACTTTTGCTTACTAATACTGATTATAATGTATCTTTTTCTCGTCAAATTTCTGTTTCGGGTTCTCTTTTGTAGCCGGATAGCCGAAAGGAATGACACAAAGCGGAAGGATATTATCAGGTAGATTGGTATATTTGCGTACCACCTGCATACGGTCTTCATAAGGATAGGCAGCCGTCCATACAGCCCCCAGTCCCAGACTTTCGGCAGCCAGCAGAATATTTTGCGCTGCTGCTGAACAATCCAAATACCAATAAGACGAACGTACAGAATCTCCGCAGACAATGATAGCGTTACGGGCTTGGGTTAACATCTTTGCATAAGGAAGCGCAGCAGCCATTGAATCCAGTTTGGCACGATCGGATACTACTATAAATTCCCAAGGACGGACATCTTTCCCCGAAGGGGCAGCCATTCCGGCACGAAGCATCAAGTCTATTTTCTCTTTCTCCACTCCCTTATTCAGATAAGTACGCACACTTTTACGTGCGAAGATATTATCCAAAGCAGCATTTCCGGTTTCGGACGTTCCTTTTTCTTCTTTGGTAGAAGAACATGCGCTCATAGCAACAACTATTGCTGCAATCAGACATAAGAAAGAGAAAATCTTTTTCATTGTGATACTATTTAAAACAGATTCAACTTATTTTTCTGCGCCTCTTCCAATGAAACCGTTTCACGTTTCAGCAGACCGTTTTTTTCACGAAGCGCCTCATATTCGCTATTCAGTTCGTTCACCAATTCGGCTTTCAGCTGTGGATTCAATAATTTGGAAGCAACACTTGCATTCTGGGAAGCATCTTTCAGATGTACCACCGGAGCGTGATAGACAGGAGCAATTTTCAATGCCGTATGCATTTTCGATGTAGTAGCCCCACCAATCAGAAGAGGAATATCCAGTCCTGCTTTTTCGAGTTCCAAAGCCACATGCGCCATTTCTTCCAAAGAGGGAGTAATCAGACCACTCAATCCAATCATATCCACTTTTTCTTCAATGGCACGCTGCACAATGGTTTCCGCCGGCACCATCACTCCCAAGTCTACAATATCATAACCATTGCAAGCCATCACCACCGCTACAATATTTTTTCCAATATCGTGCACATCGCCCTTTACAGTTGCCAGCAACACTTTTCCAGCCGCGGCGCTTCCTTCCACTTTTTCCGATTCGATAATCGGCTGCAGGATAGCTACGGCTTTTTTCATCGTACGGGCAGTCTTCACAACTTGGGGAAGAAACATCTTACCGGCACCAAACAACTCACCTACATAATTCATTCCATCCATCAACGGGCCTTCAATCACATCGACTGCTTTATCATAAAGCGGCAATGCTTCCGCCAAATCCTGTTCAAGGAAATCTCCGATTCCTTTCATCAAGGCATATTTCAAGCGTTCCTGAACGGATTCTTCTCTCCACGCATCTTGTTTGGCGGCTGGTTGTCCGGCAGTTCCGCTCATAGTTGCTTTCAGCGATTCCGCCAATTCTATCAGACGTTCCGCTGCGTCCGGACGACGATTTAAGACGACATCTTCTATCTTTTCCAATACATCGGTCGGGATATCACTATATAACACGGAAGTACCCGGATTCACAATTCCCATGTCCATTCCTTGCTGAATGGCATGATAAAGGAATACAGCGTGCATCGCCTCACGGATATAATTATTGCCACGGAAAGAGAAAGAAAGGTTACTGACTCCTCCGCTAATATGAGCACCCGGAAGATTCTTTTTGATCCATGCGGTAGCTTCAATGAAATCTACGGCATAGTTATTATGTTCTTCGATCCCCGTAGCTACGGCAAGTACATTGGGGTCAAAAATAATATCATGAGGATTAAAACCTACTTTATCTACCAAAAGACGGTAAGCCCGTTCGCAAACTTCTATTTTACGGGCGGCTGTATCTGCCTGACCTTTCTCATCGAAAGCCATTACGACGGCGGCCGCTCCATATTGGCGGATGATACGGGCATGTTCGAGGAAAACGTCCTCGCCTTCTTTCAGAGAAATGGAGTTAACGATTGACTTTCCTTGCAGACATTTCAGGCCGGCTTCAATCACTTCCCATTTGGAAGAGTCAATCATTACCGGAACACGGGCAATTTCCGGTTCGGACATGATAAGATTCAGGAAAGTAGTCATCTCTGTCTTTGCGTCCAACAGTCCGTCATCCATATTGACGTCAATCACCAAGGCACCATCTTCCACTTGTTGACGGGCGATGGAGAGAGCTTCATCATATTTCTTTTCGTTTATCAGACGAAGAAACTTACGAGAACCGGCTACGTTGCAACGTTCGCCGACATTTACAAAGTTAATTTCCGGTTTGACTTCCAACAGTTCAAGTCCGGAAAGCCACATACAATCCGGTGCAAGAGCAGGGACGTGTGGTTTAGCACCTTTCACGAGGGCGGGATATTCGGCAATATAGGCATCCGTCGTTCCACAACAGCCGCCAATGATATTGATTAGCCCTTCTTCGATATATTCTCTCACTTCGTGAGCCATATCAGCAGGTGTCTGGTCATACTTACCCAGGCTATTCGGTAATCCGGCATTCGGATAGGCGCTAATATAATAAGGTGCACGAGCTGCCAGTTGTTCCAGAAATGGTTTCAATTGGCGGGCTCCGAAAGAACAGTTTAAACCGACAGAAAAGATATTGGCATGTTGCACGGAAGCAAGAAATGCGTCCAATGTCTGGCCGGACAATGTTCGTCCGCCAATATCGGACACTGTTACAGATAACATGACAGGGACTTCGACGCCTGTTGCTTTCATTGCCTGTTCGGCTGCAAAAATAGCAGCTTTAGCATTCAGGGTATCAAAGATTGTTTCGATCAGAATGGCGTCTACGCCACCTTCAAGCATTGCTTCCATCTGTTGCTGATAGGATGCAGCCAGTTCGTCGTAACTCAAAGCACGATAAGCCGGATTGTTCACGTCCGGGCTCATAGAGCAGGTTTTATTGGTTGGGCCTACAGAGCCGGCTACAAAACGCGGTTTATCGGGATTCTTTGCAGTGTACTCGTCGGCAAGATCACGGGCTAGTTTTACGGCTGCCAGATTCATCTCACGCACGTATTCTTCTACGTGATAATCAGCCATAGAAACTGTAGTCGAACTGAATGTATTGGTTTCGATGATATCCGCACCTGCTTCCAGGTATTTACGATGAATATCCTGAATCACGTCGGGACGTGTAAGACACAATAAGTCGTTATTCCCTTTCAACTGTCCGGGGATATGCGCAAACCGTTCACCACGAAAATCTTCTTCCTTGAGGTTATATTGTTGAATCATTGTACCCATTGCCCCATCCAGAATAAGGATGCGCTCGGATACGACTTGAGAAATTGTCTTTTTCATTACCCTATCACATTAATACCTAAATACCTACTCTGCCATCTTCTGCCAGACACTTCGCAGTCCGGCGTTTATCTTATAGCGGTTTTTACTTACCGCTTGAACATTCTTGCCATATCTCTACGGTCGTCTTTCTCCTTTATAGATTCTCGTTTATCATATTCTTTCTTACCTTTCGCCAAAGCGACTACCAGTTTCGCCAAACCTTTCTCATTGATAAACAAGCGTACAGGGACAATCGTAAAGCCGGGATTTTTCATCTCCCGCTGAATGGATTTTATTTCCGTACCGGTCAATACAATACCTGCTGTGTAGGTATCTATCAGCTCGTAATCAAACGTAGCCCGCTTATTCTTTATATTTACAGGAGGTTGTTTCATCTTTACTCATTAATTAAGTATAGCCGTCAGTCTATTAAACACGATCTGTATCACCGCCGGACATAGTATTAACAATACAGACGACAAAAGGGTGTATTTTAATCGTTGTTTTTCTTCTACTCCCATCAGTATAGGAACTCCCTCCCATACCACATAGACGATGTAGAACTGCAGCAACCAAGCAATAATTCTAAAATCAGGTAATAGTCCGGTTACTATCTGAAGCAGGAAAGACACAACCAATGCATATCCTGCAAACTGTTGTGTCAACGGCATATTGCTATGCAGACCAAACATCCTTGTTCCCATTTCATTGATGGCATAAGCTGCCAGAAAATAGCCACCGAACAGGGCTACAGCTACGGCGCAACAATTGGTCATAGCTATCTGGAAACTTTGCGGACCTCCCCACCCATTCGTCAATAACGAACCGATGAATACGGACAGACCGCATAAACCAATCATAGGATAGACAAAAGCCATAAATACTTTTCGCCTATCCTCTTCCATAGAAATTTCCTCCCAGGCCTTGGCCGGAGAGGAAATCAATTTCATTGCTATGTTAAATAGTTCTTTGTAGTTCAATGTTATTCTGTAAATGCGTAATCATATTCAACCGAACGTTCAACCGAAGTTTCCTTCCCATCCTTATCGACCAATTCATCTTTTGAGTTATTGATTTCAGCTGTCAGTTCCAGGTATTTCGGTAATTTGCCTGTTTTCTCCTTAAATGCAGCAAGAGCAGCTCTAATTGAATAAGCCCTATAAGCATATGTAAAATTAGAACGAGTTACGGTCTCACCTGCATCCTCAACAACATGGCTAATATATAGTTTTAACTTAGTGTCAGAGGCAGTCATTGCTTCAGGATCATAAGAAAGAACAAATGAATGCTTCTTTACTTCTGAATCTTCAACACTAGAGTTTGTAACTTTCACCCAATATGGCATTGTCAAAACGATTGTATTTTTGTCATAATAAACCAAACTTGACTGTTGCTTATCCAATGAATAAAGAGGATTAGTAGGTTCCGTTTTTTGAGGATTCAAACCTTCATTACCTTTAGGGTCAATACAAAGCGGAGTAGATAGCAAAGTAACTGGTATACTAGTACTATTTGCTGTCACCTGTGATTGGTCATATTGGCATGAAATTATAAACATATTTCCATCCAAAAAGCCCAACTCTGTAGTTGGCACCAACTTCGTAGTTCCATCACCCATCAAAAATGATCCATAATTATACTTAACAGGAACAGTCATTGTAACATTGTGGTTATCATCTCCATTCATACAAGAAGTAACTGACATACCCATAACCACAGCCATCAAAGCCACCAAGAAAAATTTCACTTGTTTCATAAACATATTTTTTAGATTTTGCAAAGATATAAATTCTAATTCATAATTAATAAATGCAAGTACTTAAAAAATACTGCATCCGTTACTTTATTATTTTTGCAAAAAGTTCCAAATGTTCATCTACATAGCTTGCAATCAATGCTGTGACCTGTTCTTCCATTTCTAAATAGGCTTCTTCCAAGTCATCGAAAGCTTCATATTGCTCGTACATAGCCATAAATTCATCATCCGTCCGTTCCTTTTCCAAGTCTTTCCGGTTGGCATCAAAGATTTTCTTAGCCTTATAAACTAATTTCGAAAACTCTTCCGCTCCCCATAAACGCATCACTTTCGCAAACGGATTATCAAATATATAGCCACCATAACCATTCTGAATCAATTGGCAAAATCCCCCCGCCATCACCTCATCACGAAAAATCTGATAAGCCAGCAAAGAATGTTGTTCCCCTGTCAGCAGAGGCATTGTTTCGGCAGTTAGTTCGCCACCGATAATCTCTTTATATTTATCTGTAAACGCCTGGATAAATTCATCCATTCCTTCACCCGCAGCCTTTTGCAAAGTAGATTCTACAACTTCGATCATAACTTTCTTATATAAATTATGCAGCAAAGCTACGAATTTTATTCTACATCCAGTAATAATCCTTCCACAATCTTACCTGTCTTAACTTCATTATCTATCCTCCACTGCCTTCACACGACGCATATCAACTCATTTACAGACACTTCCTGTGAACAAATCATATAAAACACGGTATTCACATCCTTCACAGAATATGTATTTCACAGTTTCACCACATAGTGAGAACCAATACTTGCTATATTAATAGAAACAGGCAAATAGCATATATATCCCGAACGGAAAGCAACTGTTTAATAACAGACGACTCCAGTCGGCTATCCAGTCAACTCCAGTCGGCTAATCAGACAACGATAGTTGTCCGAATCGCCGGCTATCGTCAGCCGACAAGAATATTGTAAGGTGATTTATGAATAGCCGGCTCTATTCAGGCTATTTATTATACATGTAATCGCATCCCCAAATAAACTCCTATTAAATAAGGTATAAGCCAAATGCACCAAACTACAATGCTGAAACGATTAAAATGTCTCTTTTCTATAGGCGTTCCCTTCACATAGGTCCATATCGCCCATAACGCATGTACAAACATCAGAAGAATAGCAATTGCCCCTGTCACCGTATGCATTTCGTCATGCAGATGAGTAAGTTCGGCAATATGCTCCATCAGACTTGTACCCACCGTGTCGGCCAGCAACCCGAGAAGAAAGAAAATGATATGCCAAAACTTTAATTTCCTTTGAAGACGTTCTCCCCAAACACCTATCGTATAAAACACAAGCGCAGATGAAATAACGCAAATTGCCGCTATTAAATAATGTATATCTATCTGATTCAGTTCCATAAATTTTCTTTTTCTAATAACAACAAAGCACAGGATAGATAGTTCTCGCGGTCTCAATCTTTCACAAATGCAATCCCGACTTTACAAACGACGAAAAAACGTAAACAGATTTGTCTCTTTTCACAAAAAAGTAATAAAAGGCGATTTGCAGAAACAAATAAATCGACTACCTTTGTGGGCG
>PPYF01221208.1_pt1 | contig 10483 bp, 6 predicted proteins | sample 1559871 | NCBI WGS metagenome assembly PPYF01 (sample SAMN08240021, study PRJNA423297) | Human gut metagenome, whole genome shotgun sequencing project.
ATATAAGAACGGAGCATGCTTCCGGATCTTATGTGGAAACTACGGGCAGCATAAAACATAACAAAGGTGTTTCAAAAAAGGTTCGACAAAAAAATAAATTTTTCGAATCTGCGAAATCGAAAAATGAAGAAAAAGCTGTTTTGGGGACAGCTTATTTCAGTGTACTTTTTTCTGGCTGTATTCTGATTTTAAAGAGTACTGGAAGCCCAGTCTGTTTTATTGTATTGCATAACTTGCTTGAAATATGCATTGCAAAATGCATGACAAAATATATTGCAAATAAAGAGAGAATGTATTACACTAAAAGAAAAAAATGCGAAAAGTAGACAAGGTGAAATGAAAAGATAAAATTTGTGGTGGCTATCATATTTTCATTATCCCAATAGTTTGTCGGAAGGGGGGGAAACATTCGATTAAAGAACAATATCACTTATACCACAAACAAAACAATGAGGAGGAAAAGAAATATGTCGTCAAATGATCATTACATTGTAGATTATCAAAAATTTGGAGGAATCAAATTGTATAAAGTTCATGGATTTATGGGGGATTATATCGAACTTGACAATTCCGTCGTAGAAAGAAAAGTGTGCAGCCTGGAAGAAGCAAGAAGCGGAAAACATAAATTCTATGAAAAAGAATCGGGAAGGGAAATTAAGTTTGATGAGATTCCATGGAAGTAAAAAAGAATAGGTATAACTGATTTTTCAGCACCAAAATAGGAAAATAACAGCCTCTTCAGAAACAGAGATAGATGCTTTTGAAGAGGCTGTTGTATCAAAACAACAATAGATGGGGGAAAGAAGATGAAAAGAAAATTTATCATATTTTGGACAATGATAATGGCATTATTTTTAATGCTGACCGCCTGCTCCGGCAGTGGACCAAAAGATAGTGATGTTGAGGAAGATATCCGTACGTTTGGAAAAGGAAAAATTCTGGAAGAAAATGAGACCATCACAAAGATTGAAATCAAAAATCGCGATACCGACAAAAAGCAGAAAACGGACAAGGTATTAACTAATATTACGACGGAAAAAGATGATGTTTCCTATGAAAAGAAAGTAACATTGACATATCACAAATACAACAATGGCTGGGAAGTGCAGGATATATATGCAAATCCGCCGGGAGAATGGGTTGTAAAACCGCTGAATGAGGTTTCGGAAGAACAAATCAACAGTACCCTTGCAAACGAATCCGTCGTAGTCGATGGGGAAACATGGTCCATGGATGAGTGGACGGAATACAGCTTTACGGTAAAGAATCACAAGGCAGATCTGGACAAAGGAACAGACGCGGTTACGGTTGAAGTGACTTTAGACGGCGATGTAGAAAAAGCATCCGGTACAATGACAGCAAACTATGAATTTCAGGTTGACCAGTGGGAACTGGTTGCAGTAACGGATCAGGAAGAGATGACAGTAGAAATAAAACCGGACAAAGCATTGAATGTTACAGCAGATGAACTGTTGGACAAACTGGATGGCGGAGTGATCGTGCCTGGCGGTGATGACATGGGCTATGTTGACCAGGAAGCGGACATGGATGACTGGAGATCACAGAATCTACAGATCCGGAAAGCAGAAGTAAAGGGATTTGAACTGAAAAGCCAGGAAACAACGGATCAGGGAAGAGATCAGATTTATATGTGCAGCGGAACGATCGAAAGAGAAAATGTTCAGTTCGATCTGGAAGCACAGTTTGAGTACACCTATGAAGGCGGATGGAATGACCCGATGGTCAGCGCAAAAGCAGACCTGACATCCATCGACATCAGCGGAAAGTGGACAGGAACTTATGTCGGGGCAGGAGACAATGGAAAGGTAGAGTTAGACGTTACAAAAGAAGGCGAAAATGAGTGGAGTGTAATCTACAGCTATTATCCAGATGAAATCCTGGAAGGCATCATTGAGAATGGCAGTTACACAGCCAGAGGAACATTCGATAGGGAGAGTATGCATTTTAACCTGACAGCAGGGGACTGGATTCTGAAACCAACGGATCCAATGTCTTTTGAAAAATCTGATGTTCTAATATACTATTATGTCGGCTCGGACATGATGGAAGGTCTGGGGCAGTCGGAAAATGTATTTAAAATAACGAGAGCAGAATAAGGAGCAGCCTGAAAATGAAAAAATGGATGCGCATAGCAATTGGTGTGATTGCCATTCTGGCCTGTACCCAGATTGGAATCTTTGCGGTTCAAAATCACCGGAACCAGAAAAGAGAAGAGAGTGAGACAACAGTACAAAGTGCAGGTACGGAAACACAGGAGAAAGATATCGCAGAAAAAAATACAGCAGATTCTGAATCGGCAAAACAGGAAAAATCGAACAGCGGTATTATTGTAAAATCGAATGTAAAAGTAATCACGAAGGATACAGAATATGAGGAGCAGCCTTTTGAAATTTCGGATCATAGCATGAAATTTGAAAAGGATCCGGGTTATCAGGAAGGCGATGTTATCGTAGCAGGAAAAACAGCCAGGGTATCCGATGGACTGATTCGGAAAGTAGTTCAGGTCAAAAAGGCAACGGATGGTTACTGGGTCGAAACAGAAGATGCATCTCTGGCGGATGTCTTTGAAAAAGTCCATGTGGTACGTCATTTTGTATATACCAAGAAGAGCGTCAGCGAATCAGAAAACTTATCTGAAGAGGAAAATGGACAGGACGGCGAGTATGCATTTCAGACATCTTTTGAGGAGACGAGTGACCCCTTCAGCTACTGGGGAGAGACAGCCTGGAACTGCGGGCTGGATTTTCAGCTTGACGTAGAAAATGGAGAGTTTCAGTACAGCATTGCAGTGAGAAGTAAGGCAGATCTCTCCATCAACAGCAGTTCTGGTACCTGCGAAGACAGCAACGGAGAAACAACTGTTTTTCAGGATGATCTGCCGGACATTGAATTTACCATCGAAGGTGTGCCGATCATGATTACAAATGAGATGGAAATAACGGCAGGAGCATCGGGCACAATGGAAGGCGGAAGGTCACTTTCTTTCCAGGCAGTCGAAGAGAGCACGGTTGGTGTGCGGTATGACAGCAGAACGAAAACGGCAGAAGAAATCAAAGAAGGCCAGGTTACTTCCGAGGGGCTTCAATGGAGTACCACGGAGGGAACGGGAACTCTGAGCGGATATCTTGAACTGCATATGGTTCCGAAATTGTGCGGAGAAAACAGTCTGGATTTGTATGAGGGACTGGAAGGAAAGACAGATGGTCAGGCAAAGGTGAGCGAGAAAGAAGATCTTGGCGGCTATGCCGGTGCGCTGGATCTTGCCATCACGCCGCGGCTCCGCGGAACCTTCCGGGATACACAGGAACTTTTTACGGAAGAAAAGCAGCCGGTATGGTCGGATCGCTGGGAATCCAGTTCTGACTGGCAGGGCGATCTGGAATGGTCAGACACGGGAGAACAGGGAGATATCTACGTGACACGGTATGGAGAAGTGAATCAAAACCCGGCTACAGCGTTCCAGTTTGAGATTCCAAGAGGATGGGAAATCCAGACGGAGGAAGTTGGAGAGCCATTGGATGAGATCGAAGAACATGTTGTTCTGGCAAATGACAGAGGCGTTACGGTTTCGTTCTGGTCCTGTCAGCATGCGCTCGGGGGCTATTCGCGCGATATGCTGAAGGCGCAGATTTCACAGGCAGACGCGTCTGATTTCGTGCCGGGCTATCCATGGGGAACAGATCGTGACTGTTCCGATCTGGGTGAATTCATGGTAGCACGGATACACATTACGGGCGAGATGATGGCCGGTATTGATGCGGATTATAATCCGATAGATAACATGATGTTTGCTGTTATTCCGACATCACGTCTTGGTGAGGTAGAATTTGCAGGCCAGGCCGGAAATGTAGACGAGTTTTCGTTTGATTACACGACACCGGTTGCCTTTATTGCAGAGGCACCAGATGGAATGTTCACATCACAGGAAGAAAAACAGGTGATCCGCATTCTGAAGAGCTTTAAAGTAGCAGAATCAGAATAAGAAGAGATACAGGGTATGAGGAGGAAAAATGAGAAGACTCAAAAAGACTTTGATTTATTTACTGGCAATGGTGCTTTGCAGCGGCATTTTTATGGTGCCAGTTTTGGGCGCTGTGCAGGAGCAGGATGGAATGGAAGCTACCTTGCGTACGGATAAAGAGTCGTATGAGAAAGGTGAGCAAATCAAAGCAATATTAGAGGTAACAAACAAAAATTCTGCCGGAGTCAGTAATGTGTCGCTGGAAAGTCTGATTCCAGATGGATACAAGCTGGCTGACGGAGCTGAAGCGACAAAACAGATCGAGTTTTTGAAGGCAGGAGAGACGGTATCTTTAGAGGTTACCTACATAGCAAATTCGGATCAAAATAAGGACGACAGCAATACCGGAGATACAAATAAGCCCGGCGATGACAGCAAGAGTGATGATGCAAATGGTTCGGGCAGCGGAACTTCCAGTGATACAAATAAGAAAAACAACAGCAATGGTGACAGAAATACTGCCAGTAAGGCAGAACAATCGAAAAGCCTAAAGGCTGTGAATACGAAGACTGGAGATAACAGTCATATTGCCTTCTGGGCTGGAATCATGGTGATCGCGGCCATCGGTATTATTGTAATTCTTATATTAAAGAAAAAGAAAGGCAAACAATTTCTTTCTTTGCTTTTTTGTTTTACGATGGCGGCAAGCATTTTTGCAGGCAATGCGAGTTCTGTAAAAGCAGCAGAAACAACAAAGGAAAAAGAACTTCAGATTGCAGAAAGTGTTAAGGTAGATGGTTCGGAAGTAAAAATCAATGCAGTGGTTAAATATACGTTACAGTATTCCGAGCCGGATGAAGAAAAATTATGTACAATTACGTTTGATGCCAATGACGGTACAACACCAGATGCATATGTAAAAGTTGTGTCAGGCTCTGTAATCGGAACATTACCGGATCTGACCAGAGAGGGATATACGTTCCTTGGATGGTATACAGAGAAAGACGGTGGTGATCAGGTTACGACATCTACTGTTATTACAGAGGATCTGACCATCTATGCACATTGGAATGTGACAGAAAATGGAAACGGAACTTACCGGATCACCTTTGATAAAAACGACGGTTCAGCCGGAGTGTATCAGGTACAAAGGGTGAATATGGGAGATACCGCCAGCAGACCGGCGGAACCAACACGGGAACTGTATCGATTTACTGGCTGGTACATGGAAGCGGCAGCGGTAACAGAATATGATTTTGATATACCGGTTACCGGTGATCTGACACTTTATGCCGGATGGGGAAATCCGGATGGAAGTGACGACGGTTTATATGCGGCATCCAATGATACAGAAACGATCTTTTCCATCAGTGACATTTATGTAGAAGAAAATGAGGTTACTATTACCTATAATACGAATAACGTCGCACTGATGAACGTTGAGTTTTTTGAAGATCAGATGGAGGATGGAGAATGGAACGAGGAAAATCTGAATTATAATCTGAGCCTTGATCCAATCACCGTTGCTTCGGGATATACAGAATCTTATGGTGAGCTTGTTACTATCACACTTCCTATTACGGAAGAACTTCCGGAGTATTATTTAGTACGGGCAAGCATGGTGGACAGCGAATCCAATTACACAGAATATGTTACCGCAAAATATACGGAGACATATGCCCGGTTTAATGCTGAAACAGTGGAAGATTTCGATCCGGAACTGGTTATCAACTTTGATGATGACAACAGCACAAACTTTGGTGTTATAAAAGATTCTGTTATTGTAATTCCAAAAACATGTCAGTATAATAATGGACAGGAGTTTCAGGTAGAGGACATTGAAAATGAGAATGAAACAGATGACGCCGAAATGGAAGATCTTGTTCCAGATCATCTGTTTACGTTCCCAGACAAAAACGCAGTCATATCGACGGATCAGGACGGCACGGAGTTCCGACTGAGTGATCTGAAAGCTGGAAATGTGATCTATGTGGAAGGAACCACATGGATGTTCAAAATTAAAAGCATAGAAGAAAACGAGAATGGTTCCATTTCTTTTACACAGGATAAGAATGTAGCAATGACGGACTTCTATGATGTGCTGAAGGTAGATTTCAAGGGAGAAAAAGCGGAACAATCAGATGTTATGCCTCTTTGGGAAGCGATTGATGTGGATGCAAAGGGCAGTGTGACGTTTTCGACGAGTCTGGAGGCGGACTTCTTTGATGAGACTTTGAAAGTTGGCGGTTATGTTTCTGGTTCTTTCACTGCAAATGTGACCTTGCTGTATGATATGCACCTTTTTTCAGAAAACTATTTTGAAGCATCCTGGAAGGTTGATAAAGAATTTAACGGAGAAGTCAAAGCGGAGATGAGCTTTGAAAATGATACGGGAGATCAGCACAAAGAGGAGAAGAAAACCCTGGATTGGAAATGGCTTAAAAAGTTCAGAATACCGACACCGGTAGTAGGTTTGGACATTTATGCCAGACCTGACATAAGATTTGACTGGGAGCTTTCAGGTGGAGTTTCATTCAAATTTCACAGTAAACAAACCAGTGGTTTCGAATACAATACCGAAACTGGACGTACAGATATTGTGAAGAAAGAACAAACAATTACTATCATGGCACAAGGAAGTTTTGAAGGGAAAATTGGTCCTTGTGCGGATATTGGAATAGAACTTTTAAATACTGTCTTAAGTGGTGGTTTTACAGCCGAAATTGGTGCAAAAGTTACGGCTGAAGTGGAAGCAGAGGAGGATATTGTGAGTAGTGCAGACTCAAAACATGCCTGTGATCTTTGTGTTTCCGGTAAAGCCGACTGGTATGCATCTGTTTCTGTTAAATGTAGTTATAAAATTACTGACAACATCTTAAAGGGAGATATTGTAAATGCTCAAATTTTGGCTGTTACAGAGCCGATTATGTTTAATATCTTCCCCGGGCAGTTTTTCATTTCGCTGGGTAATTCTGTAGATAGTCCTTATGGCGGAAGTCCCCACTTTGGTGGAGGTGAATGTATTAATAAGGTTTATCGCACGGAATTTAAAGTTCAGGATGAAAGTGGCAATGAAAAAGAGGGCATTAAGATCTTTGTGCTCAGGCAGGGAAAAGAGGAAGATGAAAGTGAATTTGGTATTTCGCCTTGTGTGGGATATCTATACAGTGGTACCTATAAAGTATCTGCTGAGATAGGAAATACTAAGGTTTCAAAAACTGTTGTGGTGAACGACAGCAGACAGATCGTTATCCTTTCTGCAACGAGTGGAGACACCATACTGGAAGGAGCCGTAGTAGATGCCAAGGATCAAAGTCAGGCGATTTCCGGGGCATCTGTTAAGATAAGCAGTGGAAGTGTTGTTATTGCTTCAGCGGAGACAGATAACGATGGGAAATTCCAGATTGCAGTACCGAGTGGCTTGTTGAATGTGGAAATATCTAAGGAAAATTATATTACTTTTGAAAGCTATGAAACCATATATGAAAGTGACACGGTTCACTTTATGGAAAAAGTGGAACTCATCCCTGGATCCGGTATGGGCGGCTTTCACGGTACGCTGCGGGACGCAGTCACAAATGAACCATTGGATGACGTTACGATGAATATATACAATGGCTGGAACAATCCTGCAGAACCCAATACGTCCATAGGAACAATAACGACGGACAGCAATGGTGAATTTCGTTATAATACGAAAACCATATTTGGAAAGGTCAGCGGCCTGCCCTGCGGTAATTATACCTTGACTGCTGCTAAGGCAGGATATTCCGCTACCAGTTACAATATTGTCGTGTACCCTGGAACTACAGATGAAAATCCGGAAATCAATGAAACCATGTCTCCGGGAATGAATGGAGATTCTTATCGTATTGTACTGACCTGGGGACTGGATCCATGGGATCTGGATTCGCATCTGGTAGCGGATACAGATATTGATCAAAGAATTCATGTGTATTATGGAGATAAAGAACCAGAACCGCTTTATGCAAATCTGGATGTGGATGATACGGATTCTGAGGGACCGGAAACAATTACCATCACAAATTTTGAGGGATTGAGCAATATTCGCTATGCTGTTCATGACTATACGAATCGGGATGAAACAGGTTCCTATGCGCTGTCAAACTCGGGAGCTGTTGTCCGCGTATATAAAGGAGAGCAGCTTTTAAGAACATTTCCTGTTCCAACGGGTTATTCAGGTACAGAATGGGATGTATTTTCCTTAAAAGCGGATGGCAGTATTGAAACGATTAATACGATGAATGATACAGAAGATCCGTATGATGTGCTTGGAGAGGTAAGAACCTATGGCGTTGAAAAGGAAGTCATTGCACCTTTAAAAGATTACGAACTGGAGGAAAATATGGAGCAGGGTATTGAAGCAGGAGAAACAGAATTTGAGAGCAATACCGATGAAGAAGACGTAACGAATTAAAAAATGTGCCGGAAAGGTCGGGCGAGCGGTCATAAGTTTTCAGTCTGTTCGCCCGGCATTTTCTATATATGGAAAGGAAGGTATATGAACGCAGAAAGAATAATGATAAAAAAATGGAAAAAGAATATCTATGGATTTCTTGTGATTTTACTGGCGCAAAGTATAGGTGTTGCTCTGGCCGATATGCTTTTAAAAGAATTTGTGGAACAGGCTTTTGTGCGTCAGGTAATTGCGTTCGTGATCGTGGGGATTTTTGCGGCAGCTGATGCTTCTTTCGTGTTTAACCGCATCTTTTTGCTTCGGCGTTTACTGGATAAAACGCCGGTAAGATGCAGACTGGAAGATATTTTTCTGATGCCATATAAAGATGATAAAAAAATAAGATATGTACCGTATCCCATTGTACGTTCCCTGGAGGATCATAAGCTGTATCTTACGTATGGTGAATATTCATTATTAGGGTTTACGGCGGTATTTAACTATTCGGACAGAAGAAATATTCAATGTGCAGTATATAAGGACGATAAAACTCCAGTCAGACTGGGAGATATCGTAGATATGTATCTGTTAAAAACAGTTGATGTTCCTGTTTCCGTGAATCGGGAGAAAAATACAATAAAACTGAAAAATCGTAAAATCTATTTTAAGCATATGAACGATGAACTGGATATAGATATTTTCAAAAATGTAACCGTTTTTAAAGGAGCTGTTAATCTGAATGCAGAGGAAAAGTTGAATTGGTAATAGGAATAAGAAGATTAATACTTTTGTTTAAAGTGGAAAAAACAGAACTTTTCAAGGAGAATTTATGCGATGAAAAAGAAAAACGGAATTTTAATATTAGTCATAATCGGCATCCTTGTCATTTGGGCAGGAATTGGTTTTGCCGCGAAAAAGGCATATGACCGCCACCAGGAAGAACTTCGCTTACAGGCGATTGAAACGAAAAACAGTGAGATTGATGCGGAATATCAAAAATTTGAAAACGAAGAAAACCGGGATAAAAAACTGGAAGTTTTGAAACAAGAAGTAGAGAGTGCGGTAAAGTATGAAAAGACAGAAGACGCTTATGAGGAATGTTCCGCACACTATGAAAAAGTCATTGCGCAGATGAAGAACTCCTTTGTCTCCGAATATGACGACACGATCAAAGCAATTGTGGATAAAATCGGCGATGATGTTGAAAAAGTGGACGATAAGGAAGCACTCAAAAACGCCGCCAGCGAATTTACGGCATTCAAAGATACCTTGAAAAATGACTTCGAAAATTATAATACCGTCGAGCAGGACAGCTTTGACAAATATAATAGTACGATTGATGAATACATGACAAAATGTAATGACAGAGTAAACGCGATCGAGAAAGTGGAAGAAGAGGCTCGGAAAAAAGCAGAGGAAGAGAAGAAAAAGGCAGAGGAAGAAGCGAAAAAGAAAGCAGAAGAGAAAGTAGCGGCAAAAGTAGCAGAGGAAGAAGCAGAGAGAAAAGCAACGGAAGAGGACACCGTAACCGAGGCAAATCAGAACGCAGAAAGTGTGTCTGGCGGTGATTCAGGGACAGAAGAAAGCGATTATTATTACGATAACAGCAGCAATGACAGCAGTAGTGGTTCCGACTACGGCAGTAATTCTAATGGAGATGACTGGAGTGCAGGAATGTATCATAGCTGGTACGTAGATGAAAATGGAAATAAAATTGAGGGAAGCGGCGACTACTTTGACCGAAGCACAGGCGAGTTGTATGATGAAGATGGAAATGATTTAGGAAATCTGGGAGAGTGGCTTTGGGATTAAAAAATTACCAGCAAAAAAATTAAAAAAAGTCATGGTGTGTTCTCTATTAGATGAGTTGATGCAAAATTATGAAATTGAATAAATTTAGAAACCGGACTATGTAAAAGCCTGGACGAAGCTGGAGGATAAGGTGTATGATTTTCATCAGAACAGCATTGTGTGATTAGAATACGAGAGGAAAAGTGTAATGGACAGAAGAAGTAATAATATCGCGATCTTTCAGGACTCCATGGATTTGATAAAAGCAAACCAGAAGCTCCAGCAGGCAGTTC
>PPYF01028838.1_pt1 | contig 10482 bp, 10 predicted proteins | sample 1559871 | NCBI WGS metagenome assembly PPYF01 (sample SAMN08240021, study PRJNA423297) | Human gut metagenome, whole genome shotgun sequencing project.
TTCATTTGCTTCGCAAACGTGGGCTGCTCGCCCACACCTCGGCAGCATTTTTGTAAAATTGCTGCACCAAAAAACTTTTGGTTGCCTGTGGCTCGTTTTTTAATACGTAATATCATTTATTTCATGGTGATATGATTGCTGGGGTGATGTCCGCTTTGTAAGTACGACTGAATTGCCTGCTCTACTTCTTTCAACTCTTTCTCAAATTCTGCGGCAGATACCCGACATGCTCCATTTCCTAAAATAATTCGCTGCTCCAATCCATCAGAAGTTACAACCCGCACCCGCCGTTCTTTCGCCAAATCATAGGTTGTTCGCTCAATATAGGCATCTGCGGTTTCCGCTTCCTTGGTATAGACAATATGAATGTTATGATATTGCTCCACATGTTCCCGTCCACCCTTTACCTGATACGCATCAAAAACCAAAATTACTTGACACTGCCGAAAACCCTGATAATTACAGAGCCAATCGCTTAACTGTTTTCGTGCCAGTTCCAAATGGTCGGGCAGATACTGTTTCAAGGAATCCCATGCATGAATGACATTATAACCATCTACCAACAAATAAACATCTCCGGTTTTTAGTGGCTGCAAAGGAGTAGTTTTTGCAGTTTCCGTCACATCATCCGGAAGCCTGTCCAATGCCTGACGAGGATCTCTCTGAATCTTCCCATAAGTTCGCTCAAACCAGCCCAGCAACGCTTGATCTTCTTCGAGTCGACTACGGTATCGCTCCGCCTGTCGAGCAAGCTGTACTGGCGGTGTCAATTCTGCTTTCTGCTCTGGAACATATGCATAGGGCAAATGCATATGCTTCGGCACATCATCCCACTTGACCAATACCCCTGCTCCGTGGGAACAGAAAATGGAATCTCCAGAGTTTTCCGGATCGTTCGCTCCGTCATAAGAAACCTGTTCCAGCACTTCTTCTGTATTGTGGCAGGGGAAATATCCTTTCATCTGACAGAACAGCCGACCTTTCCCCTTGGTATAGGCGACAACCGTTTCAGAATAGGTTCGCAGTTCGGAAACAGGGGCTGTTCCCTGCAAGACCTGTGTCGTTGGCGTTGCCTGCTCCGGAGCGGAAAAAGTTGCAGACATATGCTGTAAATCTGCAATCGCTCTGCCAACACATTCTGTTGGAATCGTCAAGCGGAATTGATACCACGGCTCTAATAAGACACTTTCTGTAGAAAGTAATCCCTGCCGGAGAGCACGATAGGTTGCCTGCCGAAAGTCACCGCCCTCGGTATGCTTGACGTGTGCTTTTCCAGCAATCAATGTGATTTTCATATCGGTAATCGGAGCATTCATCAGCACACCGCCGTGTGTTTTTTCCTGTAAATGTGTCAGAACAAGCCGCTGCCAGTTGCGATCTAAATCATCTTCTCTGCAAGCTGCTGCAAACTGCAAACCGCTGCCCGTTGGCAATGGCTCTAATAATAGATGCACCTCTGCATAATGCCGGAGCGGCTCGTAGTGTCCAACACCTTCTACTGGTTTCTGAATGGTTTCCCGATAGGCAATACTTCCGCTATCAAAGGAAATCGGCATGGAAAACCGCTCTAACATCAACCGTTGCAAGACAGCAAGTTGAATTTCTCCCATCAGGCGAACGGATATTTCTTGCAGCTGCTCGTTCCATCGCACTTGCAACTGTGGGTCTTCCTGCTCCAGTTTCCGCATATTTTCCAGCACCTTATGAACATCTAACGATGATGGTATCTGCACCCGATAGAACAACACGGGGGCAAGGGTCGGCGGTGCGGTATCATGTTCTTTTCCCAGCCCCTGCCCAGCATAAGTTTTTGACAATCCAGTAATGGCACACACCATACCACTGGTGACAGCATCGACGGTTTGAAACTTTACACCATTATAAAGACGAATTTGCGTGATTTTTTCGCCACTCGGCAATTTATCCCGAACGTGCAGCGTTCCGCCAGTGATTTTTAGATGCGTCAGACGGTTGCCAGATTCGTCTTCGGTAATCTTATATACTTTTGCTCCAAATGCAGACTGCTCCGGAACAGTTGGAGCGTATTTGTCCAGCAGATTTAAAAAGTCTGCAATGCCTTGCTGTTTCAGAGCAGAGCCAAACCAACAGGGGAACAAGGTGCGGTTTGCAATGGCAGTGCGAAGCAGGTCATCCGAAATCTGCTCTGTTTCCAGATATTGTTGCAAACAGGCTTCCTCTGCAAGAGCAGCAGCTTCATAAAAGGCTGCATCTTTCTGTGTGAAAGAAAGGCAGTGCGGCGATAATTTTTCCTGTAGCTGTGTGAGCAGTTCTGCTTCGGAATAGGGGGACAAGTCCATTTTATTGAGAAATAAAAAGGTTGGGATGTGATACTGCTGCAACAGTTGCCAGAGCGTTTCGGTGTGGCTCTGTACGCCATCCAGACCGCTGATGACCAAAATGGCAGCATCTAATACCTGCAAGGTTCGTTCAGTTTCAGCAGAAAAATCGACATGCCCCGGCGTGTCCAGCAAGGTGATGGTCTTTTCCGGCAAGGGCAGGATAGCTTGCTTGGAAAAGATGGTAATCCCTCGCTCCCGTTCCAGTGGGTTGGTATCCAGAAAGGCATCTTTATGGTCGACTCTGCCTTGTTTGCGGATGACACCTGCTTGAAACAGCAATGCCTCCGAAAGCGTTGTTTTTCCGGCATCTACATGGGCGAGAATGCCAATGACGGTATATTGATTCATATTGATTCAAATCCTATCTGTTTCGTTGTTTCCTTCATTCTTTGTGTGAAAAAAGGCTGGTTCTATTATAGCATATTTTATGCGTTGCGACAATGCTGTGCGGTGTATTTTGTTGGAACTGCTCACTGGAATGATTATAAAATATTTGTTTATTGCTTTGACTTCAGAAGATGCATTGCATGATTTCTCTTAGAGAAAACGATTTTCAGCGTCCGGCAAAAGGGGGTTCCACCCCTGCTTTTGCCTGCCAGCATGCTGCAAATATAATTTGCTTCGCAAACGTGGGCTACTCGCCCACACCTCGGCAGCATTTTTGAAAAACTGCTGCATCGAAAAACTTTTTGGTTGCCTGCGGCTCGTTTTTTGCAACGATTATTAAAATATTTTTTATAAAAATGTATCTCGTAAAATAGTGTTATTCTGCACAAAAATCAAGGTCTTGTTTTTGCGATTCTTACAAAAAATATGTACAAATTGTAAAACCGTGTTGCAACTTGTACGTTTGCGTACAAGTTTTTCCCGAAAATCGCTGTATAGTGAAAGGGCTTTTTCCTCTGAATCCATTCAAGCCCTCTCCAAAGCAAAGAAAGGAGCGATGATGATTATGGCAAGACGAACAATTCGACCGCAGGAACGCTGCTTCTGTATCTGGTATGCAATGCTTTGTAATGTCCAAGAAGCAGCCCTGCACGCCGGCTACCCACAAGAAGAAGCATTGGAACGAGGTGTCCTGCTGTTACAGCGGGCGGACTGTCGGGAACTGATTCAAAGTGTGCTGAAATCCCTTTCCCTCCGCAGTCCCATTCCGCAAGTTCTGGCAGGACTTGAACGGCTGGCATTCGGCAGCTGCAATGATGCTGCAAAGCTGATTTTCTCCGCAGACAACCTCTCTCCGGAAGAACTCGCCAAGCTGGACTTGTTCAATGTCACTGAAATCAAGCGGGATAAAAATGGCGGGGTCGAAATCAAACTCTGTGACCGACAAAAGGCAATGGAACAGATGCTGACCTATGCCAGCCGGACAGAAACGCAATCTCAAGCAGATGCCCTGCTCACCGCCTTGACGGGAGGAACTGCCCATGCAGACAACATTTAAGCCGTTCTCCCCCAAACAAAAACTAGCTTTACGCTGGTGGGCATTGCCACAGTATCAGGATTATGATGCGATTATCTGTGATGGAGCTGTTCGGAGTGGGAAAACCGTCTGTATGTCGCTGGGATTTGTCTGCTGGGCAACCACTTGCTTTCAAGGCACTGCCTTTGCACTCTGCGGAAAAACCATTACCGCCTTACGGCGAAATGTGGTGACACCACTATTGCAGACCCTGCAAACACTCGGATTTTCCTGCACGGAAAAGAGCAGCCGCAACTATGTGGAAATTGCTCTCGGCAACCGCAGCAATCGGTTTTATCTGTTCGGCGGAAAAGATGAAAGCAGTGCCGCCCTGATTCAGGGAATTACACTGGGCGGTGTTTTTTTGGATGAAGTCGCACTGATGCCAAGAACCTTTGTCGAACAGGCATTGGCACGATGCAGTTTGCACACTGCAAAGATGTGGTTTAACTGCAACCCCGACCACCCTTACCACTGGTTTTATCGGGAATGGATTCAAAAGGCAGCACAGAAACGGGCGTTATATCTGCACTTCACCATGGCAGACAATCCGGGACTGAGCGAACGGGTTCGGCAACGATACGAACGGCTTTACAGCGGTATTTTTTACGACCGCTTTGTGTTGGGAAAATGGACGGTTTCCAGCGGTGTGGTTTATCCGATGTTCTCTAAAGAACGTCATGTGGTTGCAAACAAACCAGAATGCGAACAGTTCTATATTTCGTGCGATTATGGAACGGTCAACCCCTCCTCTTTCGGGCTTTGGGGCTACTGCAAAACAGACCAAGTCTGGTATCGTTTGCAGGAATATTATTACGATGCCCGAAAAGAAGGCTGTTCCCGTACGGATGAAGCCCATTATACAGCATTGGAAGCCCTTGCTGGAAATCGAACCATTGAAGCGGTTATCATTGACCCGTCCGCTGCCAGCATGATTGCCTGCATTGCTCAACACGGGCGATTTCGAGTGATTCGGGCAGACAATGACGTTTTAGCTGGGATTCAGCGAGTCAGCACAGCTTTGCAGCAGGAACAAATTCGTTTTTCTGCTGCCTGTACCGACACGCTGCGAGAGTTCGGAATGTATTGCTGGGAAGATGCTCGGCATGGGGATGCTCCGAAAAAAGAGTTTGACCATGCGATGGATGATGTCCGGTATTTCGTTTCTACGGTACTTCGCCGGAAAGCAGAAGATGATTTCTTTACGGCTGCCATTGGAAGGAGGTGAGGCATGGATGCAGTTTCAGCGAGATTCTCCGTTAGTATGATATTCGCAAAATACTACTCTTAGAAAAACCGAACTGCAAAATATAATTTGCTTCGCAAATGTGGGCTACTCGCCCACACCTCGGCAGCATTTTTGAAAAACTGCTGCACCGAAAAACTTTTTAGTTCAAAAAGGAGGTGTTTCCCCTGTCACTTTTTCATCGAAAAAAACCTGCCGCTGCTCCCTCTGTTCTCATCTCTGCGGAACGGCAACAGCATCGGGATTTCTCCCTGCTCCGACAGGACGAAACTGCACAGCAACTCTATCGGCAGCTTCGCTATGCTGTTCCGATTATTGACGCTGCTTTGAGCAAGATTGTTCGCCTCACGGGCAGTTATTCCGTCATTGCTTCTGACCCGGCTGTTCAAAAGCAGTTGGATGCGTTTGTTCAACAGATTCCCTGCGATTTCAGCAGTCAGGGCTTACAGAGTTTTACCGACCGCTTTCTCGACAGCCTGCTCACCTGCGGCAATGCCCTCGGAGAGTTGCTCGTTGACAGCCGCCGCAGATGCATTACCGGACTACACTGTGCAGAACCCGATCTGGTCTGCCTCAAGCCCGGAAAATCCGACAGAGCCTTCTTTCTGCGAATGACAGATGGCTCGCCCGAAGAACGACCGCTGCCCCATCCGGAACGGCTGCTGTTCTGTGCGTTGCATCCGCCAGCTGGGCAGATTTACGGCGTTTCTATTCTGCATGGCATTCCGGCTCTTTGCAGCATCCTGCTCCGCATTTATGAATGCATCGGACAGAATTATGACCGCATCGGCAATATCCGCTATGCAGTCACCTATCACCCCTCAGATGACCCGACTGAACGGGCATATACTACCGAACGGGTGAAAGCCATCGCAAAAGAATGGGCTGCCGGCATGCGGGACAGTTCCAGCGGCGAAGTACGGGATTTTATCTGTGCTGGTGATGTGGACATCAAAGTCATCGGGGCAGAAAATCCCCTGCTGGATACGGAAATCCCCGTTCGGCAGCTGTTGGAACAGATTGTTTCCAAGCTTTCGATTCCGCCGTTTCTGCTCGGGCTGAACTGGTCCTCCACAGAACGAATGAGTACGCAGCAGGCAGATATTTTGACTTCCGAACTGGAATATTACCGCCGGCTATTGACTCCCGTTATTCAGCAGATTTGCACCGCTTTTCTGCGTACCATCGGCTCTACAGCAGAGATTTCCGTGGAATGGGATACCATCAACTTACAGGATGAAACCGAACAGGCTCTTGCTCGTTTGCATACGGCACAAGCCATGCAGATTGAACAGAACCTGCAAAAAAATTAAATCAAAAAAGGAGATTGTTTTATGTATCAGAATTTGAAATTGGAAAAGGGTTTGTATCATCTGACCAACAAGAGCTTTGTACAGGCTCTGGAAGCACTCGACCCGTCTGCACAGTATGCAGATACCCCCCTCGCTGGGTTGGATGCCTACGAACGGCAGCTGAAGCGGTTTGATATCCGCATCAGCGGTGCACAGTGCGACCGGGTGGAAAAGTTCTTTACCAGCACGGAAAGTGCAGTGTTGTTCCCGGAATTTGTCCGCCGTGCTGTACAGCAGGGCATTGACGCTTCTATGCTGTCTGATTTGACCGCTGTGGAAACCCACACGGACAGCAGTCAGTATCTGGGCTGCACCATCACGGAAACCGATGCATACGGAACAGTTGCACAGGGGGCAGCAATGACCAGCTCCACCATTTTGGAGGCAACCACTGCCCTGACTTTGAACAAGTACGGCAGACTGGTAAAGGCTTCTTACGAAGCTGTTCGCCGACAGCGGTTGGATGTGTTCGCTGTACTCTTGAAGAGTGTCGGTATGCAGCTGGGACAGGCTCTGATGCAGCAGGCAATTACAACGCTGACCACTACGGTTGGTTCTACCACTACAAAGGCTGGCAGTGCACTGGCTTACAGCGACCTCGCCACCCTCTACGGAAAATTCAGTACTTATGATATGAATCTGCTGCTGGTTTCCCCGAAGAATGCCGCTGCCATCCTCGCTATGAGTGAAATGGAAGATGTTGTACCGGTGGAACAGGGACAGGTTCGGCTGCCATTCGGCACAATTCTGTGCAAAGTTCCGCAGATGAGCGACACTGTCATTTTGGGCGTAGACAAGAATTTCGCCCTCGAAATGGTGACTGGCTCGAATTTGATTCTGGAAACAGACCGTCTGATTGAAAATCAGCTGGAAGCCATCTCGGTTTCGCTCCAGTGCGGTTTCCGCGTTCTGACCAAAAATGCGGTTCATAAGATGACGGTTTAATTCTTTTACTGTATGGGTTGGGTAGGTGGGTATTTTTCATGGAGAATGTTTTTAAGGCAATATAGAAAGCAATGAGAAAATGCTCTTCGGGAAAGCGGTCTGAACCGTCCGGCAAAAGGGGGTTCCACCCCTGCTTTTGCCTGCCAGCGTGCTGCAATCGCCCCGTTGCCTTGCTTGAATTTTTGCCTTTGTTTCTCCCTGATTTTCCAAATTCGAACGGGAAAGTTTAAAAATGTGCGATTGCAACAGGGAAAACAAATTGCAAATTGGATACCAATAAAATTTGCTTCGCAAATGTGGGCTACTCGCCCACACCTCGCCAACATTTTTGAAAAATTGTTGGATCAAAAAACTTTTCATTTGCCTGCGGCTTGGTATGAAACCAAAACTTTTTAGGAGGTTGTTTGTATGGATTTTACACAACAGAATCAGGATGCTTTGTTACAGGAACTGAACCAGTTCACTCGCAGAACCCATACTTTGGATGAAGTCTATTTGCTGGACGTTCTGCTCTGTGATAATGAAGTTGACCGAGATTTTGAACGGTTTTCAGATTCCGCTCTGGAAACACTGAAAACGCTGTTTGTCGGAAAAACGGGCATCTTTGACCACGACCCATCTGGGAAAAACCAGACTGCCCGTATTTTTTCCACTCGTCTGGAAACACATCCGGAACAGCTGACCAGCACAGGCGTTCCCTATACCTGTCTGAAAGCAAATGCGTACATGGTGCGAACCGCTGGAAATGCAGATTTTATTCGGGAAATTGATGCTGGCATCAAAAAAGAAGTCAGCATTTCTTGCAGTGCCCGTTCACACACCTGCTCCATCTGCGGAAAAGACCGCCGATTGACGGGCTGCCCTCATGTACAAGGGGAACTTTATCAGGGTATGCTCTGCCACACGATTTTATCTGATATTACGGATGCCTATGAATGGAGTTTTGTTGCTGTTCCGGCTCAGCGAAATGCAGGCGTAACAAAACAGTATGGCGGTTCTGCCGACCATGACCGAATTACCGTTCTCCAAAAGCAGTTACAGAGCCAGCAGGCTCAGCTTTCCGCTGCGGAAGAAGATATTCGCAAAGAGTTGGTAACGCTCTGTTATCTCAGTGGGCAGCCATTACAGAAAAGCCTATTACAGGCAGCAGAACGGATGACATTTCCAGAACTGCTGGATTTGCGGCAGCAGCTGCGAAACGAAGTGCGTTCCACGGGAAATTCGCAGTTACAGCCAGCAGAAGAAAAAGCAAAAACTGCTGCCAGCTTACAGCAGTTTCAAATGAAATAACGGGGGTGGGAACGAATGAAATTGGAACAGGTTCGATGCTTTTTTCAGATGTTGACACAGTTGGACGATATACAGCCCTATGAGGCACTCGTTTCCACAGCGGTGACCACTGTCACGGATGCTTTAAAGCCCAATGTAGACCCAACTTTACAGCCGCTGCAATTGCTGGCAGCGGCAATTGCCAATGAATCCTATCAAATTTTACTGGCAACCAAAGAGCAGACTGCCTGCACCTATGCCGGAACAACTCCACGACAAGCCGACCGCAGTCAGCAGATTACAGCTGCTCGAAAGCTGCGGGAACAGTACCAGCAGATGTGCAGCCCGATGCTGCTTGACCGACAGTTTTATTTTCAACGAACCCATCTCAACAGAGAGGAGCAAAGCGAAGAAGATGCTGCAAATTCTAAACCATCTACAGAACCAGCTACAGGCACTGCCGATGCCGGTTTATCTGGCATATGATCACACGCCAGCTGCTCAGAAAGCCACTCCATTCGTCGTGCTGAATTTACAGGCTTGCCAGACAGAAGCACCTGTTTTTCGCAGCGAACAGGAAACTGTTCCCTTTTCTGCAACGGTTACAGTTACGCTGCTGATGCCGATCGAAACGCATGCTGCGGAATTGTCTGGAACGTTCACGGCAGAGATTTTACCAGTGCTCATGCAACAGCAGAATCTGCAAACGGTTCAACTCTCTGCACCCAAAACAGACCGCCTACTCAATCGGCAAACCATTACTGCAACCTGCCAGCTGTTCGGATTCTTTCAATCTGAAATAGAACAGGCTGCTGCAAAGGAGGATGTTTGATGGCATATACTTGCACTGTTCAAGAAAAACGAACATTTCCGGTTTCAATTGGCTCGCATATTTTTTATGTAGAGCAATATCAGCTTACTGGTATCCGAAAATTTGCCGAACAAACCACCATTGCTGGAATGTCGGTCTTTACCAATCAGGCAATTCGCTCCAGAGTGCTACACATGGAGGGGCGATTTCTCCGGACAGACCCACCAGCAGAATTGCTGCTGACTCTGGAAACAGCGTTGCAGGAACAGACATCGTTTACAGCGGTATTGGATGGCGTACGGTATCGGATGTGTCGGCTGTCCCAGTATCGGATTCAGGAGGATGGGCACTCGGGGACAGTTGCCTGCCAGCTGGATTGCTTGGTGAGTCAGTTGGAAGCGGTGGAGGAAAAGGCGGAATAGTTGTTTATTTTGGGATAATGATTTATGGAAACTATTCCGTTGTAACTGTTTCACTGGAACAGTTACAAAATACTTGTTTACTGCTAAGGTTTCATAAGGCGGAGCGGTCTTGTTCGCCCCGTCTTGAAAAGCAGTCGCTTTTCTCATCATCCCATCCGTGTACCACAGGGATTTCGCTATCTGCGGTTTATGACTGGAAACACTGCTCTTAGAAAAAACACTCGAATCCGGTTCGGCAAGGCTGGGGCACATCCCCAGCTTGCCTTGGGAATCGCAATTGCCCCTGAAACCTTGTTCCATAATTATAATCTTTTGATTTTTGAAGGCAATTGCGATTCTTTCGATTTGCTCTTAGATTTTTGTTTCATTTCATAATACAGTTTCGATTTGCTTCGCAAATGTGGGCTGCTCGCCCACACCTCGGCAGCATTTTTGAAAAACTGCTGCACCGAAAAACTTTCATTTTGCCTGTGGCTCGTTCCCAGCAACCAATATCAAATATCAGAAAGGAGTGTGTTTCTATGGCATTGACCATTACGCTTTCTAATACCAGTGGGGCTTCCTATGTATTCTCAAAAATCTTACAGTTTCAGCTGAAAAAAGAGGTTTACACCC
>PPYF01029867.1_pt1 | contig 10480 bp, 9 predicted proteins | sample 1559871 | NCBI WGS metagenome assembly PPYF01 (sample SAMN08240021, study PRJNA423297) | Human gut metagenome, whole genome shotgun sequencing project.
ACTGTCGTCAATTGCCACCTTGACAACGACAATGCCGGAAAAACAGCACTCGCCGAGTTGACAGCCATATATGGCTCAATCGTGATTGACCGTTCCACACTCTACTCCGAGTTCAACGACTTGAATGATTTTCTTATCAACCAAAGTTTCACCAAAAACACACTTCCCAATGAAAACAAATAAACCCACCGCACCCAAGTCAACCGAGTTGACCGATGCAATCAAACCCAAAGTATCAACCTCTAACTCACAAATTATTATGCAACCCGATAACTCAACTGATTCAATCAACTCCACTTCCGCAGTTAACAGCGATAACGCGTTTGACAGCACCACACCTGCCAACGCCGAAAATCTGTTTGACAACGAGCAGATACAGGCAGAGGCAACAGCCATAACAGCCACAACTGAGCCACCCAAGCAACAGCGTATCGGCAAACAACAGCGCAAGTCGGACTTCGCCGAGTTCAAGGCTACATTCCTTGCTCCTGCCAAGTTGACAAACCGCCATGCCCTGAACATCGAAGGCGACCTGTGGGACCAACTTGAGCGCGTTTCCAGAATCCTCGGCGACCGTGGCACAACAGTCAGCAGTTATGCCAACGCCATCCTTGCAGAGCATCTGAAACAGTATGCCGACGACATCGAAATCTGGCGCAAGCTCTGAGATATAAAGTCGGGATACCACTGCACCCGGTAAACCGTGGGGCAGCTTCCCGATGAACATAGTGAATTGGGAAGGCAAGGATATGTTTCGGGATTTCCTTTTCTCCGAAAACGCCTCCCAAAACTGCGCGTTAATAAACGCTCTTTGCCTCCCCAATTCACCTAAACCATCATAATGACTACAATGAGTAAATCAACTACCGGAAAGGGCGGTCGTCCCTCTAAACCGACCGATGAGAAGCGCACCCATGTGGTGACAATCAAGCTCAACGATGCCGAATACTCCGACCTTCTGGAACGGTCAAAAGCCGCCGGGGTAAAAATGGCAGAGTATGTAAGACACGGCGCGTTCCGGCTTACTATCGTCAGCCGTCTGAACGAAATCGAGACTGGAATTGCCAGAGGAATACTGAATCTCAGTTCCGATTTCAATCAGGCAATGACCTGCTTTCATCAGCTCAAACTACGCAGTGCGGCCAATAAATTAGCGGCTGTTGTTGACAGAATGTTTGACATTCTCAAAAAACTTAAACCCAATAAGGAGACCGACTATGTTTGCAAGAATCCTTAAAAACGGCTCGTTTCACGATGTCGTGGGGTATGTGACACGCCAATTCCATGACCCGAAAGAATACACGCCCGACACTTGGCGCATCATCGGAAGCGATAATATTTTCACCTCCGACTATGCCAAAATGGTGCAATCGTTTGAAGCGATACACGGATTTATGCCCGGCAAGGAGAACCCGGCGGGACATATCTCCATCAGTTTTGACAACGCTGACGCGCCCCGTCTGACTGATGAATTCATGGCTCAACTCGCAAAAGAGTATATGGAGGGCATGGGCATAAAGGACTCTCAGTATCTCGTTGTGCGCCATCTTGAAACCGAGCATCCGCATTTTCATATCGTCTATAATCGTGTGAATATGTCGGGAAAGGCTGTCAACGAGCGCAACAATTTCAAGCGTAGCGACAAGGTTGTCAAGGCTCTGAAAGACAAATACGGACTGACATATTCACCTCTCAAAGAAAAATATGAACAGAAAAAGCCCGTGTTCAAAGCTAAGATTTCCGCCGCCATATACGGCTGCAAGTCATGGGATGAGTTCACTCGCCGTCTCGCCTGTGCCGGAATTGATGTGAAGTTTCACGATGATCACAACACTGGTGAACATATCGGCGTGAAATTTTCCGATGGCGATATAACGATGAATGGCTCTAAAATTGACCGCGCTTTCACATACCGCCGACTGAACAATCTATTTGAGCTGAACCGGAAGCAGGGACAGAGCCGCGCCGCAGCTCCAACGCCGCAGCCTAAAGTCAGGGTTGAATATACCCGACAGAATACATCCTCTCTGATTGAGAATGTCGCGGAGGCAACCATTGGCGCGATAGGAAATCTATTCACTCTCGGTCCCGGCTTCGACCCGGAGGAGCAGGCGTTCCAAAACGCCATCAAGAAAGAAGAAGCCAAACGTAAACGCAAATCAAGAAAAATCTGAATATGTCGAAATTCTATGATGACGTCAAAAAACAAGGCACGCAGATTGACGACCTGCAAAAGAAATTAGCCGACCACGGCACCCGCATCGAGACACTGGAAACTCAGGCTATGGCGACACCTCCGTCAGTGCAGCCGGTAAATCAGAAGCCGATAACCGTGAAACTGCCGGATGACATCGCCACTAACAAAAGCATCAGCAAAATGCTTGACGAGAAGTTGCCTGCATCTTCAACTGATGACACCATAAAAAAGATGCTTGAACTGTTACCGGACAGCCTCGCCAAAGGTGTCGCCAAGATACTGGCGGACAACATTGATGGGAAAGTAAAAGATTCCCTGTACGATGGCTTCCGCAAAGAGTTCGCCGCAGAGCGCAGAGACCTCTACAATGTGGTCAGCGACCTGCGTTACAAGGCGCAATCACTTATAACGGGTCAATGGTGGCATGCTACTCCGCATTGGGTTTATGCAATCTTCGCCATTCTTCTTCTCGCAGCCGGCGGTTTCGGCTACGGATTCTTCCATCAGCTTAACGAAAACTCCAAACTGAAAAATGTCGAATGGCTCTACCGCTATGAGCGAGGCCTCAACCGCGACCTAAATGTCGTGATGCATCGTGAGCGCCAGATGCTCCACGGCACCACTCACGAAGTAGATAGTTTGAAATCTCTGATTCGCCACCACGAACAACGAACCAACGCCGATACCACCTTCATCTATTTTTACCCATCCAATCTTTAATCCCAGCCATGCCACCGTCAGCTTCCTAAGTTAACGGTGGCATTTCCTTTTTTCATCAACAAGATTGAACAAATTTCACAGCAAACAAGACTACTACATCGCAAAAAAATCGTAAATTTGCATTAGATTAAGGATAATCTTTCCTCAATCTCATGGCAAAGTATGGCAACACAGAGCGAAGCAGCATTGGAACAAGGGCTTATCAGAACCCTGCAAAATATGAGCTACGAGTTTGTGCAGATTGACGAGGAAACCAATCTGCACAATAACTTTAAGCGTCAACTCGAAATCCACAATCAAAAAGCATTGGGTCAAGTCAGCAGAACCGAATTGACCGATAAGGAGTTCGAGCGCGTAATGATTCATTTGGCCGGAGGCACACGTTTTGAGAAGGCCAAGAAGCTCCGCAATCTCTTTGCTCTTGACCTTGACGACGGCCAACGTGTTTGGCTTGAATTTCTGAACACACAGAAATGGTGTCAGAACGAATTTCAAGTGTCGAACCAAATCACAGTCGAGGGTCGGAGAAAATGCCGTTACGATGTCACCATACTCATCAATGGCTTGCCTCTTGTTCAGATTGAGCTGAAACGCCGTGGCGTGGAACTGAAGGAAGCCTATAATCAGATACAGCGTTATCACAAGACCTCTTTCCACGGCCTGTTTGACTACATACAGATTTTCGTAATCTCCAACGGTGTTAACACCCGCTACTTTGCCAACAATCCCAATCAAGGCTACAAATTCACTTTCAATTGGACGGACATTAAAAACCATCCGTTCAACGACCTCGGACTGTTTGCCGCAGAGTTTTTCGACAAATGCACTCTCGGCAAACTCATAAGCAAGTATATCGTTCTTCACGAAACCGACAAATACCTGATGGTCTTGCGCCCGTATCAGTATTATGCGGTCGAGAAGATAATCGAGCGTGTCAACAACTCCACGAAGAACGGCTATATATGGCACACCACAGGCGCGGGCAAGACCCTTACCTCGTTCAAAGCTGCACAGCTTGTGGCCGAACTTCCCGAAGTTGACAAGGTTATGTTTGTTGTTGACCGCCACGACCTCGACACGCAGACCCAGGAAGAATATGAAGCCTTTGAGAAAGGAGCGGTAGACCATACGGACGATACCTCCGAACTTATCAAGCGTCTCAACGGCCACAGCAAAATCATCATCACCACGATTCAAAAACTGAATGCGGCAGTAAGCAAGGAGCATTACAGCCGCCAAATCGAGGCTATGCGCGACAAGCGCGTGATAATGATTTTCGATGAGTGCCACCGCAGCCAGTTCGGTGAAAGCCACAAAAATATCGTTAAGTTCTTCCGAAACTCACAACTGTTCGGCTTCACCGGCACACCCATATTCGAGCAGAACCATATCAACAAACGCACTACAGGCGAGATTTTCAATGATTGCCTCCATACATATTTAATAAAGGATGCCATTGCTGACGAAAACGTCCTCGGCTTCCTTGTGGAATATGTAACAGGCAATGTCGCCCCCGCGAATGAGGCACAGGAAACCCTGCGCAAAACTGAGATTGCAAAATATATCCTGAATAACTTCGACCGTTCAACTTTGAACGGCGAATTTGATGCGTTGTTTGCAGTTTCGAGCGTTCCCGAATTGATTCAGTATTACAAGATTTTCAAATCTCTCAATCCGAAAATCAATATCGGGGCAGTGTTCACATACGGACAGAACGTGTCGCAAGACGACAATAAGACCGGCGACAACGACGGCTTCGAGTCGAATAACGTCCATGCCGATGAGCTGCAACTCATCATGGACGATTATAACAAAATGTTCGACACGCAATTCTCCATTGACACGTTCCGCGCTTATTACGATGATATAAACCGCCGTCTGCGCAAGAAACATCCCGACCCTCGGCCTCTCGACCTTTGTATGGTTGTCGGCATGTTCCTTACAGGCTTCGACTCCAAGAAGCTTAACACTCTCTATATCGACAAAAACCTCGAATACCACGGCTTGTTACAGGCGTTCAGCCGTACCAACCGCGTATTGAACGAGAAGAAACGCTTCGGCAAAATCGTTTGCTTCCGCGACCTCAAAGAGCGTGTGGACGAAAGCCTCCGACTTTTCAGCAACGAGGAGCATACTATCCCATCGGGCGTGATTCGACCGCCCTACACGGAGGTACGCACCGCTTACAACGATGCGGCATTGGCTCTAAAAGCCAAATGCCCGACCGTCCAATCTGTTGACCTGCTCAAAAGCGAACCCGACAAATTGGAGTTTATCAAGTTGTTCCGCGAAATTATCAAGATTCACTCCGAAATAAAGGTTTACGAGGAATATACCGAGAACGACCCGGAGTTTGTTCTGAGCGAACAAGCCTACAACGATTATCTGAGCAAATATCTCGACATCGTTATGCCCGTAACACCCGACCCGGACGAGCCGCAACCCGACACACCCGGAGTCAGCGAGCCGCAGGTACCTTACGGCACCGAGCAAACTCCCGACGATATAGACTTCTACCTCGAACTGCTCCACAGTGATGTTATCAATGTGGCGTATATTCTTGCACTTATCGCCGACCTTGAACCTTCAGCCGAGGATTACGAGGCGAAGCGCAAGAACATCATCGACACGATGATTCGCGACTCGGAGATGCGTTCCAAAGCACATCTTATCGATGGCTTTATCCGCAAGAACGTTGACGAGGACGCAGCCAACTTCGAGCGTCTGAAAGCCGACGGCACAATCGACTTGGAGAGCCGTCTGCGCAATTACATCTCCGATGAACGCAACGCCGCCATCGAATCTCTCTCGCAAGCCGAGGACATACCTCTCGAAGTCCTCGACACTTACCTGCGTGAGTACGACTACCTGCAAAAGTCGAAACCCGAAATCATCGAGTCGGCTTTGAAAGAAAAGCATCTCGGACTTCTCAAAACCCGCCGCGCCTTGAAACGCATCGTTGCGGCTCTTACCAACATTATCAAAACATTTACTTGGGATTGACCCACTCTACAATATGAGCGAAGAACTTCAACAGCAACTCCGTGCGCAACTCTGGAATGTCGCCAACACCCTGCGAGGCAATATGTCGGCAGGTGATTTTATGTATTTCTCTCTCGGCTTCATTTTCTACAAATACCTTTCTGAGAAAATAGAGAAGGCGGTTGACACCGCCCTTATCGACGACGGCATTACTTTCAAGGAACTTTGGCAGTCTACCGATGAAGATGCCGAGGAACTGAAAGCCGAGGTGCGCAATCAGTGTATGGATTCTATCGGCTACTTCATTGAGCCGGAGTTCTTGTTTTCCTCAATCATTGCGTCAATCAAGATTGGCGAGAATATTCTCCCCAAACTTGAACGCTCGCTCAAACAGATTGAGGATAGTACGCTCGGACACGACAGCGAGGAAGATTTTGGCGGTCTGTTCTCCGACATCGACCTCAACTCGCCGAAACTCGGCAAGAGTTCCGATGATAAAAATTCGCTCGTTTCATCGGTGCTTCTCGCCCTTGATGAAATCAAGTTCGGCTCGGAAGCCGCTGAAGAAATTGATATTCTCGGCGATGCCTACGAATATATGATTGCCCAATTTGCCGCCGGTGCGGGCAAAAAGGCCGGCGAGTTCTACACTCCGCAAGAGGTCAGTCAGATTCTCGCCGACATCGTAACCACCGGCAAGACCCGACTACGCAATGTCTACGACCCGACCTGCGGCTCCGGCTCGCTGCTTATCCGCGCAGCTCGCGAGGGTAAGGCCGAGGACATCTTCGGTCAGGAGAAGAATCCGACTACCTACAACTTGTGCCGCATGAACATGCTGCTCCACGGCATCAAGTTCAAGAATTTCTCAATCGCCAACGGCGACACGCTCGAACATGACGAGTTTCCCGACCGCACAGCCGATACCGGCTTTGATGCTGTCGTGGCTAACCCTCCGTTCTCGCAGACTTGGAGTGCCGCTCCGAAGTTCCTCACAGGCGACGACCGTTTCAGCAAAATAGGAGTCCTTGCACCGAAGTCGAAAGCCGACTTCGCGTTTATCCTCCACATGGTCTACCACCTCAACGATGGCGGCACAATGGCTTGTGTCGCTCCGCACGGTGTTCTGTTCCGTGGCAACGCCGAGGGAACTATCCGCCGTTGGCTCATCGAGAAGCGCAACTACATTGACGCTATCATCGGCCTACCGGCCAACATCTTCTACGGCACTTCCATACCCACCTGCATAATCGTGGTGAAGAAATGCCGCAAGGCCGACGACAATATTCTGTTCATTGATGCAAGCCGCGAATTTGAGAAAATCAAAACTCAGAACAAGCTGCGTCAGGAACACATCGACAAAATCGTCAGCACCTACCGCGAGCGCAAAGAGATAGAGCGTTACAGCCATCTCGCCACCCTTGACGAGATAGCCGAGAACGACTACAACCTCAATATTCCCCGATACGTTGACACTTTCGAGGAAGAAGAACCTATCGACATCAAGGCGGTTATGGCTGAAATCAAGGAGCTTGAAGCCAAACGCGCCGAACTTGACAGCGAAATCGAAGTATACCTCCGTGAACTCGGCATCATCGAAAACGACTAATCGCTATGGCAACCAATAAAACAGATAAAGTCCTCAATGTGCCAACTCTGAGATTCCCCGGCTTCACCGAGGAGTGGCAGGAAGTTCAATTTTGCGATGTCGTTAATCTATATAGGAGATATGCCGACTACTGGACGACTTGTAACATCCACTTCTGAAAGAATAACATTAGAGGGTTCAAAAAAATCAAGAAAAGTTAGTCCAGGTGACTTAATATTGTCAAACTCAATGACCTTCGGACAACCATATGTCATGGCAATAGAAGGATATATACATGATGGGTGGTTTGTGTTGAGAGATTACGAAGAAAAAATGGATAGAGATTTCTTATGTAATTTGCTTATCTCACCTATTATCCAAAAACAGTATTATCGATTAGCGGCAGGAGGGGTCGTTCAAAACATTAGTAGCGACCTTGTAAACCAAGTGCGATTCTCGTTACCCTCAATAGCAGAACAATTACAAATATCCCATCTCCTAAATATTCTTGACGAGCGCATAGCGTTGCAAAGCAAGTTGATTGACCACTTAAAATCCTTAATGGACGGAATTGTGGTTAAGCATTGGGGTGGAGTTGTCGATAGACTTACACTAAGCGAAGATAACGACCTGTTACTCCCTGCATCAACCACAGTTGATGCTTACTCTCTTATTGCGCCAAGTGCGATTACTGAACGAGGCATAGTATTGGGAGGAGATATGTTCGGCATTCATATATCCCAAGAGCATAGTGCCGAGTATATCAGTTTAATTATCAACGCAATCTATCGAAACAAGTTGAGCAAATATGCCAAAGGCTCAACGATTATTCACCTGCATTACGGTGATATTAAAAATGTGGAAGTTGAATTGCCCGACTTGAAAACTCAATTATATCTCGTTGGTGTGGTGAAAAGATTGAGAACTAAATTTTCCATCGAAACCGATTATCTGGTAAAACTGAACAAGGCAAAACAATCTTTGCTTTCCGCGCTGTTCATATAAACATCGCTGACAGTAGATATTGCTTTTGCTCTTGTATCAAAGAGAGTAACCTTTCTTCAAGTGCAATTTTATCCTCTATGCGAGATAGGGATGCCGCTGTTCTCGATTGTTCTTCATATTCGGGACAGAATATGCGGGCCTTAGAATATGCCTTAAAATAAATGTGCGGTATAGCCATACCAGTTTTATACGGCTGAAAATTAAATCTTTTCAATACGAAGTATAAAAATTTCGCCGACACACCTTTCTTTGGTTGCAAGTAATTCAAAGTGCCTACTACCGAGCAATCGCCATTAGTATACAATACATTTCCCACGCCCGAACCATCTTTTACAACCAGGATAGCCGGAGCTGAAATGGTAGCATAATCAAGATAGCCGCAAACGCCATTAGCGCCATACACAGGATATTTACCTTGTTCTTCTGTCTCACCCGCTTGTAAGGTCGAACTATAACAATCAAGGCAATCACCTATGGAAATGTTCTGAGTATGTGCCGTAACCTTATCTATAATTCCGTCCATTAAGGATTCTGCCACCACAATGTCGGCAATTACGGAGCTGCTGTTCAACAATGATGCTTCGAAAGTTCGGTTGGGAACATTGATAAAGCAGGTTTCGGCACAAGTCTGGAATATTTGCGTATAACCCTGCACGAATCAATGTGGGGTCAATCGCACAATACAAAGGCGATGAAACCTGCATCGTTAGCCCTATGTACTTATGCTTCAAATGTGGCGTGGATGTTGTCGGCGATTATCTCGAACACTTCTTTTCGACGAAATACTTCTTCAAAGAAATGGATAAACGATTGGAGGGTAGTGTTAGGCAATGCCTTTCATTTGAAGCCTTGTGCAATATCCCTATTCCGTTACCGTCAATAGAGCAACAACATTGCACGGCAACTATCATCGGAGGCATATCAAAAATGATAGCCGCCGAGTCGAAAATACTTCAAGCCTATACGAAACAGAAGAATTATTTGCTGTCAACGATGTTTATATAAACATTGCCGAAAGCAAAAAGGATTTCTGTTTAATGAGCAGTTCCAATAATTGCAGTTCATTTCGCAGCTTATCGTCGGCCTTATCCAACAATTGTGCGATATTCCTTTGAACCTCAATGCTCGGACAATAAAACTGCATTGGCTCAACCATTGAAATATAATGTCGATTGTGCCCTAATGGGGTAAGTCCCATCCATTGGAGCTGCTCAAAAATGAAACGAAGATTGACTCCACATTTAGCCGTCAGTATTTTTATGGCAGAGGATTTTACCTTGAAAGGAAATGTAATAAATTTCATATCAAGAGTAAAATCGTCAAGAATGATACAATTGCCCTTATCATAAACGCCAAAGTTTTCAGAGGTATAGCCAAGTATAAGAGATTTGTTCGCTGTCAGTACCGGCGATTGTGTCTTGTCAGAACTATACTCGTAATCTTCCACGATATATTTTGTAGGTTGCTCGTATAGAAGCAATTCTGCACCGCTTTTGGTATGAGTAGGTGCGTTTTTCAAGCGTTGGAAGATATTAGCTCTAATTGCCGACTTTAATTTTTTCAAATCCTCAATCAACTTGCTTTGCAACGCTATTCGATCGTCAAGGAGCGAAAGAAATTACTCAACCATACGATATTACTATCTTGGAAATAAGAATCTGCGCCATCAAATGGAATAGCTTTCCCAACTGTACCCGCACAAGTAATCATAACCTCTCCTTGTTGTGGATAGTTGTACTTGCATCGGTATTCATCAAAAAGTTCTTTTGAAATGTAACTATCGGGAATACCACCTATTGTCCCTATTTTATAAAAAGGGACATCTCCGACTTCACTTGTTTGGTGTGCAAATATTCTTTTGCACATTTGAACAGTGCATATATCGCCAAGTGCGGACTTTTGCCATTCTTCGGTGAAGCCGGGGAATCTCAGAGTTGGCACATTTGCCGCTCAGTTTCTCAAAGGGTTAGATTTTGCTATGTATAATG
>PPYF01494695.1_pt1 | contig 10480 bp, 9 predicted proteins | sample 1559871 | NCBI WGS metagenome assembly PPYF01 (sample SAMN08240021, study PRJNA423297) | Human gut metagenome, whole genome shotgun sequencing project.
TTGGAGGATTTGTTAACATGGCAAACAAACAAGATTTGATCGCTAAAGTAGCAGAAGCTACAGAATTGACTAAGAAAGATTCAGCAGCAGCAGTTGATGCTGTATTTGCAGCAGTAACTGAATACCTTGCTGCTGGTGAAAAAGTTCAATTGATCGGTTTCGGTAACTTTGAAGTTCGTGAGCGTGCTGCACGTAAAGGTCGCAACCCTCAAACTGGTAAAGAAATCAAAATCGCAGCTTCTAAAGTTCCAGCATTCAAAGCTGGTAAAGCTCTTAAAGACGCTGTTAAATAATGAATTTTCAAAAAGCCTATTGTATCAAGCTTCATTGCTTGGTCGATAGGCTTTTTTTGTTGCTTTGGGGTATTTTTGGGGCAAAAAGAAAAAGGTTCCCACGGATGAGAACCTTCTTTTCATTAGTTTTTAGAAGCTGCTTGGAATTCAGGGTTTTTCCATGCTTCGTCAATGATAGCTTGCAATTCTTTAGCAGATGCTTGCATTTTTTGAGTTTCAGCATCGTTCAATGGGATGTTTACTGGACGAACGATACCGTGTGCACCAACAACAGCTGGTTGACCGATAAAGACGTTTTTAACACCGTATTGACCTTCTTGGAAGACTGAAAGTGGAAGTACTGCATTTTCGTCATCAAGGATTGCTTTTGTGATACGAGCAAGTGCTACAGCGATACCGTAGTAGGTAGCTCCTTTTTTGTTGATGATTGTGTAGGCAGCGTCACGAACACCTTCGAACAATTCAATCAATTCAGCTTCTTGAACGTTTTGAGTGTCTTTAAGGAATTCTTCAAGGTTTACACCAGCGATGTTAGCGTGTGACCAAACCGCAAATTCAGAATCTCCGTGTTCACCCATGATGTAGGCGTGAACTGAACGAGCATCAACATCCAATTTTTCAGCAAGTGCTTGACGGAAACGTGCTGAATCAAGTGAAGTACCTGAACCGATAACACGTTCTTTAGGGAATCCAGAGAATTTCCAAGTTGAGTAAGTCAAAACGTCAACTGGGTTAGCTGCAACAAGGAAGATACCATCGAAACCTGATTCAACAACTTGTGTTACGATTGATTTGTTGATAGCCAAGTTTTTACCTACAAGGTCAAGACGAGTTTCACCTGGTTTTTGAGGAGCACCTGCAGTGATAACAACAAGGTCAGCGTCTGCACAGTCAGAGTATTGAGCAGCGTAGATTTTTTTAGGTGAAGTGAAGGCAAGGGCGTGGCTAAGGTCAAGCGCATCACCTACAGCTTTTTCGTGTAATTGAGGAATTTCGATAATTCCAAGCTCTTGTGCAATTCCTTGGTTAACAAGTGCGAAAGCGTAAGATGAACCTACGGCACCGTCACCAACAAGGATCACTTTTTTGTGTTGTTTAGTTGAAGTCATTATCTAAACATCTCCTTCATTTTTTTTAGGGGAATCCCCAGACACTTTCATTCTATCACTTTTAAAAAGCTTTGTCACGAATATTCTATTCGGTTATCGATGTAAACGTTTTAGCGATTTCCAAAGGCTGAAATGAAGGACAAATTATGGTATAATATATCTAATTACTAATAGTGAAATGAGGCATTTATGAATGCAGGATAGAAATTTAGTGAATGTCAATCTGACAAAGGAGATGAAGACCAGCTTTATCGACTACGCCATGAGCGTTATCGTCGCGCGGGCCCTTCCTGATGTTCGAGATGGCTTAAAACCTGTTCACCGTCGTATTCTTTATGGAATGAATGAACTAGGTGTTACACCAGACAAACCTCATAAAAAATCAGCCCGTATTACAGGGGATGTTATGGGTAAATACCACCCACACGGAGATTCCTCTATTTACGAAGCCATGGTTCGTATGGCTCAGTGGTGGAGCTACCGTTACATGCTTGTTGATGGGCATGGAAACTTTGGTTCTATGGATGGGGACGGTGCTGCCGCGCAGCGGTACACTGAGGCACGTATGAGCAAGATTGCTCTTGAAATGCTTCGTGATATCAACAAAAATACAGTTGATTTCGTAGACAACTACGATGCTAACGAACGTGAACCCTTGGTTTTGCCTGCTCGTTTTCCAAACCTTTTGGTCAATGGAGCAACGGGTATCGCTGTTGGGATGGCAACCAATATTCCACCTCACAACTTGGGTGAAACCATTGATGCAGTGAAGTTGGTCATGGACAATCCTGAAGTGACGACTAAGGACTTGATGGAAGTCTTGCCTGGTCCAGATTTTCCGACTGGCGCTCTTGTCATGGGGAAATCAGGGATTCATAAGGCTTATGAGACTGGTAAAGGTTCCATTGTCCTTCGTTCTCGTACAGAGATTGAAACCACTAAGACGGGTCGTGAGCGCATCGTTGTAACGGAATTCCCTTATATGGTTAATAAAACCAAGGTACATGAGCATATTGTTCGCTTGGTTCAGGAAAAACGAATTGAGGGCATTACAGCCGTACGTGATGAGTCCAACCGTGAAGGCGTCCGCTTTGTAATCGAGGTTAAACGCGACGCGTCTGCCAACGTTATCCTTAACAACCTCTTCAAGATGACCCAGATGCAAACCAACTTTGGTTTCAACATGCTCGCGATTCAAAATGGCGTGCCAAAAATCTTGTCCCTTCGTCAAATTTTGGATGCTTATATCGAGCACCAAAAAGAAGTGGTTGTGCGCCGTACTCGTTTTGACAAGGAAAAGGCAGAGGCGCGTGCGCACATCTTAGAAGGTCTTTTAATTGCACTTGACCATATCGACGAAGTGATTCGTATTATCCGTGCAAGTGAAACAGATGCGGAAGCGCAAGCTGAGTTGATGAGCAAGTTCAAGCTTTCTGAACGTCAAAGTCAAGCTATCCTTGATATGCGTCTTCGTCGTTTGACAGGATTGGAACGTGATAAGATTCAGTCTGAATATGATGAATTGATTGCCTTGATTGCAGATTTGGCTGATATTCTTGCCAAACCCGAGCGCGTGGCGCAAATCATCAAAGAGGAATTGGACGAAGTCAAACGCAAGTTTGGTGACAAGCGTCGTACGGAGTTGATGATCGGAGAAGTCTTAACTCTTGAAGATGAAGATTTGATTGAAGAAACGGATGTCTTGATTACCCTATCTAACAAGGGCTATATCAAACGTTTGGACCAAGGTGAGTTCACCGCACAAAAACGTGGTGGCCGTGGAGTTCAAGGTACGGGAGTTAAGGATGATGACTTTGTGCGTGAGTTGGTTTCAACCAGCACCCATGATCATCTGCTCTTCTTTACCAATAAAGGACGCGTATATCGACTAAAAGGTTATGAAATCCCTGAATACGGTCGTACTGCTAAGGGCTTGCCAGTTGTCAATCTATTGAAGTTGGACGAAGGTGAGAGCATTCAGACCATCATCAACGTTGAGTCTGAACGTAGTGATGACGCCTATCTCTTCTTTACAACTCGTCACGGTATTGTGAAGAGAACCAGTGTTAAAGAGTTTGCTAACATCCGTCAAAATGGACTGAAAGCCTTGAATCTCAAGGATGAGGATGAGTTGATCAATGTCTTGCTAACAGAAGAAGATACGGATATTATCATTGGTACCAAGTTTGGTTATGCTGTTCGCTTTAATCAATCAGCTGTTCGTGGCATGAGCCGTATCGCGACTGGTGTTCGAGGAGTCAATCTTCGTGAAGGAGATACAGTAGTTGGTGCTAGTGTGATTACAAACCAAGACGAAGTTCTTATCATCACTGAAAAAGGTTATGGTAAACGTACTCTTGCTACTGAATATCCAACTAAAGGCCGTGGTGGTAAAGGGATGAAGACTGCCAATGTTGCTGAGAAGAATGGTCCTCTGGCAGGTCTCCTCACTGTTAAGGGGGATGAAGACTTGATGATTATCACAGATACAGGTGTCATGATCCGTACGAATGTTGCCAATATTTCACAAACGGGACGCTCAACTATGGGAGTTAAGGTGATGCGTCTAGATCAAGATGCTAAGATTGTAACCTTTACAACGGTTGCTGCGGCAGAAAAAGAAGAAGTTGGGACTGAAATTGAAACAGAAGGTGAAGCATAATGTCTCATAAAAAAACGAAAAATAAAAAGAGTAAGAAAAATAAGCGCAGAAATCTATTTATCAATATTTTAGCGGGTTTCTTAATTCTTCTTTCCTTAGCCTTGATTTTTAATTCAAAGATTCGCGATATCTTTTTGGTATGGAATACCAATAAATACCAAGTCAATCAAGTCACTAAGGAAAATATAGATGAAAACCTAAAATCCGAGGGAAATTTTGATTTTGACTCTGTTAAGTCTATTTCATCTGAAGCTGTATTGGCTTCACAATGGGATGCTCAGAAACTTCCTGTTATTGGAGGTATCGCTATTCCTGAGGTGGAGATTAACCTCCCTATTTTCAAAGGGTTGGATAATGTAAACTTGTTCTACGGAGCAGGGACCATGAAACCAGACCAAAAAATGGGAGAAGGCAACTATTCTCTAGCCAGTCACCATATCTTTACTGCTGAAAATGCCAGTCAAATGCTCTTCTCACCTTTGGTCAATGCCAAAGCAGGTATGAAAATTTACCTGACGGATAAGGATAAAGTTTATACTTATGAGATTACAGAAGTTAAACGTGTTACACCAGACCGTGTAGATGAAATCGAAGATCGTGATGGCGTAAAAGAGATTACTTTGGTTACCTGTGTTGATTATAATGCGACTGAGCGTATAATCGTCAAAGGAATCTTTAAAGAATCAAAGGCTTATTCTGAGACTTCTGAGGATATTTTGAAGGCCTTTAATCAACCGTATAGACAACGTTATTAAGAATGAATGAACCAGTGAAGTGCTATTTCACTGGTTTTTATGTCAACAAAATAGGATTAAAATAGTTCTTATGAAAAAGGACAGGAAGGCTTAGGATAAAGATTTTTAAGATAAATATTTTAGAATTTTACAGAAAACGCTTTCTAGAAAACAAGAATTATGTTATAATTATCACAAATAAAAGTTTAGGAGTTTTTTATGGTCTCTTCAGAATTTATTTCAAAGATTGAATTTGCTTGCAAGAAGAAAGAAAGTCTTTATAGCCAAAGTAAGTTTAAGTATGCGATTCGTTCCATGTTTGCAGGTGCCTTTTTAACATTTAGTACGGCTGCCGGTGCAGTTGGGGCTGACTTGATTAATAAGATCGCTCCAGGTAGTGGACGTTTCCTCTTCCCATTCGTTTTTGCTTGGGGATTGGCCTACATTGTTTTCTTGAATGCTGAGCTGGTAACTTCAAATATGATGTTTTTGACAGCAGGTAGTTTCTTGAAAAAAATTTCATGGAGAAAAACAGCTGAGATTTTACTTTACTGTACCTTGTTCAACCTTATCGGAGCTTTGATAGCAGGTTGGGGCTTTGCCCACTCAGCAGCCTATGCAAATCTGACACATGATAGCTTCATTTCAGGGGTTGTCGAGATGAAGTTAGGCCGTTCCAATGAGCTTGTCTTACTTGAAGGTATTTTAGCCAATATCTTTGTAAACATCGCCATTCTTTCATTTGTTTTGGTGAAAGACGGTGGGGCCAAACTTTGGCTTGTTTTGTCAGCAATTTACATGTTTGTATTCTTAACAAACGAACACATTGCTGCGAACTTTGCTTCTTTTGCGATTGTTAAGTTCAGTGTTGCAGCAGATTCAATTGCTAATTTTGACATACCTAATATTCTTCGTCACTGGGGTGTAACCTTTGTCGGAAACTTTATCGGAGGAGGCCTCTTGATGGGCTTGCCATACGCTTTCCTCAACAAAAACGAAGATACTTATGTAGATTAAAAAACGGGCACGAATTAATCGTGCTTTTTTGTTTGATGTGTAAGACTAGTCATAGTTGTTCCTTATATCAAAATATAGAAAAACGGTATTGGAAAAGACTAGCTCAAGATGATACAATATCCCTAATGAAGCTATTTGGAGGTCGTCATATGACTCGTGATTTTAAATTTGAAACCCTACAATTACATGCTGGGCAAGTAGTTGATCCAGCAACTAAGTCTCGTGCAGTACCGATTTATCAAACAACATCCTTCGTTTTTGATGACACGCAAGAAGGTGCCGATTTGTTTGCCTTGAGAAAACCAGGGAACATTTATACTCGTATCACAAACCCTACAACAGCAGCCTTTGAGGAAAGAATTGCTGCTCTTGAAGGTGGTGTTGGAGCGCTTGCGACAGCATCAGGTATGGCTGCTGTAACCTACACTATTTTGGCGCTTGCTCACGCAGGTGACCATGTGGTGGCTGCGTCAACTATTTACGGTGGGACCTTCAACCTCTTGAAAGAAACCCTTCCTCGTTATGGGATCACAACTACCTTTGTGGATGTGGATAATTTGGAAGAAGTAGAAGCAGCTATCAATGACAATACCAAGCTTGTCTTGATTGAAACCTTGGGGAATCCCTTGATTAACATTCCTGACTTGGAAAAATTGGCTGAGATTGCTCATAAACACCAGATTCCTCTCGTTTCGGACAATACTTTTGCCACACCATATTTGATTAACGTCTTCTCTCACGGTGTAGATATTGCCATTCACTCAGCAACTAAGTTTATTGGTGGACATGGTACGACTATTGGAGGAGTGATTGTCGATAGTGGTCGTTTTGACTGGGCAGCTTCAGGGAAGTTCCCTCAATTTGTTGAGGAAGACCCAAGTTACCATAACTTGAGCTATACTCGTGATGTGGGTGCAGCAGCCTTTATTATCGCTGTTCGTGTTCAATTGCTCCGTGATACAGGTGCTGCCTTGTCGCCATTTAATGCCTTTCTCTTGCTTCAAGGGCTTGAAACTCTCTCTCTTCGTGTGGAACGTCACGTGCAAAATGCAGAGAAAATTGTTGATTTCCTTGTAAATCATCCTAAGGTAGAGAAGGTAAATTATCCAAAACTAGCTGACAGTCCATATCATGCCTTGGCTGAGAAATATTTGCCAAAAGGTGTTGGTTCAATCTTTACCTTCCATGTTAAAGGCGGAGAGGCAGAAGCTCGCAAGGTGATTGATAATTTGGAAATCTTCTCTGACCTTGCAAACGTGGCAGATGCCAAATCTCTTGTTGTCCATCCTGCGACAACCACCCACGGTCAGTTGTCAGAAAAAGACCTAGAAGCAGCAGGTGTCACACCAAACCAAATCCGCTTGTCTATCGGACTTGAAAATGTAGAGGATTTGATTGAAGATTTGCGTTTGGCCTTGGAAAAAATTTAAAGTAACTGATATAAACAGTGGGTTTCGACTCACTGTTTTTGATTTTCCCTCAGGCATGATATAATGGTTACAGAAGTCTAGAAAGAGGAAAGTTATGAACGAAATTAAATGTCCCAACTGTGGGGAAGTCTTTACAGTAAATGAGAGTCAGTATGCCGAACTCTTATCCCAAGTGAGAACGGCTGAGTTTGATAAGGAACTGCACGATCGAATGAAGCAGGAGCTGGCCTTGGCTGAGCAAAAGGCCATGAATGAGCAACAGTCTAAACTGGCTCAGAAGGATCAAGAAATTGTGCAATTACAGAGTCAAATCCAAAACTTTGATACAGAGAAAGAACTGGCTAAGAAAGAGGTTGAACAAACCAGTCATCAGGCTTTATTGGCAAAGGACAAGGAAGTACAGGACTTGGAAAACCAATTGGCTACCTTGCGTTTAGAACATGAAAATCAACTGCAAAAGACCCTTTCTAACCTTGAAAAAGAGCGCGATCAGGTCAAAAACCAGCTCCTTTTACAAGAAAAGGAAAATGAGTTATCTCTAGCTTCCCTCAAGCAAAATTACGAAGCCCAGCTCAAGGCGGCTAGTGAACAGGTCGAGTTCTATAAGAATTTCAAAGCCCAACAATCCACAAAAGCTATCGGGGAAAGTTTGGAACAGTATGCAGAGAGTGAGTTTAACAAGGTTCGTAGTTTTGCCTTTCCAAATGCCTACTTTGAGAAGGATAACAAGGTTTCTGCGCGAGGATCTAAGGGGGACTTTATCTTCCGTGATTTTGATGAAAATGGTCTAGAATTCATTTCCATCATGTTTGAAATGAAAAACGAAGCGGATGGGACGGAGAAGAAGCATAAGAATGCAGATTTTTACAAGGAATTGGACAAGGACCGTCGGGAAAAGAACTGCGAGTATGCGGTTTTAGTGACCATGCTTGAGGCAGATAATGACTACTTTAACACTGGGATTGTGGACGTCAGTCATGAGTATGAAAAGATGTATGTGGTTCGTCCTCAATTCTTTATTCAGTTGATTGGGCTCTTGCGTAATGCAGCGCTTAATTCTCTAAAATACAAGCAGGAGTTGGCCTTGGTTCGCGAGCAAAATATCGATATTACGCATTTTGAGGAAGATTTGGATGCCTTTAAACTAGCTTTTGCCAAGAACTACAACTCTGCTTCGACCAACTTTGGCAAAGCTATTGATGAAATCGACAAGGCCATCAAACGCATGGAAGAGGTCAAGAAGTTCCTAACCACATCCGAAAACCAACTCCGCCTCGCAAACAATAAGTTGGAAGATGTTTCGGTTAAAAAATTGACCCGAAAAAATCCAACTATGAAAGCGAAGTTCGAAGCGCTGAAGGGAGAGTGAGAAAGCAAATAATGTTTTACTTTTCGAAAAATAAGGTTCTTCAGCTGGATCAGAAAAGCATGGATTATGTAACCTTTGGTAAAGGAAAGAAGTCTCTCGTTATCATACCAGGGTTGGGGGATGGATTACAGACGGTTAAAGGCATGGCTCAGATGTTAGCTTTAACTTACCGAGAATTTGCCAAGGTTTATAAAGTTTATGTTTTTAGTCGCATCAATAAGTTGCCAGAAAATTATACAACACGAAATATGGCTGCTGATGTAGCGGATGCAATGGATGCCTTAGGACTAAAAAGTTCTGCTGTTATGGGGATTTCCCAAGGCGGTATGATTGCTCAATGGCTAGCTGTAGATTTTCCAGAAAAAGTTGACAGATTGATTTTAGCTGTTACAACTCCAAAACTTGGTGATCTTGGTAGAGAGCGGATTAGTCGCTGGCTTGACCTTAGTCAAACAGGGACTTATAAAGAACTAATGTTTGATATTGCTAGTCACTCTTACACAACTAAATCCTTTGGAAGGTTTAAATACCTTTATCAAATAATGGGAATCTTTGGTCGCATTAAAGATAAACAACGTATTGCTATTCAGACTGTATCTTGTTTGAAACATGATAGCCTAACTGTTTTGGAAAAAATCAACTGTCCTACGCTAATCATTGGAGCGGAAAAAGATGATGTTCTAGGCATAGAAGCTTCGGTTGAATTGCATCAGCATGTTAAAAATAGCCAGCTCACTATTTTGCCAGAGTGCGGCCATGCACTTTATGAGCAGAATAAGGATTTCCAAAAGAGAGTTTTAGTATTTTTAGAAAGTTAATGAATGAACGGTATTATCAACTTAAAAAAAGAAGCGGGGATGACCTCGCATGATGCGGTTTTTAAGCTGCGTAAGATTTTGGGAACCAAAAAGATTGGTCATGGTGGGACCTTGGATCCGGATGTGGTGGGTGTTTTGCCGATTGCGGTTGGCAAGGCGACTCGCATGGTCGAATTTATGCAGGATGAGGGCAAGGTCTATGAGGGGGAGATTACTCTGGGCTATTCAACGACGACCGAGGATGCTAGTGGGGAAGTGGTCGCAGAGACCCTTGTTTTGTCGCCCTTGGATGAAAAGCTTGTCGATGAATCGATTGCAAGTCTGACTGGGTCTATTACTCAGATTCCGCCTATGTATTCGGCTGTTAAGGTCAATGGTCGCAAGCTCTATGAGTATGCGCGTGCTGGTCAGGAAGTAGAGCGTCCAGAACGCCTGGTAACCATTTATCAATTTGAGCGGACAAGTCCGATTTCTTATGAGGGTCATCTTGCACGCTTTACTTTTCGTGTAAAATGCAGTAAAGGGACTTACATCCGTACCTTATCAGTTGACTTGGGAGAGAAGCTTGGTTATGCGGCCCATATGTCCCATCTGACTCGAACCAGTGCTGCAGGTTTACAACTAGAAGATGCTCTTACCTTGGACGAAATTGCTGCAAAAGTGGAGACTGGTCAGTTGGACTTTCTCCATCCTCTAGAGATTGGAACGGGGGATCTTGTTAAAGTTACCCTAACTCCAGAACAAGCTACAGAAGTGCGCTTTGGTCGTTTTATTGAGCTTGATCAGTCAGATAAGGAATTAGCTGCCTTTGAAGGAGATACATTGCTAGCCATTCTAGAAAAACGAGACAATTTCTACAAACCAAGGAAGGTTTTGGGCTAGTCTAACTGGAGTGTGGGGATGGATTTGTTTCCCCTAGACTATCCAAATCAGACTATAAATTTTGCAAAAAATGTGATAGAATAGACCACGGATAAAAAAACGGAGGATAGCATGCAAAATAGACCAATCATTATCGGAGTGACAGGTGGTTCTGGTGGTGGTAAAA
>PPYF01269181.1_pt1 | contig 10479 bp, 21 predicted proteins | sample 1559871 | NCBI WGS metagenome assembly PPYF01 (sample SAMN08240021, study PRJNA423297) | Human gut metagenome, whole genome shotgun sequencing project.
CTTCCAAACGCCGTCTCACCCAATCCAATCTCATTCTGCCTTCCCCTTCTGGGCGAGTTTGATCCCCTGCAGCGCCACGAAACGGTCGAGCTTCTTCAGCATGAAAACCGCGTAATGCCCCGGAGATTTGTACGCCTTCTCATCGTACGTGAGTTCTGAAATCGCGAACTCCCGATCCATCTGCGCCTCTTTGGCCAATTCCGGAACACGGGCGAGCCACTTCGCCAGACGCTCTTCGGACGTGCGGGGCCAATAGCACCGTATCCCGTCCAGCCACTCGCGCAGCGCCGTCACTTTGCTCCACCTCTGGATAGCAGCCGCCCGGGGCGCCATGTCCCCGAACTTCAACCGTTCTGTCCGACAAATCTCCAAAAGTTCACTGTGCATCGAACACAGCCCTTCACCCCCGAACCAATCAACGGCCATGCAGTCGCAATACTTGCAGAGCCGCGGATCGCGCCCGCTGTTTTCTTCTTTGCCTTTCTCAAAAACGTCTGCCATCACTTTCTCTTTCTTTTCCAAATTCCCCGTGAGATGATTAAAGGGTTCCGCCAAGAACACCTTTTAACCAACCTCACGGAGGAAACTTGCCATGACCATCACCGAGTCCGTCACATCCGTGTCCGCCGCGGTAGCCGGTCACATCATTAAACGTTTGCTTGATAATCAACCCATGGTTCAAATCAAATCCTCAAAGGCCGTCCTTCGCTCAAAAGCCGATCAGACCTATTCGCTGCGACTCACCTTTATTTCCTCCGCACCGGCAAAACTCACCAAACTCACCATCAAGGACTGCCTGATCGAAAAAGACGGCATACTGATGAACGTTTACCCCACCGATATTGCCGTCCAACCCGGCACCGGCAAAGACAACACAACGCTCTCCCTCATCGTCAAAACAACCGCTCCGTCCGCACAAGTTCTCACCATCACGGCGCTTCAGTCGGTTTCCCTCTGCGGCGCAGAACTGTTTCGTGAAATCCGGGGTTTTGCCCAACTGGACAACACCGAAAAGAAACCCCGCAAACGCCGCTACGGTCGCCCGGAACCCGTTGATCCCGATATTGCGAACGGCTGGGGAGCCGCGTATTAACGTAACCTCCAATCGCACAATCCTCAAGGCGGCCGAAGCCGCCCTTTCGCTTTTCGTTACTTCACCGGCACAAACGGCACCGCAGCGCCGCCCGTCATGTACTGCGGCAGCACACCGTTCCACTTATCAATCGCGTTAAGCTGCAGGATGCTGGGGTTGTCGCGCAACGCTTTCGCTTTGATCGCAATCGCTTCCGCTTCTGCCTTAGCGCGCGTGAGCCGCGCATCCGCTTCACCCTGGGCCGCCACGCGCAGCTTTTCAGCTTCGGCCTTCGACTGCGCCACCTCGTTCTCGCGCAACAAAGCGCGCTGCGTCGCTTCAATCTTGGCGTTGATCGACTGGCGCACTTGTTCCGGATACTGCAGATCGTCCGTCCAGGAGAGCTTCACCACCCGAATCCCCACGGGATCAAGTTTCGAGCGAATTTCCTGCGTGACGTCCTCCAGAAGCCGCGTCTTTCCGCCCTGAGTGAGCGCGTTGATGTCCATTTTCACGGCATGCTTAATGAGACCGTCCGAGATGTACTGGCGAAGGTTCACATCCGTGATTTCTTCAATCCCCTTGCGGTACGTCGCGAAAATCGTGGCCGCCTTCGCAGGGTCGATGTTGTACTCAACGCCCACCCGCGCCTTGATTTCCATCGCGTCCGACGACTGAAAAGCAAAGGGCTGATCGTAGTTCTTGAGCTGATTGAACGTCGGAAAGCGATACATCTGCTCATTGATGCCCACAAAGTAACGCCCAGTTCCGACGACCTCATTTTTAACGCCCTTGTCGGCATAAAGGTTTACGCGTACGCCCACGTAACCCGCCTGAACCGTCGTAAGCGCATATACGGCGTATCCAATGCCGGCAAAGGCCGCCACAGCCAAACCGCCCACACCGCACCAAAGCTTCATTTCATCGTTCATTTTTCTTTCTCCAAAGCCGCAACAGCTCATCCGAAGCCCATGCCACCGGAGCCGCCACCAACACAAAACCCAATCCCATCTCAAAGAGGTTGCCGCTGGACATCAGCATCGGCACGAGCTGAAACCACGTCACGTAAATGGCCGCTGCCATCACCGTCAGCAAAAACGTGCGCATCACTTCAACCTCCATTCCTTGCCCGCCCGAAACACCGCCGGCCGCGCCTCCCACACCGTCCAGCCCGACGTTTGCCGGTTGTAAACGAGATACAGCAGGCATGACTCCAAATTCCACGACCTCTGTGCTCTCTGGTGAGGTGCCCACTGCATCAGCATCCTCATCCTTGATCTCCACCTCAAAGACCTCATGCCGCGGGTATGTCGTGTGATGGGCCACTTTCGTTGTTTGGGGTTCATTACCTTTTCTCCTTCTTTCCTGCGCCGCTAGGCGCATAACCACCGCCAAGCATTCGCCGTAGCGTTGATTCACGGATCAGCCAGTCGAACTTGGCGATCCAACCCTTGTATTCCTCTTTCCTCTTCGCCGTTCCGTTGATGAATCCGTCTTGTGCGCAGTGCCGGAAGTAGTGATCCACTTGTTCCAAAGCGCCGGCACGGGTTCTCAACTCATCATCCTTCGTTTCCCAAAGCTCAATGACCAAGCACTCCCAGAAAGCCACAACGGCACCTGTCTGTGCGGGTTCCAAAGCCTTCACCTTCCCTCCTATGTGCGCCATATGTCGGTTGTAAGCCGCCACGATTTCGTCAAAAGGAACGGGATCGATGTAGGAAGGGCCTTGAAGCGTTCGAGGCTGAGGCGGGTTTTCCTTCATCGAAGTAACGGTCGATGTAGCTTTGTCCTCGTTCGGATTGATGCCGTAGTCTTCAATCGTCGGATGCAGCGCCGATTCCTCGCGCGCGGGAACGGGGACTACTACTTCTTTGTTCATTCCTTGTTCTCTTACATGTTCGGCTCCCGTTTTTTGGAGGGGTAGACCTACCGTTTCTGGGAGGGGTTCACATCCGTTTTCGGTAGCCCTACCGTTTTCGGTACCCCTGCCACTTTTGGTAGTGCTTTGACAATCACTCAACCCCTGTATCGTTTCAATGTTCAACGAATAAACAGTCTTGGCACCTGGTCGTGCCTTTCGCGTAATAAATCCTTCCATTTCGAGAAAAGCGAGAGCACTTCTTACTGTCTTTGCGTTCAGATTCGTAGACCGCGCAATACCATCAACCGACGGCCAACAAACGCCATCATCCTTTGCGCGAAATGCGAGACACATCAGCACGAACTTCTCCGCCGCGCTTAGTGTGTCAAACTCTTTCTGCCATATAAGGTCTTGCAAGCGGTACGACATAACAGCGCTCAGATTTGCCCGCTCAACAATTTCCAGTCGATGTCCGGGCGCAGTGATTCTCGCGTAACCCGGTAATTCGTCGCCTTCTCAAGCTTCGCAGCCAGGCGAACTCCCGGTGAGCGATTGCTGTAAATCAGATTGTTCAAGTAACGACGGTTGATACCGCACCGAGCGGCCACCGCATCCTTTTCTTCGCTCGATAACGCGCGAAAAAAGTCATTTGCCGTCTTATCCATGGTTATAAACCAATAAAGGTGATACACATAAACCTAACTATACACCGTTTCGGTGTTTATCCAAAAATACGGTATAAACTTTTTCTGTGTATTCGGAGGATAATGGCTTGAAAATCTCTGGAGCCGCTTATGGATGTTCAACAAATCAGACTGACGAACTTTGACAAGATTCGTCAGAAGTACGGATCGAAGGCCGAGTTAGCCCGACGTCTTAACCGTAAGCCCCAACAGATCAACGATATGTTGGCCGGCAAAAAGTCTTTCGGCCCCAAAATTGCGCGCTACATCGAAAGTACGTTGCAGTTGCCGAACGGCTTTCTGGATGAACCACACGAACTCACTAGCACCAAGCTTTCTAACAGCAAAAAAATTCCCCTACTTTCGTTCGTTCAAGCAGGGGTAATGACGGAAAGCGGCGACAACTCCTATGATGATTGGATTGATGTAGGGGAAGATATTCCAGCCAATGCCTATGCTTTAGAAATTCGCGGAGCCTCAATGGAACCCGTATTTCACGAAGGACAAATTGTGATCATCGACCCCAATCTCTGCCCTCACCCGGGGGATTACGTTGTCGCTAGACTCGACAATACCTATGGCAACGAGGCAACAATGAAGCAATACGCCGTTACAGGCATTGACGAATTCGGGCGAGATATTTTCGAATTACGCCCGCTCAACCCATTATTCCCCACGTTGTCTTCGCAAACCAATCCACTTCAGATTCTTGGCGTTGTTGTTGAGTGTCGAACTAGATTCCGCTGATACAACCCCACCCTTTCCAAGCCGCCTTCGGGCGGTTTTTTGTTGTCTCAGACTTTTGACTTTTGTCAAAGATACCTCAAAACATACACTTTTTGAGTTTATTCATTTGTTGCTTTTTGGTGTATTCCGTAGTGTAATGCGCATACACCAACAAACACCGTTTAGGTGTTTAAGAGGCAACCATGACACCAAGCACCCAACAATTCATTGACATCCTCAAGACGCAGCACGCCAGCAGCGTCCGCGAGATGGCAAAAGCCACCACGACGTCCTACCTGCACTCACTGCAGGGGAGCTGCATCGCTCTTCAGGCGGTTCTCACCGATATGCGTTTCGACCTGGCCGATATTACGCCCGAAGACCGTGACGTTTTGCACCGACTGGAGCAGGAGCTGCGCGTCGAACAGCGCCAACACGCCGATCGAGCTTTCGACCGCCTGATCGAACTCAACAAGCACAAATTCAACATCAACCGGGGAGCTACAAATGACGCTGCTTAATTTCATCCGCGGGCTTTTCTACGAACCGACGATCAACATCTACCGCGAATGCACGGGCCGGGAACGGACGCTGCGCGAATGGGTTCGCAAGGCAAAGGCTGCAATCGGGGAAGTCGGCGCTGTGGCCGCGTTGTTGGCCGCGTGCTGGTTCTATCTCAACGCGCAGATGCCGATGCCGTTTTGAGGGAGGCAGCCATGTCAACCAGTGATCGCCGCCTCTGCTACGCCGTTGACGCGACCGACTCGGAATTCCAGAGCGTCTACGGCAATGCCATGACGCAAGCCGACGCCCTCAGCCGCTACGAAGGCAAAGGGAACGGCGAAGCCGCTCGCAAAGCCCGTGAACGTCTTGCTGTCGCGCTCGTTTGCCTCGGAAAGTACTTCATGGAATACAGCTTCACCACGCGCCTGAAGCGCAAGGACTGATTCCGGAGAAATCACTATGAGATTCACGCTTATTTACCGCGCCAACCCCGGCGACAAGTCAAACACCGGCAACCGCCGCGAAGTCTTTTACTGTCCCAACGTAGCGGCCGCGGAACGCCGGGCCGAAGCGATCTTAATGGAGCGCGGCGTTTGGGCCGACCGTGGTGCGCAGCTTTGGAGCGGCCAGGGCGACGACGAACACATCGCCTCGCTGCATTCGCTTTTGCTGCCGTCCCCGTGGGTTCGGCCGAAGCCGGTACCCGGCGTCACCGAGAAAGTCATCTACACGGCAAAAGCCTACGAAGACGGCCGGCTGGTTTCCTACCCCTTCACCGCACCGCGGGACACCGTCGCGAAAAGGAAGGCGCTGGAGCGCTTCACGACGGAGCTGAGCATCACGCTCGAATGCAAAGGCAAATTTGTCGCCAAGTTCAAGCCGCTGCGCGGTTGGAAATCGACACCAGACTGAGCCCTTTCGTTTGCCTTTGTTTTCGAAGGCAAACGAAAGGATTCATCCCTGACGGCCACGACCCACGGACGGCACCGTGGAGAGCCCGAGCGCAGCGCACGACCTGACGCGCTCACCCGTCCGAAGGCTACAGAGCTCTCGGCCCGACGTTTCGGTGCGGACGGGGAAAAGGCCAACTCAAGCTCACTGCAGAGCGGGCTTAAGTGGGTCTTTTCAGGACTTTCTTTGTAAAATAAAAGGCCCCCTCGTGCTACCAACACGCAGGGGCCAAAAAACAAGATTCGCACGGATCATACCAAGTATGAAAGACAAGATTCAACTTTTTGAAGACAAGCAAATTCGTTCTATCTGGAACGATGAAATTGAAGAGCTGTTCTTTTCCGTAATTGATGTAATCGGGGTGCTTTCTGAGAGCTCTGAGCCAAAGCGCTACTGGAGCGACCTTAAAAGAAAGCTAAAAAAAGAGGGTTCCGCTGAAACGTACGAAAAAATCGTACGGTTGAAAATGCCATCGGCCGACGGAAAGTTCCGATTGACTGACGCAGCAAATCTCCAGCAAATTCTGCGTATCGTTCAGTCAATCCCGTCGCCAAAGGCAGAACCCCTAAAGAAGTGGCTCGCCAAAGTAGGTGCGGAGCGAATCGATGAAGAAATCGATCCCCAAAAAGCTATTGATCGAGCCCGTGCTACGTACAAAGCAAAGGGATATCCGGACGCCTGGATCAAAGCAAGAATTCAAGGCATTCAAGCTCGGAACGAGTTAACCGACGAATGGAAATCTCACGGCGTTAAGGACAAGGAATATGCCTTGCTCACCAACATTATTCATCGCGGGACTTTCGACATTTCAGTCAAAGAACATAAGGAACTGAAAGGGCTGAAGAAAGAAAACCTTCGCGATAACATGACCTCGGTAGAAGCCGCACTTACAACCTTGGCAGAAGTTACCGCAACAGAAATCACACGAGCGAAAAACCCGAAGAACATCAATGAGAACAAATCCATTGCGATGGAGAGCGGTGGGGTTGCCAAGCGAGCGCGACTGGACATTGAGAAACGAACCGGGCGAAAGGTAGTGTCTTCTAGCAGCGCAAAAGACCTGATCGAAAGTGCCAAACGTGCCGAGGCCATAACTGTAGACGCCAAGGAAATCTCCGATAAGTTCAAAGATAAGTAATCCTACGAAGCCGCCCCCGGGCGGCTTTTTCATACCCGCAAGCTTTTGGCCTGCGGGTTTTTTGTTGCCTTTTGCAGTGCCGGTCCACTTTTTTCCGAGGCCGCCACCGCAAAGGGCAAACCGCCGGGCGGTTTCTTCATTTGACGCCCGTGCCCTTTTCTTTTGGGGATTCACATGGAAAGACTCATCAAATTCACGACCGGCGAAATCCGCCGCGTTATTCGCCGGTACGGCCCGTGGTCTGCCGGTAAGCGAGAAGCCCTTTTCCCTGGTGGCATTGAGACCGCTCGCAACTTCACCGGCAAGGACGGCACCTGCATCACGCTCTACGAAGAGCCAGACGTAGGTCTTTACTGGCTGGAGACATGGCCGGGGTTCGGCGCGAGCTGCTACACGGTTGTTCTGACGGAACATGAATACGACCTCATCGAAGATCTACTTCTTCACTACGGCCCGAAGTGGTTTCGACAACGCCCGAAACGGCATCTGCGGAGGCGTCACCATGACAAGCGTTAACCGAGTATTCATCCAGGGCGTACTCGGGCATACCCCCCAGGCGCACACCAGTCGAAAAGACGGCCGGCGCTACGCAACGCTCAACATCGCTACGACGCGGTGGGTCGATGCCGGCGCTAACAGTCGATGGGAAACCGAGTGGCACCAGGCTGTCGTTTACGACCACCTGGCTGAGTACGCATCAGAGAAACTTTTCAAAGGAAACGGCGTTTACGTGAGGGGCTACCTGAAAACCGTGAAGACCACGGGTCGGGACGGCATTGATCGGTACACAGTTTGGGTCGTCGGCGAGGAGCTGCAAACGAACGCTACGAAAACGAAGGAGAACACAAATTGACCGAATATCAACTCAAGTCCGGCGGCAGCTACCGACTTGTCGCCTTTGGCGAAGGCGCAATCCTGAAGTTCGCCAACTCATCAAAAACAGCGTTCGGTGGTGCGGTTCTTACTAAAACCGAAACACTGCAACTCATCAAAGCTTTGCAAACGCTCATCAAACGGAAATCTGGATCAGGAACACATGAAACCCACTAACCCAAAAATCACCTGGCAGCCCTACCCTGCCACCCGTCCCACGGAAGCCGGCAATTACTTCGTCACTATCGACTGCACAGTTACCGGTGTCCACACTTTCATCTTGCCGTTCATTCCGCAGCGCGGCCGCTTCTTTTACAAGCTCCGCGACAACAAACGTGTAAAAGCCTGGGCACCTCTCACGACTGCGCACCTTATCCGGTACGACGAAGAAAAGCCCCAGCCGTGGGATTACTACATGGTCAAACTTGCCACACCTAACGCGGCGTTGCCGTTCACTTACCGCTGTCTTTTCTACGATAGCAATGGACGCTTCTTCGTCACCAAAGAAAAAGACGTCAAAGTCATCGCCTGGGGACCTCTTCCCAAGCCTTTCGCAGGGGATCACCGATGAAGAAATTGAACGAAATCGACTGGTTCTTCATCATCGTCGTACTCGGCTTTGCCGCGCTGGCCGTGAGCTTTGCCTACGCCGTGGGCAAGATCATCGCTGAAGTCATTCGCTGGGGGTTCTGAAATGCCGAAGAGTCAGAAACCGCGGAAGCGGTACCGCAAAGAGGAGCACGCACAGCCGCCCGTCGTTACGCAGGAGAAGATCGACCAGATTCACTCCATGACGACAGATTACGAACTCGTCACGGAAGGGTCTCTGCCGCAAGGGTGCGCAACGCTGAATCACCTTCGTTGCATGCGCGACGTCATCAACCTCGCCATCACCGATCTTTTGCTGCAGAACGAGTACACGATCGAGCAAAGTGTCATTCTCAACGCCGGCGGTGATGCGCTGCAGTCGGTGACAGACAACGGCCTTGCTCGCTTCGGCGGCAAACGGTTTGTCTGTCGTGCAGCAGAGTTGGACGCCATCCGGGACGCCATGGAACTCGCCGCCGGACGCGTGCATAAGGCGTTTGAGGAACGGCCGTTGCTTATGCTGCAGCGATTCCGGACGATGAAGGAGATTATTAAGACCGGCCACGGCCGAACGACCGTAAGCCGCCAACGAGTTGAAAAGACGCTGCGCCGCCTTGGCGGCAAGCGGTGGAATGCTTAAGGAGACGATTATGAGAGCTCGCAGAAAAGATGAAGTCTCGCTACCTTCGCCCATGCAGCTACTTCTGTCGGACACCGAAGTCGCTGCCTTGCTCGGCATAGGCGTGAGCACCGTCTGGAAGAAAACCAACACCCCCGACAGCGGATTCCCTCAGCCGTTTTACATCACCGAACGCGCCCGCCGCTGGAGAAAGGACGATATCGTCAAGTGGGTTAAAGGTCTCAGCGACGCGAAACAGTCGGCCTAAAAACAGAAACCCCGCCAATTGGCGGGGCGTTGAACAAGACGAATAACCCTACTTTCTCTTTCTAGCACGGAAACAGAACGGCTTCCCCGTAGTACTACGGATCAGCTTTCCTGTCCTCCAGTGTCGGAAGCACCAGCAAAACACCAGTTCTCCGAGACTTTCGGCTTCCATGCTAGGCGTAGGAAATAACTCTAACTGAGTCATATCTTTACCTATTATGGTTTACCCGAGGTTCTTTTCCTGTCTTGCCCTCAAATCGCTACAATGGAGCGGTTTAGGTTTGCTACCAAGACATTGCGATACGAGACTTCGTTTATCGTTCGCAGAGCGTCACAAAGCTGCCACTTTGTGACGCTTTTTTTTCATATGGACCGTTCTCTCACCAGCGATTTAATCCGGACTCTTGCTGCATCCATCGAGACATTTCCAAAGTGTCTCACAATGAGATCAGGGGTGTATAGCCGGTACTTTTTTATCTGATCCAACGGCATCAAACACTCCGCAGCGAAACGATTCGCCTGGGTCTCTGAATCCTCAGCCCAACTATGCTCTTCAACCTGAGCTCTGGCAAATACCCTGGTGTGTCCTAAAAAGTAATGTCCTAATTCGTGAAATAAGGTAAAAACATCGCGCGGGCTACCATAACAAATGCCTCGATAACAGGTATCCCGTAGCTTTAAAACATTTCCCATTATTCCGGCCGGGGCGCCTGGTGCCAAAGTCTTATCTTGGTCATCAATAAAGTCAACTTCTATCTGCAACTTCTGAGGCAAGGTTCGCTCTATAAAGTCCTCCCAATTCATCTCTTTCAAAGAGCGACACCCCGCATGGAGCAACAAAATCCCGCTAACAGTTCTCGCAAGGTTCCGAATCTCTTGAATCGCCACCAACGGTACTCGAAACCCTCGGGGTTTACTTTTTACCATTTCGACCATAAGCCTCCTTAGCCTCAGCCTCATCCAACATTTGCTTAAGACGTCCAATTTGCTCTTCGGTTAAAGTAGACCGGGCAAACCCTGAAACCAAAAACTGCTTTTCCGTATCCAATCCTTCCAACGAGACCGTCTTGTTTGCAGCATCAGCCAGCTGCCCCAAACGAATCGTCAATCCAAAGCCCGCAAAAAATTTTTCAGCTTTCGCAACGAAGCCGGCAGGGATGTTTTTCTTCCCTGTTTCAATCTGACTCAGGAAGGAGG
>PPYF01425215.1_pt1 | contig 10479 bp, 8 predicted proteins | sample 1559871 | NCBI WGS metagenome assembly PPYF01 (sample SAMN08240021, study PRJNA423297) | Human gut metagenome, whole genome shotgun sequencing project.
GCAGTATGGCGTGCGCGTCGGCGCCGTACTGCCGGGCCCGGTGGTTACCGCTCTGCTGGACGACTGGCCACAAGCCAAAATGGACGAAGCGCTGGCCAACGGCAGCCTGATGCAGCCGATTGAAGTGGCGGAGTCGGTGCTGTTTATGGTGACGCGTTCGAAAAACGTCACCGTGCGCGACATTGTGATCCTGCCGAACAGCGTGGATCTCTGACCCTGGCCAGCCTGTGAGAGGATGTGATGCAAAACGATACGCAAAACATTATTGGCGTGGATGTCGGTTCGGGCAGCGTGCGCGCCGGGGTATTCAATCTGCGGGGCGAGCTCCTCGCCCACGCGACCCGGGAAATAACCCTGTTTCGCAGCGCCGGAAACAAGGTCGAGCAGTCGAGCCGTGAGATCTGGCAGGCGGTGTGCTACTGCATTAAAACGGCGGTGGCCAACGCCGGCGTTTCGCCGTCGTCGATAGCCGGGATCGGCTTCGATGCCACCTGCTCGCTGGTGGTGATTGGCGATAACGATGCGCCGCTGGCGGTCGGGCCTTCGGACGATGCGGACCGCAACATTATTGTCTGGATGGATCATCGCGCCACCGGGCAGGCGGAAAAGATCAATGCCACGGGCCACCCGGTACTGCGGTACGTTGGCGGCAAAATCTCGCCGGAGATGCAAACGCCGAAAATTTTGTGGCTGAAGGAGAATCGCCCGCACATCTATCAGCAGGCGCGCCACTTCTTCGACCTCGCCGATTACCTCACCTGGCGCTCAACCGGCGATGAAGCCCGCTCGGTCTGCACGGTGACCTGTAAATGGACCTACCTGGCGCATGAACAACGCTGGGATGCCGGTTACTTCCGCCAGATTGGCCTCGAAGAGCTGGCGGATGAAGATTTTGTCCGCATCGGCCAGCGGATTGTCGATCCAGGCACCCCCTGCGGCGAGGGCCTTTGCGCCACGGCGGCAGAGGAGATGGGCCTGCCGATCGGTACGCCGGTGGCGGTGGGGATGATTGACGCCCACGCGGGCGGCATCGGTACCGTCGGCGTGCTTAACGGCGCGGTCAACAATATGGCCTATGTCTTCGGCACTTCTTCCTGCACCATGACCACCACTCAGGAAGCGGTATTCGTCCCGGGCGTCTGGGGCCCTTACTATTCGGCGATGGTGCCGGGCTACTGGCTAAGTGAAGGCGGGCAAAGCGCCGCCGGCGCGGCTATCGACCAGCTGCTGAGCTTCCATCCGGCGGCGGCGGAAGCGCGCGAGCACGCGAAAGCCGCAGGCGTCCCTCTGCCGGTCTGGCTGGCGGATCGCGTTCTGACGCAAGTTGCTTCCCCTTCTGAAGCGGTAACGCTGGCCGCCGGTCTGCACGTCGTTCCGGAGTTTCTCGGTAATCGCGCGCCGCTTGCCGATCCCCACGCGAAAGCGCTGATTGCCGGGCTGGGGATGGAGCGGGACCTGGATAACCTGACCGCGCTGTACGTTGCCGGGCTATGCGGGATTGGCTATGGTCTGCGACAGATCATTGACGCCCAGCGCGCCTGCGGAATTGAGAGTGAAAATATCGTCATCAGCGGCGGAGCCGGGCAGCATCCGCTGGTGCGTCAGCTGTTGGCCGACGCTTGCGGCGTTAGCATCGTGAGCACCGCCAGCCGCGAGCCGGTGCTGTTAGGTTCCGCCATCCTCGGCGCGGTGGCGGGCAGAGTCGCGGCTTCGCTGCCGGAGGCCATGAAGCAGTTTACTCAGGTGGATGCCACCTATCACAGCGAGACGGCGTTTAGCCCGCTTCATCAGCGCAGGTATGCGGCCTATAAGGCGCTACAACAGGCCGGCAGGCTGACTCGCGAATAACATACCTCATTATTTTATAACAATAATGCTCCGCTGCTGTGCAGCGGAGACACTCATCTGCACTCTGAAATCGAGGTCAACATGTCCGTTAATAACAAACAGTGGTACGGTCTACCGCTCAACCTCATCTGGGGATATGTCGCCATCGCCGTGTTTATGACCGGCGACGGCTTTGAGCTGGCTTTTCTGTCGCACTACATCAAAGCACTCGGATTCACCCCGGCGCAGGCTTCCTTTGCCTTTACTCTCTACGGTCTGGCTGCCGCCCTGTCGGCGTGGGTCTCCGGCGTGGTGGCGGAAATCATTACCCCACGTAAAGCCATGCTGATTGGCTTCGTGCTGTGGTGTGTGTTCCACGTACTGTTCCTCGTCTTCGGCCTCGGTCGCGCCAACTATGCGCTGATCCTGCTGTTTTATGGCATCCGCGGCCTGGCCTACCCGCTGTTCCTCTACTCCTTTATCGTCGCCATTATCCACAACGTCCGCAGCGACAGTTCCAGCTCCGCGCTGGGCTGGTTCTGGGCGGTCTACTCGGTGGGTATCGGCGTGTTCGGCAGCTATATTCCGAGCTTTACCATTCCCCACATTGGCGAAATGGGCACCCTGTGGCTGGCGCTGCTCTTTTGCGCCACCGGCGGCATTATTGCGCTGGTGTCGATGCGTCATACCGAAACGCCGCGCCATATGCAGAACCTGACCACTCGTGAAAAATTCGCCGAACTGGGGCGCGCGGCGACGCTGCTCTATACCAACCGCAGCATTCTGTTCTCGAGCATTGTGCGCATTATCAACACCCTGTCGCTGTTTGGTTTTGCGGTGATCATGCCGATGATGTTTGTTGATGAGCTGGGATTTACCACCTCGGAATGGCTGCAGGTATGGGCGGCATTCTTCTTCACCACGATCTTTTCGAACGTTTTCTGGGGGATTATGGCGGAGAAAATGGGCTGGATGAAGGTTATCCGCTGGTTCGGCTGCATCGGGATGGCGCTTTCCAGCCTGGCGTTCTATTACCTGCCCCAGCACTTCGGCCATAATTTTGCCATGGCGCTGGTACCGGCTATTGCCCTGGGGATTTTTGTCGCCGCGTTTGTGCCGATGGCGGCGGTGTTCCCGGCGCTGGAGCCGAACCATAAAGGCGCGGCGATTTCGGTCTATAACCTGTCAGCCGAGCTGTCGAACTTTCTGGCGCCGGCGATTGCCGTGGTACTGCTGCCCTATTTCAGCACTATCGGCGTGGTAATAGCCTATACCGCCTTATATATTCTGGCCTTCTTCCTGTGCCCGTTAATCCGCGTTGAACAGCCTGGCTTTACCAGCGATCAGCATGCGAAACCGTTTACCGCCAACGCGGCAGAGTCTTAATAAACCGCATCTGGTACAAACAATGCGCAATCCGGGCGGTGCCGCCCGGATTTTTGCCTTATGCGATAGTCACTTTGCCATCCAGATAAACATCCTGCACGGCATTGATCAGCTTCACGCCGTCGGCCATCGATTTCTTAAACGCTTTGCGGCCCAGGATCAGCCCCATGCCGCCGGCGCGTTTATTGATCACCGCCGTGCGCACCGCGTCGGCAAGGTCGGTCTCCCCGCCCGCCGCGCCGCCGGAGTTGATCAGCCCGGCGCGGCCCATATAGCAGTTGGCCAGCTGGTAGCGCACCAGATCGATGGGGTTATCGCTGGTCAGTTTGCTGTACACCCGATCGTCGGTATAGCCGAAGTTAACCGCTTTGTAGCCGCCGTTATTCTCCGCCATCTTTTGCTTAACGATATCGGCGCCGATGGTGGCCGCCAGGTGGTTGGCCTGACCGGTCAGGTCAGCGGAAACATGATAGTCGACGCCGTCTTTCTTGAACGCCGAATTGCGCAGATAGGCCCACAGCACGGTGACCAGGCCCAGCTCATGGGCCCGCTCAAAGGCGGCGGAAATCTCTTCTATCTGACGACGCGATTGTTCTGAGCCGAAATAGATCGTCGCTCCCACGGCCACCGCTCCCATATTGAACGCCTGCTCAACGCTGGCGTAGAGGGTCTGGTCGTATTCGGTGGGATAGCTCAGCGTTTCGTTATGGTTGAGCTTCACCAGGAAAGGGATGCGATGCGCGTAGCGGCGCGACACCGAGGCCAGCACGCCGTAGGTCGACGCCACGCAGTTACAGCCGGCTTCGATCGCCAGCTCGACGATATTTTTCGGATCAAAGTACAGCGGGTTGGCGGCAAAGGACGCGCCCGCCGAGTGCTCCACGCCCTGGTCTACCGGCAGAATGGAAAGGTAGCCGGTTCCCCCCAGGCGTCCGGTATTGTACAGGGTCTGCATATTGCGTAGCACCGCCGGTGGTCGGTTGTTATCCACCATCACCCGATCAACATAATCTGCGCCAGGCAGATACAGCTGGTCGGACGGAATGGTTATACAACGGTGCTGCAACAGGCTCTCGGCATCTTTGCCCAGCAACTGCGTAATATCAGTCATAGCAATCTCCCGTAAGGCCGGCCGAAGCCGGCGTGCATTATCCCAACCCAATTTTTTTGGGCAGGTTAAGCCTGGTACCGACTTAGCCTATTTTCCAGCCGGGGGGCCATTTTTTCAGGAGATTCTGCTGTCCCGTTGCGCTGCCATTTACCACCAGGCGTGGAAATGGTGCACCGGCCCGATACCGTGGCCCACCTCCAGAGAGTCGGCCTGCGCCAGAGCCGCCGACAGCCAGGCCTTCGCCTCGATAACGGTGGCCGCCCAGTCCGCGTGACGCGGGCGCAGCGCCGCCAGCGCGGCGGAGAGCGTACAGCCGGTGCCGTGGGTATTTTTGGTCTGCACTCGCGGCGCGGTGAACCGCTGTTCCCCTTCGCGGGTGAAGAGCCAGTCCGGGCTTTCGGCATCGTCGAGATGGCCGCCCTTCATCAATACCGCGCCGCAGCCCAGCGCCAGCAGCGCCCGCCCCTGCTCCAGCATTTCCCGTTCGTTACGCGCATGGGGGGCATCGAGTAGCGCGGCCGCTTCCGGCAGGTTCGGGGTGATCAATGACACCTGCGGCAACAATCGTTGACGCAGGGTCTCTACCGCCGAAGCCGACAGCAGCGGATCGCCGCTTTTCGCCAGCATGACCGTATCCAGCACCACGTTGGCCACCCGGTAGCGCGCCAGCCGCTCGGCCACGGCTTCCACAATATCGGTCTCCGCCAGCATGCCGATTTTGGTGGTATCGATACGCACATCGCTGAACACCGAGTCGAGCTGCGCGGCCACAAAATCCGGTTCGATGCGATAGACCGACTGTACGCCGCGGGTATTCTGCGCCACCAGGGCGGTGATCGCCGAGCAGCCATAGGCCCCCAGCGCGGAGAAGGTTTTCAGATCGGCCTGGATACCGGCCCCGCCGCTGGGATCGGTGCCGGCGATGGTCAGGGCGTTGATGCGTTTCATCCCTGCACCTCCTGATACAGCGCGTCGAGAAACGCCGGAATAAAGCTGCCTGGGCCTCCCTGACGGGCGGCGATCTCCCCGGCCTGCTTCATCAGCCCGCAGGCGGCGGCCACGTTTTCCAGCCGGTCTCCCGGCAGCGCCGCGCTCGCCGCCACCACCGCCGACAGCGCGCAGCCGGTGCCCACCACCCGGGTCATCAGCGGATTGCCCCCCGCCACGCTGAGCACCCGCTCGCCGTCGGTGACGTAATCCACCTCGCCAGTGACCGCCACCACGGTAGCCAGCCGACGAGCCAGCGCCTGGGCCGCCGGCAGCGCCGCGGCGGCCGTATCGGTGGTATCCACCCCGCGCCCGCCGGCGCTCATCCCGGCCAGCGCCAGAATTTCAGAGGCATTGCCGCGAATGGCCGCCGGCTGGAAGGCCAGCAGCTCGTGACAAAAGGCCGTGCGCACGGTCAGGGCGCCGACCGCCACCGGATCCAGCGTCCAGGGCTTGCCGGCCTGACGGGCGTGCTCCACCGCGGCGCGCATCGCCACGGCGCGATCTTCGGTCAGGGTACCGACGTTAATTAACAGCGCATCAGCGATAGCGGCAAACTGCGCCGCTTCGCGGGGATCGATCACCATCGCCGGCGAGGCGCCGACGGCCAGCAGAACGTTGGCGGTAAAGGTCTGCACCACGTCATTAGTCATACAGTGCACAAGGGGGGAATGGGCGCGCAGCAGATGGCGCAGGTGCGCGACAGGCGCGGGATTCAACAGCTCAGGCATAGTTTGCTCCCGCCAGACGAGGTAGAAGCAATGACCCTGCGGTCTCTGACTTCCCTACGCTGGCATTATCCAGATCAGGTGGTACGGGTATTTCTCAGCCTTCAACGAAGAAGGGCACCCCGAGTCAAAATAGTGAAATTGTTAAGCGTTGTGGAATTTACCGCAACTCACCGGTTCATACAACAAGCCTTTAGCCCTGGATACGACACCTTCGCGGCCATCATGCTCATCAGGCGACCGGGCGGGATTGCATTCCGCTGCTGGCGGGCGGAAAATAATGACATCATGCGCTATTTAGCCTACCGAGGATATACGCCATGGCCGTTTATCACCATGCGCTGGTACTGATTAACAGCAGTCAGGACGGCGTCCCGCTGCTCCAGCATGCCGCCAGAATGGCAGAAGAGAACTGCATGCGCATCACCATCGCCCACATCAGCACCGATTACCGGGCGCTGAACTATGTTTCCGACAGCCTGCGCGACGATCGGGTTTCACAGGAGGTGATCCAGGCCAAAGCCCTGCTCAACGAGCTGGCCTGCACCGTCTCCCTGCCGGTGGATACCCTCTCGCTGGTGACCACCCGCCGGTTTGAAGACGTGGAAACCTGCGTTCGGCAGCGGCAGATCGATTTAATTATTGCCGGGCACCATAACCGGCTGCTGGGCGTCCTCTCCTCACACTCGCTGGAGTACATCAACCACTTAAACCTGGACGTACTGATCAAGCACCTGCCCTAGCGCAAGGCGGCCTGCAGCAGAGAAAAACAGTCTTCAATTAGCGGAGGCAGCGCCTGCGGGCCGCGCATCAGGGCCACTGTGCGGGCGAGCGCCGGCTGCTGCAGGTGGGCGACCCTGAGCGCCGGGTCCTGCAGATGGGTGGTGTACAGCGCCGGCAGAATCGCCACCGCTAAGCGCGAGCGCACCAGACCATACAGGGTTTCGATATAGTCCACCTGGTAGCGGGTGGTCAGCGTCAGGCGATGGCTCTCCACTAATGCCGCCACCAGCCGCTGGATATTGCCCTTCGAGAACACAGCAATATCCCGCCCCACCAGCTGTTTCCACGGCAGATGTGCCTGCGCGGCCAGCGGATCGTCGCGGTGCAGCACCGCCACGAAGGGATCTTCGCGTAGCGGATAGACCAGCAGTTCTGCGGGCAGTGAGCTGTCGATCGCCCCGATGCCGAAATCAATCTCGCCGCGCTGCAGCGCCTGGATAAGCGCATCGTTGGTCTGATCGTGAAATTCAATGCGCAGACGCGGAAAGGCCTCAGCCAGGGTCTGCGGCAGCAGCGGAAACAGCAGCGAACTGACCGACGGCACCAGACCGATACGCACCGTCCCGTCGCCGCCCGCCTCGACAATCTGCTGCATATCGGAAAAGGCCGCCTGCGCCACGCTGAGGATCCGCTGGGCGTGGGGTAAAATCGCCGCCCCCAGTTCAGTCAGAGTGACCGTCGCAGCGGTACGGTTGACCAGTTTGCCGCCGAGTACCGTTTCAATCTGCCGCAGGGCGCTGCTCAGCGCCGGCTGGCTAATCGCCAGCCGACTGGCGGTATCGGTAAAATGGCGCAGCTGGGCCAGGGTGACAAAATACTGAAGCTGTTTAAGAGAGAGCGCGGGCAGCCGCTGCCAGGGTTCGTTCATCATCGGGTTCGCTACGGTGGTCCTGCACAATAACCCGAGCTTATCGGGTGATAAATTTATTCATCTGGGCAAACGTTTGCTGTGCCCCTAGAGTATCCGCATTATCCTTGTGCCGGAGTGGTTATGTCCAGCAATGCTCAAGTCCGCCGTCGCGCCGTGCAGGCCGCGCGCGGTGAATCCCCGTTTGATCTGCTGCTGATCGATGCGCAGATCGTCGATATGGCCACGGGCGAAATTCGCCCCGCTGACGTCGGTATCGTCGGCGAGATGATCGCCAGCGTCCACCCGCGCGGCAGTCGCGAAGACGCCCATGAAGTGCGTTCCCTGGCCGGTGGCTACCTGTCCCCCGGCCTGATGGACACCCACGTGCACCTCGAAAGCTCGCACCTGCCACCGGAGCGCTATGCGGAAATCGTCCTCACCCAGGGCACCACCGCGGTGTTCTGGGATCCGCATGAGCTGGCCAACGTCCTCGGCGTCGCTGGCGTGCGCTATGCGGTGGACGCCAGCCGCCATCTGCCGCTGCAGGTGATGGTCGCCGCCCCGTCCAGCGTCCCCTCCACGCCGGGTCTCGAAATGTCCGGCGCCGATTTTGCCGGCGCGGAGATGGAGACCATGCTCGGCTGGCCGGAAGTGCGCGGCGTGGCGGAGGTGATGGATATGCACGGCGTGCTGCACGGTAGCGAGCGGATGCAGGAGATTGTCCAGGCCGGTCTCAACAGCGGCAAACTGATTGAAGGCCACGCCCGCGGCCTGAGCGGCGCTGACCTGCAGGCCTACCTCGCCGCCGGCGTCACCTCCGATCACGAACTTACCTCGGCGGACGACGCGCTGGAAAAACTGCGCGCCGGGCTGACGATCGAGATCCGCGGCTCGCACCCCTATCTGCTGCCGGATATCGTCGCGGCGTTAAAAACGCTGCCGCACCTCTCCTCGCAAATCACCGTCTGCACCGATGACGTGCCGCCGGATATGCTGCTGGAGAAAGGCGGCATCATCGCCCTGCTTAATCTGCTGATCGAGCACGGTTTACCGGCGGTCGATGCGCTGCGATTCGCCACCCTCAACGCCGCTATTCGCCTGCAGCGCCACGATCTTGGGCTGATTGCCGCCGGGCGGCGCGCCGATCTGGTGGTGTTTGATTCCCTGGAGAAACTGGTGGCCCGCGAAGTCTACATAGGCGGTAAGCTGCTGGCCCGCGCGGGCAACCTGCTGACACCGATCGCGCCCGCCGCGGGCGTCACGCCGCCGCGCGATACTTTGCCGATCGCCCCCCTCCGCGCCGATGACTTTATTCTGCGCGTCCAGGGCATTCGTCACGGCATCGCCCGCCTGCGCCATATCCGCGGCGCGCGCTTCACCCAGTGGGGCGAAGTGGAAGTGCAGGTTCGTGACGGGATAGTCCAGCTGCCCGCCGGCTTCAGTCTGATCTGGGTCAAGCACCGCCACGGCCGCCATCAGGCGACGCCGCAAATCGCCCTGCTTGAAGGCTGGGGTGAGCTGCGCGGCGCCATCGCCACCAGCTACTCCCACGACTCGCATAATCTGGTGGTGCTCGGGCGCGACGCTAATGATATGGCGCTGGCGGCCAACCAGCTTATCGCCTCCGGCGGCGGGATGGCGCTGGCGCAACAGGGCGAGATCCTCGCCCATGTGGCGATGCCGATTGCCGGCATGCTGTCGGATCTCCCGGCCGCGGAACTGGCGCGTCAGTTCCGCGAGCTGCGCGATCTGAGCAGCCAAGTCGCCGACTGGGAGCCGCCGTACCGGGTCTTCAAGGCCATTGAAGGCACCTGCCTTGCCTGTAACGCCGGGCCGCATTTAACCGATTTGGGTCTGACCGACGGCGGCAGCCGCCAGATAGTCGACCCGTTGATAGCCTGCCGGGAGATCCCGGAGCCAACCGATCACAACAATAATCCTCAGGGAGCCTGAGCATGGCCGATAACACACTTCACTCTTCCGCCCGCGCTAACTGGCTGGAGCGCCGCTTTGCGCTGCTCTCGCGCGGCGGCACGCTACGCACCGAATGCCTGGCCGGGATCACCGGCTTTCTCGCCGCCGCCTATTTACTGGTGGTTATCCCGGGGCTGCTGGCGATCGGCGGGATGGATAAAGGCGCCGCCACCACCGGCACCATTCTGGTCTTCGTCGTCGGTTCGCTGCTGATGGCGTTTTATGCCAACCTGCCGTTTATCGTCGGCCCGGGCATTGGCGGCTCGGTGCTGGTGGGTGTGACGCTGGCCGGTAGCGAAGGGATTGGCTGGCAGACTGGCCTCGGAATTGCCTGCTGGTCGGGGATCCTCTTCTTCCTGCTGACCCGCTTTGGCCTGCGCGAAGTGGTCACCCGCTCGGTGCCGCAGTCGATCAAGCTGGGATTGACGGCCTCCATCGGCCTGTTTGTCGCCGTGCTCGGTTTTCGCAATGCCGGGCTGGTGCTGGCCAATGCGAAAACCAACGCGCTGATGCTCGGCGACTTTCTCGCCCCCGGCGCGCTGGTGGCGCTGTGCGGCCTGTTCCTGGCGATAGCCCTGCAGGCGCGTAAGGTACCGGGCGCCATTTTGTGGGCCATTCTGTGCGCTACCCTGGTGGGTATCCCGTTCGGCGTGACTAAACTGCCGACGCATTTTATCGATGCCCCCCACTCGCTGGCGCCGGTGCTGGGACAGGTTGACCTGCTGGGGGCGTTAAACATCGCCTTCCTGCCGTTCCTGTTCGTCTTTTTCGCATCTGAGTTTTTCTCCACTATGGGGACAACGCTGGCGGTGGGCGGCGAGGCGGGTCTGCTG
>PPYF01350163.1_pt1 | contig 10478 bp, 7 predicted proteins | sample 1559871 | NCBI WGS metagenome assembly PPYF01 (sample SAMN08240021, study PRJNA423297) | Human gut metagenome, whole genome shotgun sequencing project.
TTGTCCAAACGTGGAAGAGACACGGAATCCGATGCAAACATTCAGCCGGAAGAAATGCTCACATTTTTCTCCAACGAATTTCCATCTGCATTTCCACATGAAATCCCCAAGTGTGCTTCCTGTAATATTACTTATCACTCCCAAAGAGGTCTATGCTTCGTGCGACAATTTTTGTCCTGTAAATATGGGTTTACATAACATGTGTCCAAAGAATTGGACACATCATGTGCGATACTGACACCATCAAAGCGGATGGGGAGGGAAGAACATGGAGAAAAAGATCGAGATCATTGCCGTCGATTTTGACGGAACATTGTGCAGTGAATGTTATCCTGCCATCGGGATGCCGAATCTGCCGCTCTTTGCATTGCTCAAGGGTGCGAGAAGGCAGGGCAAAAAAGTAATTTTGTGGACATGCCGCTGCGGGGATCTGCTGGAGGAGGCGGTGGCCTGGTGCAGAATGTTCGGACTGGAATTTGATGCGGTAAATGAAAATGTGGCGCAGACGTTGGAACAGTATGGAACGGAATCCAGAAAAATCTCCGCGGACGTCTATATCGATGACAAGGCGTGCTGGCCGTGGATGACGAAGCAGGAGTGGGAACGGTATCTGGCAGGTTAGAAAAGGAGGATAAGAAGATGAAAACAGTAGATATGGAATTGATACTTTTGTGTGCGCTTATGGCGGCGATTGGAGCGTTCGGACTGGTGACGGGTGTGGTGCTGCTGTTCGGAATCCAGTTTCAGGAGTGCAATGCTGCACTGCTCACCGGAATTGTGTGCGGGCTCTGGGGCATATTATGGGGAAGCCTGCTGATACAGAACCGGAACCTGGTGTCGAAAAACGTCTAAATATAGTACAGCGTGCAGGAAAATGGCTATATTTAGGTTGACGCGTGTGATAGAATCTCCTATAATGAGACTGAATTATTGGGCGCATGATTTTATGGAATTTATGCGGTACTCAGGGAGGAATTCGATGAACCACTTTATATATAGAAAGAAGAGAAAGATATTGCTGGCGGCAATCAGCATGGGAGTGCTTGCTGCCAGCATATCTGCTTTTCACGGACCCGAAGCCGTATACGCGTACACAGCGACGGCGGGAACGATCAACGACGGACCGGTGAAGGTGCGCAACGCACCGGTGACCGGGGATAAGCTGACACTGCTCTATCCGGGAAATGCGGTGACAGTAACCGATGAGACGGCAGGATCAGACGGGTATACATGGTGCCAGATCCAGATGTCGGATGGTGTAACCGGTTATATACGCTCGGATTTTGTGACGCTTCAGGGCACGGATTCTTCTGCGGGACAGACGAATGCGGACAGCAGTGCAGGTGGGACAAACGGGGTGGTGCAGAACACGGAAAAAGGTGTTTATGTGCGCTCGGGAGCGGGAACGTCCTACTCTGTGGTGACAAAGGTATACAAAGGACAGGCTGTGAATGTGGGCGAGCTGGTCTCGGCGGGCGGAATGAACTGGTACAGTGTGACGCTCGTGGTCGGAGGCGCCTCCTATTCCGGGTGGATTTGTGCGGACTATGTAGCCGTGAACGGTCAGACGTCAGACGACCAGTCGCAGGGAGAGACGACCGGTGCCACGGACAGCGAGTATGAGGCGGCGCTTGCGGCAGCGGGTTTTCCGGCAAGCTATTGCAGCGCACTGGCATCCCTGCATCAGAAGTATCCGAACTGGCAGTTTGTGCCGGTGCAGACGGGACTTGACTGGAATACGGTGGTATCGAATGAGAGTCTGGTTGGAAGAAACTTGATCCAGAATTCCGTGAATGACGCAAGAAAATCGACGGACAGTCAGGCGTATAACTGGGAGACCAACAAGTGGTACGGGTTTGACGGGGCAAGCTGGGTGTCGGCGTCTCCGGAATATATCGCATACTGCATCGATCCCAGAAATTTTCTTAACGAGAATCAGATCTTTCAGTTTGAAACGTTGGAATATGCAGGCTATCAGAACGCAGCGGGTGTGCAGAGCGTTCTTTCCAATACATTTATGGCAGGCAATTATACCGATACGGACGGAGCGGTTCGCAGCTATGCGGATACGTTTGTGGAGATCGGCTCCAATGTGGGCGTGAGCCCTTACCACCTGGCATCCCGCTGTAAGCAGGAGCAGGGCGTGCGGGGGACGAGCGATCTGATTTCGGGACGATATTCCAACTATGCGGGCTATTATAACTACTTTAACGTCCGTGCGTTTACGACGGGCAGCGCGTCGGCGATTGTGAACGGACTGGAATATGCGAAGTTGCAGGGATGGAACTCCATCTACAAGTCGATTGCGGGTGGATCATCGGTTGTGGCTGATAATTATGTGAAAAAAGGGCAGAATACCATTTACTTTGAAAAATTTAACGTTGTCTATACCAATAGTCTTTACGCACATCAGTACATGACCAATGTGCAGGCGGCGATGAGTGAGGGCACCAATATGGGAAAAGCCTACACGGACAAGAACCAGGCGTTTGTTTTCCGCATTCCGGTCTATCAGAACATGCCGGAGAGCGCAGTGACGTTTGCGGACAAGGGGAATCCGAACAACTGGCTTTCCTCGATCACGGTGGACGGATATGCGCTGACACCGGCATTTTCCGGTGCGAATACCTCCTATTCCCTGGTCGTTCCGGACAGCGCGGCTTCGATCAATGTGGGAGCGACGGCGGTGGCGGGAACGTCAACCGTTTCCGGTACTGGAAATTATTCGCTGAATTATGGAGATAATACGATTCAGATTACCTGCATCTCGCAGAGCGGAGATTCGCGCACTTACACGCTGATCGTGGCAAGAGCGGGGGGCAGTGCCGGCGGAACCATTCAGGTGGCGGATGACGCGGCGATTACGCCATTCTATCCGATCGGAACCTATGTGACGGGAATTGAGCCTGGAACAAGCGCATCCACAGTCGCATCGGGAATCGGAACCCAGAACTGTACCGTAAAGATTCTGAATGCAGACGGCAGTGAGAATACACAGACGGTGGGAACGGGCAACAAGCTGGCAGTGTATGTCGGCGACACGCTCGTGCAGCAGTATGAGATTGTGGTATATGGAGATATCAACGGTGACGGAAAGGTTTCCAATCTGGATCTGGTATTGATGCAGAAACAGATCCTTGGAATTGAAAGTCAGTCTGGCAGTCGTCTGGAAGCGGCAAACGTCAGCAAGGACGGCGGTATTTCCAATAAGGATCTGGTTATTTTACAAAAACACATACTGGGAATCTCACAGATTGATCAGTGAGAGGAAGAATTGGGAGAGCAGAAATGAAGAAAAAAATAGCAATGATGATGATGGCGCTTAGCCTGACATTCGGGGTTGTCGGAGTGCCGCAGACGGTATTCGCGGCGAGCGGATCAACATCTGTCTCGGTGTCGTCAGGAAGTGTCAATATCGGTGATACGGTTACAGTTACAGTAAAAGCGAGCGGTCCATCCGGCGAAAAGGCGAATGCGACCATGACGCTGTCTTATGATTCGAGTGTGCTGCAGTTTGTGAGTTGCAATACCACATACGGCGGAGGCGGCGGAAGCGTGATGGCGACGGGAGAAAGCTACACGGTGACATTAAAAGCTGTGAGTGCGGGAAATTCCTCCCTCTCTGTCTCTGCCAACGACGGAGTGATCTTTGACTCCAATGAGGAGATGGATTCCATGTCGGGCAGCAGTGCATCGGTCACAGTAAAGAATGCAGCAAGTACAAATACAGATTCAGGCAATAATAGTAGCAGTAACAGTGGAACCTCCAACGGAAACGGAACATCAGCGGGTGGAAACGGGGATTCTGCGGCGAATACTGGAGAGACAACAGGAAAACAGTCTGCGGATAATTCTCTGAAAGAGTTGACCATTTCACCGGGAACGCTCTCGCCGGCATTTAACGGGAAAACGCTGACTTATAGTGCTACAGTGGGAAGCGATGTAACCAATATCGCCGTATCTGCCACACCGGTCAATGAAAAAGCGGTCGTGGAGTCGGTTACGGGAAATACCAATCTGAAAAGTGGAGATAACACCATTAAGATTGTAGTCAAGGCGGAAAATGGTGTGACCGCAACCTATACCGTGAATGTGACAAAGCAGGGAACCTCGTCCGGAGAGACAACGGCATCCGATGAGGGGGAAGTGGAGACAACAGAGGAGACGGACAGCAGTGAAAACACGGTTACGGTAAATGGCATTTCCTATGTAATTGCAGAAAATTTTGCAACAGAGAATATTCCGGCAGATTTTTCGGAGACAACCGTCAATTATCAGGGGGCGGATTATCGGGGCGTGAGTTATGACAAGGGATCTGTGGTCATGCTTTATCTGGTGCAGGACGGAGCGGAAGAGAGCACAGGAAGCTTCTTTGTATATGACAGCACAAGAGGTACCCTGTATCCGTTTGTAAAAATGGTCAATGGGGAACACTACGTGATAGCGCTTCTGCCACCGGTGGATTATACGATGCCGGATACGATGCAGCAGACACAGCTTACGCTGGCGGACGGAAGTCTTGTGACGGCATATCAGGAGACCCAGGAGGAAGGGTCTGAGGTGGAATCGGAGTTCTATACCTTTTACGGAGTGAATTCTGACGGAACGGAAGGCTGGTACCAGTACGACTCCATAGAGGAGACCTATCAGCGCGTAAATACAGGGACAACTGTATCTTCCGACGGACTGCAGGACGAGGATGCGGCCTATCTGCAGGAGGAATATCTGGCGCTGTCCGAGAAATATAAAAAAGAAAAAGCGTTTTCCAGAACCGCGATTGGCATATTGATATTTCTGCTGGCGGTAATGGCAGTGGTACTTGTTAACCTGTTACTGCACAGGAGGGAAGCGGATAGAGATGACCTGGATGAGGATGACACTATGGATGACGGTGTCTCAGAGCATGATGATACAGAAGAACTGCTGGATGAAAACCAGGATGATGTGATCGAGGAACCGGAAAAGGATTCCCGGAAAAAGTGGCACTGGAAGAAGCGCTCTGCTGCAGATGCCGGGGATGCAGATGAATTCGACGAACAGGAAGAGAGAGAAGAGAAAACGAAAACGCAGGAATCTGACGATGACGCGTTCGATGATGCATTCGATGAGGATGACATCGAGGAGGAAGAGCCGCCGAAGAAGAGATTCGGTTTCTGGAAGCGGAAGTCTGACGATCTGGATGACGATCTGTTTGATGATGACGAGGATGCGTATGAGGATGAGGACGCGTACGGGGACGACAATGACACGTACGAGGACAGCGATGCGCCGGACGATGAAAAAGTTTCGGGCGGCGAAGAAAAGGCTGCCGCGCGCAAACCGGCGGGCGATGGCAGAACCGCAGGAAGAAAAGAGCGCAGGACCAGGGCAGCGGACGAAGATGCAGCGGACGAACCGGAGAATGAGCCACTGTATGAGGAAAAGCACCCGAAGAAGAAAAAGAGCGGCAAAGACCAGAAAAACAAGCAAGACGATGAGCTGGATATCATAGATTTTAATGATCTGTAAAGACGAATGTGATATCGGACTGGAAATAGGAGGTAGCGATGCAGACAGTATATACAGCAAAGGCAAAAAAGGCGATTGATATTGCAACGCGGATATCAAAGTCATTGCATCACAGTTATATCGGCACGGAGCACATACTGCTTGGCCTGTTGAAAGAGGGAACCGGTGTGGCAAGCCAGGTACTTGCCGACAATGGTGTAGAGTATGATAAGGTGCTGGAACTGATCGAGGAGCTGATTGCACCGGGGAATGCGGTTGCGGTTCTGGAGGACGGATTGTCCCCGAGAGCGGCGCATGTGCTTGAGGTATCCAAAGCGGAGGCGGCGCGTTTCCACTCGGAGAAGATTGGAACGGAACATCTTTTAATTGCGATGATCAAGGAGACGGAATGTGTGGCGTCCAGACTGTTGAATACATTGTCTGTCAATGTGCAGAAAATGTATGTGGACACCCTGATCGCGATGGGCGAGGATGTGAGCCAGTATAAGGATGAATTCCAGAACGGGAAACCCGGCAAGCGGAAAAACGCGGAGGGAACGCCGTCACTGGATCAGTTTTCCAGAGATCTGACCGAACTTGCACGCGACGGAAAGCTTGATCCGGTGGTCGGCAGAGAGGCGGAGATCGACCGTGTCATCCAGATTTTAAGCCGGAGAAGCAAGAACAATCCGTGCCTGATCGGAGAACCCGGCGTAGGAAAAACGGCGATTGTAGAGGGAATTGCAGAGCGCATTATGGGCGGAATGGTTCCGGATACGGTGCTTGGAAAAAGAGTGGTCTCCCTGGATCTTTCCGGGATTGTGGCAGGCTCGAAGTACAGGGGTGAATTTGAGGAGCGCATCAAGAAGGTGCTTGCAGAGGTGGCGAAAGCCGGAAACGTCCTGCTGTTCATCGATGAGATTCATACCATCATCGGAGCGGGCGGAGCGGAAGGCGCGATTGATGCATCCAACATTTTAAAACCTGCGCTTGCGAGAGGTGAGGTGCAGGTGATTGGTGCGACGACCATCGAGGAGTATCGCAAATATATCGAAAAAGATGCCGCTCTGGAACGTCGGTTCCAGCCGGTTGTTGTGGAGGAGCCGACGGAGGAAGAAGCCATTTCCATATTAAAGGGATTGCGCGGACAGTATGAGAGCCACCACCATGTGACGATTACGGATGAGGCCGTGGAGGCGGCAGTGCGTCTTTCTGCGCGTTACATCAACGACCGTTTCCTCCCGGACAAGGCGATTGACCTGATGGATGAGGCCGCGGCAAAAGTGCGCCTTCACGTGGGCGGAGACCCGAGGGAGGCTGCAGAACTCCGGCGGGAGATTGCGGAGTCGCAGGAGACATTGGAGCAGGCACTTTCTGGCGGAGACCTGGAAGCGGCGAGAGAGGCACAGACAAAGCGTCAGGAACTGGAAGAAAAGTTGGAAAAACTGAACGCAAAGGCAAAGCAGGGCGGCAGACGGCATCACCAGACCGTCGGAGAGGATGAGATTGCCGATGTTGTGTCGGGATGGACGAAAATCCCGGTGAAGAAGCTTACAGAGGGGGAGGCTGCCAGGCTTAAAAAGCTGGAGGCAACTCTTCACAAGCGCGTGATCGGACAGGAGGAGGCGGTATCGGCAGTGGCCAAAGCCGTGCGGAGAGGCCGCGTCGGATTAAAAGATCCCAAGCGGCCGATCGGATCGTTCCTTTTCCTGGGACCGACAGGCGTCGGCAAGACAGAGATATCCAAGGCACTGGCAGAAGCTGTCTTTGGACAGGAGCAGGCAATGATCCGCGTCGATATGTCTGAGTACATGGAGAAACACAGCGTATCGAAAATGATCGGTTCACCGCCTGGATATGTCGGACATGAGGACGGCGGACAGCTGAGTGAAAAAGTGCGGAGAAATCCATACGCAGTGATTCTGTTTGACGAGATAGAGAAGGCGCATCCGGATGTGTTTAATATTCTGCTGCAGGTGCTTGACGACGGACATATCACAGATTCTCAGGGAAGAAAAGTGGACTTTAAGAATACCATCATCATTATGACCTCCAACGCGGGAGCGCAGGCGATTGTGGAGCCGAAGAAGCTTGGCTTTGCTTCCGGCAATGACGAGAAGCAGAACTACGAGCGGATGAAGGGCAGCGTGATGGAGGAGGTCCGCAGAATTTTCAAACCGGAATTTTTAAACCGTATTGACGAGACCATTGTATTCAGGGCACTGAATAAGGACGACATGAAGCAGATCGTAGGTCTGATGACAAAAGAGCTGGCGAAGCGCTGCGAAACACAGCTTGGCATTACGCTGGTCGTGCGCGATGCCGCAAAGCAGTACATTGTGGATAAGGCGTATGACCCGAAGTACGGAGCCAGACCGCTGCGGCGCAAGATTCAGGATGAGATTGAGGATCCGCTTGCGGAAAAACTTCTCGACGGAAGCATCCGCCGGGGCGACGAAGTGATCGTCACGACGAAGAAAAATGCAATTTTTCTGGAGCCGAAGAAAAAGTAAAAAATTACTTAAATGTCAGTGAAATCACTGGAAATCAAAGAACAGATATTATATAATATTTTTACAAATTTACGATAAAGCAGACCGGATGAAGGAGCTGCAATATCACAGGAGGATAAGATGGCCGTTATTAGTGAATTACTCCGTTCAGAGGAGGATGGAACGATCAGCTTTGGGGATTATACATTGAGCACCAAGGCAAAGCTTGACAATTTTGAGCACCAGGGAGACCTTTACAAAGTAAAGACCTGTCAGGAGATTACCAAGCTGGAGCGCAATGGCATGTTTGTATACGAGTCTGTTCCGGGGACTGCAGTGGAGCATTTAAAAGCAACAGACACAGGAATGGAGTTTAGCGTAGAAGGCGCAGAGGACGCACAGGTTACCGTAGAGCTTGAGGATGAGGCTGAGTACGACATCGTGATCGACGGTGCAGATGCCGGCAGGATGAAGACGAATCTCGGAGGAAAGTTAAGCCTGAGCGTAGAGCTCGGCGATGCTCCGGTAAAGGTAAGCGTTCAGAAGTGCTAGAGCAGCCGCTTTCGCATATGACAATTACAAGATCAGTGAGACCTGTCCGTATGGACAGGTCTTTGTTGCTCTATAGGAAATGACGTGTTATGTTAAAGCGCGAAAGCCGCGCTTTCTATGGAGAAAAAAGCCCTGTCCGGGCAGCAGCCGCGTCTGCGGGAAAGGAAGATAAGAACATGGCAAAAGGAAAAACAACAGTGTACTTCTGTCAGGAGTGTGGATACGAGTCGGCAAAATGGATGGGACAGTGTCCGGCATGCCATGAGTGGAATTCGTTTGTGGAGGAGACAGTCGAGAAAAAGAGCGCGCGTGGGAACCGCAGTGCGGATAGCAGCCGTGAGGCAAAGGCAGTTCCCCTGTCACAGATTGAGATGACGCAGGAACAGCGGGTGTCCACCGGCATGAAGGAGCTTGACCGGGTGCTTGGCGGCGGGATTGTGCAGGGATCCCTGGTGCTTGTGGGTGGAGATCCGGGAATCGGAAAATCGACGCTGCTTTTGCAGGTATGCAGGAATCTTGCGGAACATAAGGTGAAGGTGCTCTATATTTCCGGTGAGGAATCCTTGCAGCAGATCAAAATCCGGGCAGAACGCATCGGAACCTTTGGGGACAGCTTAAGTCTGCTCTGTGAGACCAATCTTGATACCATACGGCGCGTGATTGACCGGGAGAAGCCCGAGATCGTCGTGATTGACTCCATTCAGACGATGTATAATGAAGACGTCTCGTCTGCACCGGGAAGCGTCTCGCAGGTGCGGGAATCGACCGGCACCCTGATGCAGATCGCTAAGGGACTTGGAATTTCCATTTTTATCGTCGGACATGTGACAAAGGAAGGCGTGGTGGCTGGTCCGCGTGTGCTGGAACACATGGTGGATACGGTGCTCTATTTTGAGGGGGACCGCCATGCGGCGTATCGTATTCTGCGCGGTGTGAAGAACCGCTTTGGGTCGACGAACGAGATCGGTGTTTTTGAGATGCGGGGAGATGGTCTGACAGAGGTGGAGAACCCGTCGGAATTCATGCTGAGCGGAAAGCCGGAGGGAGCCTCCGGGTCTGTTGTGGCATGCTCGATGGAAGGAACGCGACCGATCCTTCTGGAAATACAGGCATTGGTCTGCCACAGCAATTTCGGTATGCCGAGGCGGACGGCGGCAGGAACCGATTTTAACCGGGTGAATCTTCTGATGGCGGTTCTGGAAAAGCGTCTGGGACTTTCACTGGGAAATTGTGATGCCTATATCAATATTGCGGGAGGCATCCGGATGAATGAGCCGGCAATCGATCTTGGTCTTGTGCTGGCGATTGTCTCCAGTTACAAAGACCGCCCGATCGATGAGAAGACCATCTGCTTCGGTGAGGTGGGACTCAGCGGTGAGGTGCGCGCGGTCAGCATGGCAGAGCAGCGTGTGCTCGAGGCGAAGAAGCTTGGATTTAAGACATGTATTCTGCCGGAGGTGTGCAGGGAGAGCCTAAAGGAGATCAAGGGGATCGGTCTTGTCGGCGTGCGCACGGTAAAGGATGCGATGGATTACGTGATGCGGTAGTCCGTAGGAAGGGAAAATGAATGGTTCTGAATTGTATGTACAATTAAAACAATTCAGAACCGAAAACTTTCTTTTTTAAAACGGCGGAAATGTGGTTGACATTCTAAAATAATGATGATAATATAAACAAGCTGACCGCGAGAACAGCGGACAGGCAAAGCGCTTCTGAAAAAGAAGCAAAAGAAAAATAAAAAAGTTGTTGACAAACGGTTGATGGTATGATATAATAAATAAGCTGCCGCTGAGAGATGACAACGATGAATGAGATTGAAAAATCCGTTCGGAAGTTGCGGAGCAACTTCTAATGACAGCGCGAAGCGCTGGCTGTACATTGATAACTGAACAGTGAATAAACCTTGAAAGATCCTAAATTTCAAGCTGTCGATCAAGAGATTGAAAG
>PPYF01188612.1_pt1 | contig 10476 bp, 7 predicted proteins | sample 1559871 | NCBI WGS metagenome assembly PPYF01 (sample SAMN08240021, study PRJNA423297) | Human gut metagenome, whole genome shotgun sequencing project.
CCCTGATTGCACCAATCGCGATGGACGAAGGCTTGCGCTTCGCTATCCGTGAAGGTGGCCGTACTGTAGGTGCGGGCGTGGTTGCTAAGATCATCGCCTAAGGCCTGATTGATACGCAGAAAAGGGCATCTTTATGATGCCCTTTTTCTACGTTTATCAGCAGGGATTACAATAAGTCTCGGTTGATAAGCGTATATAGGGTAATATACGCCTTACTGACTACCTCGCCTTGCGAGGTTGAGTTATTTGTATCAAGTTTATTTTTATTCGTTCGAGAGTAACAGGTGGGTTGTATGAATGCGAATACCGAAACCCAAGGCAGTGGAAGCAGCTTGAACATCGTTAAATGGGTTGGCGTTTTCGCTATCCTGATAGCAACCGTGGTCGGTAATGCTGTATTTGATGATGTCGCAGTCGTGCTCCGCGCTTTGGTGATTATTTTGATGGTGGCTGCGGCATTAGGTCTTGCTGCCTTTACTCGTCAGGGTAAATCTTTCCTGGAATTCGCTCGCGAATCCCGGATCGAAGTGCGCAAAGTCGTATGGCCAACCCGTCAGGAGACCACGCATACAACCCTGATTGTTGCGGCTGTTACTGTCGTTATGGCACTGGCACTGTGGGGACTGGATACAATTCTGGTTAACCTGGTGTCCTTTATTACAGGCTTGAGGTTCTAACATGACTGAGGCTCCTAAAAAACGTTGGTACGTTGTACAGGCGTTTTCCGGTTTTGAGGGCCGCGTGGCTCAATCGCTGCGTGAGCATATCAAGCTGCACAACATGGAAGAGCTGTTCGGTGAGGTCTTGGTACCGACCGAAGAAGTCGTTGAAATGCGCGGTGGTCAACGCCGTAAGAGCGAGCGGAAGTTTTTCCCTGGCTATGTGCTGGTTCAGATGGTGATGGAAGACCGCAGCTGGCACTTGGTGCGTAGCATTCCACGTGTGATGGGTTTCATCGGTGGAACCTCTGATCGTCCAGCACCAATCAGCGATAAAGAAGCGGATGCTATTTTGAATCGCCTGCAGCAAGTGGGTGATAAGCCACGTCCGAAAACCCTGTTTGAACCGGGTGAAATGGTACGGGTTAATGACGGTCCATTCGCTGATTTCAACGGCGTGGTGGAAGAAGTCGATTACGAGAAGAGCCGCCTGAAAGTGTCGGTCTCTATTTTTGGCCGAGCGACTCCAGTTGAACTGGACTTCAGCCAAGTCGAAAAGGCGTGATCAGATTTTAGTCTAATGCTTGAAAAGGGCGCGAAATTAAACTACAATTTCGCGCCTTTTTGTTATCGGGGAGCCTTAATTCTGAGGCGCTCGAACCCAAACTGAGGAAATATCAATGGCTAAGAAAGTACAAGCCTACGTTAAGCTGCAAGTTGCAGCTGGTATGGCTAACCCGTCGCCACCAGTTGGTCCAGCTCTGGGTCAACAGGGTGTTAACATCATGGAATTCTGTAAGGCGTTCAATGCTCGTACTGAGAGCATGGAAAAAGGCCTGCCAATTCCAGTGGTTATCACTGTTTACGCAGACCGTTCTTTCACCTTCGTTACCAAGACTCCTCCAGCAGCAGTTCTGCTGAAGAAAGCAGCTGGTATCAAGTCAGGTTCCGGTAAGCCGAACAAAGAGAAATGCGGTAAAGTTACTCGCGCTCAAGTTCGCGAAATCGCTGAAACCAAAGCGGCTGATATGACTGGTGCTGACGTAGACGCGATGATGCGTTCTATCGAAGGTACTGCACGTTCCATGGGCCTGCTGGTAGAGGATTAAGACAATGGCTAAGCTGACCAAGCGCATGCGCGTGATCCGTGACAAAGTTGATTCTACTAAGCAGTACGAAATCAACGAAGCCGTTGCTCTGCTGAAAGAGCTGGCGACCGCTAAGTTTGTTGAAAGTGTTGATGTTGCAGTTAATCTGGGTATCGATGCTCGTAAATCTGACCAAAACGTTCGTGGTGCTACCGTTCTGCCACACGGTACTGGCCGTACTGTTCGCGTTGCTGTGTTCACCCAAGGTGCAAACGCAGAAGCTGCGAAAGCCGCTGGTGCTGACCTGGTAGGTATGGAAGATCTGGCTGACCAGATCAAGAAAGGCGAAATGAACTTCGACGTAGTTATCGCATCTCCAGATGCAATGCGCGTTGTTGGTCAACTGGGTCAAATCCTGGGCCCACGCGGTCTGATGCCAAACCCGAAAGTGGGTACTGTAACCCCTAACGTTGCTGAAGCTGTGAACAACGCTAAAGCAGGTCAGGTTCGTTACCGTAACGACAAGAATGGTATCATCCATTCTACCATCGGTAAGGTTGACTTCACCGCCGAGCAGCTGAAAGAGAACCTGGAAGCTCTGCTGGTAGCTCTGAAGAAAGCGAAGCCTTCTTCTGCTAAAGGTGTGTTCATCAAGAAAGTTAGCATCTCCACCACTATGGGTGCTGGTGTAGCTCTTGATCAGAACAGCCTGAGCGCTGCTGTTTAATCAACAGCTTTGCTTTACAAAGGCGTTGGATTTCTATACAATCTAACGCCTTTGATTATGGTTGGAGCTTGGCCTTTTCCAAGCCTCCGTCCAAGACCGCAGGTGTACTGCAAAGTACTTAATCCGATCAACCTGCGTAGACGGTGACAGAACCGAAAGAATTTTTTCTGACTGGATTCTGCTCGCCGTGTATTACGCCCGTTTATTCGGGTGGTGTGAGTTCCGAGCAATTACGCTCGGCTAATCCAGGAGCAAAAGCCAATGGCACTGAATCTTCAAGACAAACAAGCGATTGTTGCTGAAGTCAACGAAGTGGCCAAAGGTGCGCTGTCTGCAGTTATCGCCGATGCACGTGGCGTTTCTGTAGCAAAAATGACTGAACTGCGCAAAACCAGCCGTGAAGCTGGCGTGTACGTACGTGTAGTACGTAACACCCTGCTGCGTCGTGCTGTTGCCGGCACCTCTTACGAGTGCATGGCTGATGCGTTTGTTGGTCCAACTCTGGTTGCATTCTCTAACGAACATCCGGGCGCAGCTGCTCGTCTGTTCAAAGCATTTGCTAAAGACAATGCCAACTTTGAAGTTAAGGGCGCAGCCTTTGAAGGCGAGTTTATCCAAGCGGCTCAAATTGACCGTCTGGCAACTCTGCCAACTTACGACGAAGCGATTGCACGCTTGATGGCGACCATGAAAGAAGCCTCTGCAGGCAAACTGGTTCGCACTATTGCGGCTATTCGCGACGCCAAAGAAGCAGCGTAATTACGCCTTTTTTAGCGTGTCGTTTGCAAGATAACCATCTTCTTATTTTAGGAAATAATTGCTATGTCTATCACTAAAGAGCAAATCATTGATGCAGTTGCAGCAATGTCTGTAATGGAAGTTGTTGAGCTGATCTCTGCAATGGAAGAGAAGTTCGGCGTTTCTGCTGCTGCTGCTGTAGCTGTTGCTGCGGGTCCAGCTGAAGCTGCTGAAGAGAAGACTGAATTCGACGTAGTTCTGTCTGCTGTTGGCGCGAACAAAGTTGCTGTTATCAAAGCAGTACGTGGCGCAACTGGTCTGGGCCTGAAAGAAGCTAAAGACCTGGTAGAATCTGCTCCAGCTAACCTGAAAGAAGGTATCAGCAAAGCAGAAGCTGAAGCTCTGAAGAAAGATCTGGAAGAAGCTGGTGCTTCTGTTGAAATCAAGTAATCGGACTTTCCAGTTCGTAGCCTGATTTGCAAAGGCTAATGGCTGGTGACTTTTTAGTCACCAGCCTTTTTGCGCTGTAAAGGATGCTTGTGGTGTTTCACACTGTTTGGCCATAAGTGATCCTCAATATTTGTTTCTATCGACGCCTTAATATACTGCGTCAGAGCCAGATCTCTGTGTAAAACGCAATGAAATGGTTTAAGAGTGATAGAAACAGGTATTGCGAAGGGTACATCGTCCTTCGGTCACAAAATAGTGTTGCACGAACTGTCCTATCAGGACGGACAGAATGGGTCGACTATTCAGCGAGCTGAGGAACCCTATGGTTTACTCCTATACCGAGAAAAAACGCATTCGTAAGGACTTTGGTAAACGTCCACAGGTTTTGGACGTGCCTTACTTACTCTCCATCCAGCTTGACTCGTTTCAAAAGTTTATCGAGCAAGATCCGGAAGGGCAGTACGGTCTGGAAGCGGCGTTCCGCTCCGTCTTCCCGATCCAGAGCTACAGCGGCAATTCTGAGCTGCAATACGTTAGCTATCGTCTCGGTGAGCCAGTCTTTGATGTAAAAGAGTGCCAAATCCGTGGCGTAACTTATTCTGCTCCTCTGCGTGTCAAACTGCGCATGACGCTGTACGAGAAAGACGCGCCAGAAGGCACAGTAAAAGACATTAAAGAACAAGAAGTCTACATGGGCGAAATTCCGCTCATGACCGAGAACGGTACTTTCGTTATCAACGGTACCGAGCGAGTTATCGTATCCCAGCTGCATCGTAGCCCGGGTGTGTTCTTTGACAGCGATAAGGGTAAAACCCACTCCTCCGGTAAGGTACTGTATAACGCACGTATTATCCCTTACCGTGGTTCTTGGCTGGATTTCGAATTTGATCCGAAAGACAACCTGTTTGTACGTATTGACCGTCGTCGTAAGCTGCCAGCCACCATTATCCTGCGTGCGCTGAACTACACGACTGAGCAGATCTTGAATCTGTTCTTCGAAAAGATTGTTTTCGAAGTCCGTCACGGCAAGTTAGAGATGACTCTGGTTCCAGAGCGTCTGCGTGGTGAAACCGCGACCTTTGATATCGAAGCTAACGGCAAAGTGTACGTAGAGAAAGGCCGTCGCATCACCGCTCGTCATATCCGCCAGTTGGAGAAAGACAGCGTTGAGCGTATCGACGTGCCGGTTGAATACATTGTCGGCAAAGTATCGGCAAAAGATTACGTGGATGCCTCCACTGGCGAGCTGATTTGCGGCGCCAACATGGAGCTGTCCCTGGAGACCTTGGCTAAACTGAGCCAAGCCGGTCACAAGACCATCGAGGTGCTGTTCACCAACGATCTGGATCATGGTCCGTACATCTCCGAAACCCTGCGTGTGGATTCCACCACTGATCGCTTAAGCGCTCTGGTTGAAATCTATCGCATGATGCGTCCTGGCGAGCCGCCAACACGTGATGCAGCAGAAGCGCTGTTTGAGAACCTGTTCTTCTCAGCTGACCGCTATGATCTGTCTGCCGTGGGTCGCATGAAGTTTAACCGTTCTCTGCTGCGCGACGAGATCGAAGGCGCGGGTACGCTGAGCAACGAAGACATCATTGATGTCATGAAGAAGCTCATCGATATCCGTAACGGTAAAGGCGAAGTCGATGATATCGACCACCTGGGTAACCGTCGTATTCGTTCCGTTGGCGAAATGGCCGAGAACCAGTTCCGTGTGGGCTTAGTACGTGTTGAGCGTGCGGTGAAAGAGCGTCTGTCTTTAGGCGATCTGGATACCCTGATGCCACAGGATCTGATCAACGCGAAACCAATTTCTGCGGCAGTGAAAGAGTTCTTCGGCTCTTCTCAGTTGTCTCAGTTTATGGATCAGAACAACCCGCTGTCAGAAGTGACGCACAAGCGTCGTATTTCTGCTCTGGGCCCGGGCGGTTTGACCCGTGAGCGTGCTGGCTTTGAAGTGCGAGACGTTCACCCGACTCACTACGGTCGTGTGTGTCCAATCGAAACCCCTGAAGGTCCGAACATCGGTCTGATCAACTCCTTGTCTGTGTACGCACAGACCAACGAGTATGGTTTCCTGGAAACCCCGTACCGTCGCGTGAAAGACGGCGTGGTGACCGACGAGATTCATTACCTGTCTGCTATCGAAGAAGGTAACTACGTTATTGCCCAGGCGAACTCCAACCTGGACGAAGACGGCCGCTTCGAAGAAGAACTGGTAACGTGCCGTAGCAAAGGCGAATCCAGCCTGTTCAGCAAAGATCAGGTGGATTACATGGACGTTTCGACCCAACAGGTCGTTTCTGTCGGTGCGTCTTTGATCCCATTCCTGGAGCACGATGATGCTAACCGCGCCCTGATGGGTGCGAACATGCAACGTCAGGCTGTACCTACTCTGCGTGCTGATAAGCCGCTGGTTGGTACCGGTATGGAGCGCGCTGTAGCGGTTGACTCCGGTGTAACCGTAGTTGCTAAGCGTGGCGGTGAAATCCAGTACGTGGATGCATCCCGTATCGTTATTAAAGTTAACGAAGACGAGACCATTCCAGGTGAAGCTGGTATCGATATTTACAACCTGACCAAGTACACCCGTTCTAACCAGAACACCTGTATCAACCAGATCCCATGTGTATCACTGGGTGAGCCGGTTGAGCGTGGTGATGTGCTGGCAGACGGTCCGTCCACCGATTTGGGTGAACTGGCGCTGGGTCAGAACATGCGCGTGGCGTTCATGCCATGGAACGGTTACAACTTCGAAGACTCCATCTTGGTTTCCGAGCGTGTAGTTCAAGAAGACCGTTTCACCACTATTCACATCCAAGAACTGGCATGTGTAGCGCGTGATACTAAGCTGGGCCCTGAAGAGATCACGGCTGACATCCCGAACGTGGGTGAAGCAGCGCTGTCTAAGCTGGACGAATCCGGTATCGTGTATATCGGTGCGGAAGTGAAGGGCGGTGACATTCTGGTTGGTAAGGTAACGCCGAAAGGTGAAACCCAGCTGACGCCAGAAGAGAAGCTGCTGCGTGCGATCTTCGGTGAGAAAGCGTCTGACGTGAAGGATTCTTCCCTGCGCGTACCAAATGGCACCTCCGGTACCATTATCGACGTTCAGGTCTTTACCCGTGATGGCGTAGAGAAAGACAAGCGTGCACTCGAAATCGAAGAGATGCAGCTCAAGCAGGTTAAGAAAGACCTGACTGAAGAGTTGCAGATCCTGGAAGCCGGTCTGTTTGCTCGTATCCACGATCTGCTGGTTGCTGGCGGTCTGGAAGCGGAGAAACTGGCTAAACTGTCTCGCGACAAGTGGCTGGATCTGGGTCTGGATGATGAAGAGAAGCAAAATCAGCTGGAACAGCTGATCGAGCAGTACGACGAGCTGAAGGCTGAGTTCGAGAAGAAACTGGAAGCGAAGCGTCGTAAGATCACTCAAGGCGACGATCTGGCACCGGGCGTGCTGAAGATCGTGAAGGTTTATCTGGCCGTTAAACGTCAGATCCAGCCGGGTGATAAGATGGCGGGTCGTCACGGTAACAAGGGTGTTATCTCTAAGATTAACCCTATCGAAGACATGCCACACGATGCCAACGGTGTTCCGGTTGATATCGTGCTGAACCCGCTGGGCGTACCATCTCGTATGAACATCGGTCAGATCCTGGAAACTCACCTGGGTATGGCGGCGAAAGGTATCGGCGAGAAGATCAACGCGATGGTCAAGCAGCAGCAAGAAGTTGCCAAGCTGCGTGAGTTCATCCAGAAAGCGTATGATCTGGGTAGCGATGTTCGCCAGAAAGTCGACATGAGCACCTTCTCTGATGATGAAGTGCTGCGTCTGGCGGAGAACCTGCGTAAGGGTATGCCACTGGCGACCCCAGTCTTTGACGGTGCGAAAGAGTCCGAAATCAAAGACCTGCTGGAACTGGGCGGCTTGCCACGTTCTGGTCAGATTACGCTGTTCGATGGCCGTACCGGTGAGCAGTTTGAGCGTCCAGTAACCGTGGGTTACATGTACATGCTGAAATTGAACCACCTGGTTGATGACAAGATGCACGCCCGTTCTACCGGCTCTTACAGTCTGGTTACTCAGCAGCCGCTGGGTGGTAAGGCGCAGTTCGGTGGTCAGCGTTTCGGTGAGATGGAAGTGTGGGCACTGGAAGCATACGGTGCTGCTTATACTCTGCAGGAAATGCTGACTGTTAAGTCGGATGACGTGAACGGCCGTACCAAGATGTATAAGAACATCGTGGATGGCGATCATCGTATGGAACCGGGTATGCCAGAGTCCTTCAACGTATTGTTGAAAGAGATCCGTTCTCTGGGTATCAACATCGAGCTGGAAGACGAATAAGGTCCTCTCTCGATTGCGGTTGCAATGACATCGCAGCAGGAAATAGGAGCGCGGCGCCGCCGCGCTCCACTGGTTTAACTCCGACGGGAGCCAATCCGTGAAAGACTTACTAAAGTTTCTGAAAGCGCAAACTAAGACCGAAGAGTTTGATGCCATCAAAATCGGTCTTGCGTCTCCAGACATGATCCGTTCTTGGTCTTTCGGCGAAGTGAAAAAGCCGGAAACCATTAACTACCGTACCTTCAAGCCTGAGCGCGACGGCCTGTTCTGTGCCCGCATCTTTGGCCCAGTGAAGGATTACGAGTGTCTGTGTGGCAAGTACAAGCGCCTGAAGCATCGTGGCGTGATTTGTGAGAAGTGTGGCGTCGAAGTGACCCAGACTAAAGTTCGTCGTGACCGTATGGGCCACATCGAACTGGCTTGCCCGACTGCGCATATCTGGTTCCTGAAATCTCTGCCATCCCGCATCGGTTTGCTGCTGGACATGCCTCTGCGTGATATCGAACGTGTACTGTACTTCGAATCTTACGTAGTTGTTGAAGGCGGCATGACCAACTTGGATCGTGGCCAGATGCTGACTGAAGAGCAGTACCTGGATGCACTGGAAGAGTTCGGTGACGAATTCGACGCCAAGATGGGTGCGGAAGCGGTACAGGCCCTGCTGAAAGCGATGGACCTGCCGGCTGAGTGCGAACAGCTGCGCGAAGAGCTGAACGAAACGAATTCCGAGACCAAGCGTAAGAAGATCACTAAGCGTATCAAGCTGCTGGAAGCGTTCATTCAATCTGGTAACAAACCAGAGTGGATGATTCTGACCGTGCTGCCGGTACTGCCGCCAGATCTGCGTCCGCTGGTTCCGTTGGACGGTGGCCGTTTTGCGACCTCCGATCTGAACGATCTGTATCGCCGCGTGATCAACCGTAACAACCGTTTGAAGCGTCTGCTGGATCTGGCTGCGCCAGACATCATCGTACGTAACGAAAAACGTATGTTGCAAGAAGCGGTTGATGCGCTGCTGGATAACGGCCGTCGTGGCCGTGCGATTACTGGTTCTAACAAGCGTCCTCTGAAATCTTTGGCCGATATGATCAAAGGTAAGCAGGGTCGTTTCCGTCAGAACCTGCTGGGTAAACGTGTTGACTACTCTGGCCGTTCTGTAATCACCGTAGGTCCATACCTGCGTCTGCATCAGTGCGGTCTGCCGAAGAAGATGGGTCTGGAGCTGTTCAAGCCATTCATCTACGGCAAACTGGAAGCACGTGGTCTGGCGACCACCATCAAAGCGGCCAAGAAAATGGTCGAGCGCGAAGAAGCGGTGGTTTGGGATATTCTGGATGAAGTGATCCGTGAACACCCAATCCTGCTGAACCGTGCGCCAACCCTGCACCGTCTGGGTATTCAGGCCTTTGAACCGGTTCTGATCGAAGGTAAAGCACTGCAGTTGCACCCGCTGGTTTGTGCGGCGTATAACGCGGACTTCGACGGTGACCAGATGGCGGTTCACGTTCCTCTGACGCTGGAAGCGCAGTTGGAAGCCCGTGCGCTGATGATGTCGACCAACAACATCCTGTCTCCGGCATCGGGTGATCCAATCATCGTGCCTTCTCAGGACGTGGTATTGGGTCTGTACTACATGACCCGCGACAAGATCAACGCCAAAGGCGAAGGCATGGTGCTGACTGGTCCGAAAGAAGCGGAACGTCTGTACCGCTCCGGCCAGGCTGAACTGCATGCACGCGTTAAGGTTCGTATTACCGAGCACGTGAAGACCGATACCGGTGAAGTAGAAGTGTCTACTCGCCTGATCGACACTACCGTAGGTCGTGCGATCCTGTGGATGATCGTTCCACAAGGTCTGCCTTATTCCATCGTTAACCAAGCGCTGGGTAAGAAAGCGATCTCTCGTATGCTGAACACCTGCTACCGTGTGCTGGGTCTGAAAGCGACCGTCGTGTTTGCTGACCAGATCATGTACACCGGTTTTGCTTACGCAGCCCGTTCCGGCGTGTCCGTTGGTATCGACGACATGGTTATCCCGGAAGCGAAAGCCAAGATTCTGGCCGATGCGGAAGCGGAAGTGGCAGACATTCAGGAGCAGTTCCAGTCTGGTCTGGTAACTGCCGGCGAACGTTACAACAAGGTGATCGATATCTGGGCTGTGGCCAACGATAAAGTATCGAAAGCCATGATGGAAAACCTGTCTACTGAAACCGTGACTAACCGTGACGGCGAAGAAGAGAAGCAGTCTTCCTTCAACAGCGTATTTATGATGGCCGACTCCGGTGCGCGTGGTTCTGCTGCACAGATGCGTCAGCTGGCGGGTATGCGTGGTCTGATGGCGAAGCCAGATGGCTCCATCATCGAAACCCCAATCACCGCGAACTTCCGTGAAGGTCTGAACGTACTCCAGTACTTCATCTCTACTCACGGTGCGCGTAAAGGTCTGGCGGATACCGCACTGAA
>PPYF01546789.1_pt1 | contig 10476 bp, 6 predicted proteins | sample 1559871 | NCBI WGS metagenome assembly PPYF01 (sample SAMN08240021, study PRJNA423297) | Human gut metagenome, whole genome shotgun sequencing project.
AACGGGCATCACGCGCCATTTGTTTCCCTACCGCCGTAACTCCCATTACGGGAATATTGTAACGGCTTGCTTTGTCGACTGCTTTGTACAGGTTGGCTACTGTTTTTGCTTCGTGGGCCTCATCACCGATGGCCAGCATGACAGCCATAGCCGATACATTCATGCGGACAGCATCTTCGATATCGATTAATACATTGTCGTTCAAATCAGTCAGAATAGAGGTGCCCGCATCAGAACGCAGACAGATAGGTGTCTTTGTGTTAGCCGGGATAACGGATTGCAGGATACCTCGGGTACACATCAGGCAGTCTGCATATTCCATTAACGGAACAATTGTCAAATCGATACGTTCCAAGCCGGAAGTAGGGCCCATGATAAATCCGTGGTCGCAAGCCAACATAACGGATTTACCTGTTTTCGGGTTGAAGATGCGTGATAAACGGTCTTTCATACCCCATGATGCATTTTCTGCACCTTTCACATGAAAATGTTGTTGTTGAGCGGCGATATTCAAACCGAAGTTTGAGCCTTCTCTTAAATCGTCTAAATCTGCCATTTTATTTTGTTATTATTGAATGATAATTTAGTAGTAAGTAGTTAAGTAGTAAATAGTCAAGTAGTAAGTAGTTAAGTAGAATAGATTTGCATCTGAAGTTTATACTTAATGATTTAATTATCTACTACTGTTGCTTGCTACATGCAATTTTATTACTTGCTTTTTTATACTTGACTATCTACTACTTACTACTTGACTACTTAACTACTTGACTACTGAATAAATTACTTTTCTTTAGCTGCTTCTGCAAAGGAAGCGAACATACAACTCCAGGAAGCGGCACCGCTATCCATGTAGCCGATGGAACGTTCTCCATAATTACGGGCACGTCCGAAATTTGCTTTCAGATTGATGGTGGACTGGGCACCGGCCAATGCTGCTTCGGCTCCTGCGTTCAAGACGTCCTTGATATCTTCGGAAAGGCAATTCTGAATAGCTTCGACAGCGGGTATCAGAGCATCCATCATTGTTTTGTCACCTTTCTGGGCTTTGGTTTGCTTCTGCACATTGGCAAGACCTCCGGCAAACATCGCTTTTACGGCATTGGTATCCAACTCGGTACCACTTGTATGGTCGCTCATCCCTAAGAAGAAAGCCCCTAATAGCGTGCTGGTCGAGCCGCTTACTTGCATCATGACATCGAATCCCATGTCGTTCAGCATCGTTTTGAACTCTTTCCCTTTTTCGGCCGTGGCAACGATTGCACTCATAGCTGTTACGATGGCTTGTCCATGATCACCGTCACCAATGACGGCATCGAGTTTGGAAAATTCATCCTCGCGTGCTTTAATGTTGGATAAAGCAGTGGCAAGCATTGTTTTAAAATTATCAATGGTCAGTTGTGTCATTTCCTTTGTTGTTTTATTTTCCGATGGTAGTCCAGTAAGGTGCATCGGAACGTTTGTTCTTCAAATAATCGATATGATCTTCATCGAGGATAGCCATGATCATCTGGAAACCGGCTTGCTCCTGTACAGTTAGTATTTCCTGTATGCGGCTGACTACGACTTGCAGTCCGCGGGCTTCCAACTCTTTATAGGCTTTACGGAAGATAATATTCAGTTCCATGTGAGTTGTAGCGCCTACACCATTGATGATGAGCATCATCTTGTCTCCTGCTTTGGGTTTGAGCTGCTGACAGAGCAGGTCTACCATTTCGGCTGCCGTATCATCGGCGGATACAAGCGGTTTTTGGCCGCCACCGCCTTCGCCATGCTGCCCCATACATAAAGGGACACAACCGGCCAAACCACGGCGATCATCGGTATTTGCATCGATTCCTGCGCTGATATCGTCATGGGTGACGATTTGTTTCACTTTGATACCCGCCCGTTCTGCTAACTGGCATGCCATGTTGGCACTCATGATATCACCGGAATGATTCAGTACGACCAACAGGATACCGGCTTCACGTTTCATTAACTGCAAGGCCTGAAACAGACGTTGTGCACCGGGAGCTGCGAAGATATCTCCAACTACCGAGCAGTCCAGCATACCTTCGCCTACAAAACCGCTTAACGCCGGTTCGTGGCCGGAGCCGCCTAATGTGACGATAGCTACTTTGCTTTCATCTTTCGGGTGGGTGCGTACTACGATGTTTTCACCTGCGAGTTTTACCTGATCGGCATAGGCTAATGTGTAGCCTTCCAACAATTCGGGAGTTATTTGTTCTGGATCGTTGATAAATTTTGTTTTGATGTCTGACATGGTATTGTCCTCCTTTTTTTGATTAGTTTTTATTTGATTTCCATTATTTCGATCGCAATGCCTTCTTCTTCAATGAAAGCAATCGTGAGATGTTCATCGCAAACAGCCGGACCGAAGATCACCTTTTTCCCTTTCAATTCTTCTTCAAGTGAAGGAACTGTATAAGCAATATGTCCTTGTTTCTGTACGAGTTCGGGCATACAACTGCCTTCTTCGAATTTTAAAAACTCGATTCTGTTCGGACTTTTACTGTAGTCTGTCAGCCATACGCTGAGACCTTCGTTAAAGAAAGCATTTTCTTTTTGTTCGGTTGTGACGATACCTACATGGTTGAATGTTCTCATAATTGATTTGTTTTAAATGGTTATTTTTTCTAAGTGATTGGATTTAGTAGTTAAGTAGTCAAGTAGTTAAGTAGTCAAGTAGGATAGATTCCGTGTCTGGGAATTCTATTCTACGATTTGATTGTCTTCTATCTACTTTTTACTGCTTACTGTCTACTCCCTAACTACTCATTATTTATTACTTACTTGACTGTCATTTCACTTACTACTTTATTATTTGCTATACTATTTTCTACTCACTACTTACTACTTAACTACTTGACTACTTATCATACTTCCTCCTCCTTTCCGGATTCTTTTTCCAACTTCTATAAGACAGCATAGCCAGAACAATGATGATTCCGAAAGCTAAGTACAGATATATAAGTATGTTGTTTACATGTTCATTTTGGCCGTAAGAATGCATACCGCTCAAGAAATAGTTAACTCCAAAAAAAGTCATCAGAACGGAAGAAAAGGCGATGACCGATGTGACATTGAATAACCAGAGGGAGTTACAGCGCTTAATCAGATGGAGGTGGGTGACGATGGCATAGATAACCATTGTAATTAATGCCCAAGTCTCTTTAGGATCCCATCCCCAATAACGTCCCCAGGATTCATTGGCCCAGACTGCTCCTAAAAAGGTACCGATGGCCATCAGGGCAAGCCCTACCAGTAGTGACATTTCATTGATGATACTGAGCCCCTTGATACGGTTGATCAACGGATTGTTATCCTCTTTTCCGGCAAAAACAATCATTATCATATTCGTCAGGCCCATTAGGCAACTGATACCGAAGAAACCGTAAGCAGCGACGATGATGGCCACATGAAACATCAACCACGGAGATTTAAGGACAGGAACCAGCGTACTGATTTCCGGGTCCATCCAGTTCAGACCGGATACAAAAAGAATGATCCCGCCGAATAGGGTGGCCAGTGCAAGAGTCAGGGGATTGCGGCGTACAAACAACAAACCGGCAAGGACGGTAGCCCAAGCCACATATACCATAGTCTCATAAGAGTTACTCCAAGGAGCGTATCCACCTATGTACCACCGCATACCCATGCCATACATGTGATAATGAAAAACGATCAGAACCAGAATACCCAATATCCAGATCAGTGTTTTTGTCCAACGTTTTTCCCGGAACTGGAACTGGGCAATGAATGTGAAGATTAGCAATAAACCGCCCAGAACCAGATAGCCGATTTTGCAAGCCCTGAACACATCCATCCGGTTGTATTTTAATTCTGATTGTATCTTTTTAGGACTGATATCGAGTGTCTTGTTCTTGGCTTGCTGATAGGTATTGATCATGCCGGCTACTTCATCAGCCTTTGTCCAATCATTACTTCTCAGCGATTCCTGCACTTCTTCCAGATACCAGTCCATGATGCGGGATACGAACATGGAATCTTTTCCGGCAAAAGCGGACAAGTCATCTCCCGGAGCATACCACTTATGACTGGGGTCATTCTCCAATGGAAAGAGGTTCAACATTTGGCGGTTGATGAGTTGGTGAAAGATATTGATCTGCTCATCCAGTTTCATCAGGTCTTTATCGAAACGCGTGCGTTGGTTCGGCATTTTATTATAAGCCTCTTCTAACTTTTCTTGCAGTTTGTAGTGGCCGTTGTCAAAGAATTGTATGTATGCACATTGTTTGGCAGACAGGTTATAATAACTTGTCAACTCCGGATTGGAAACGGTGATGAAGGGAATTTGCATCCATATATCCGGCATTATCAACAAACTGATCAGGAACTGATCGGAGTTGAGACCGCCGATCTTTTCCGACTTATGCAGTTTCCGCAGTACTTGAGACGAAAAAGTATTGATTGGCATCACTCGCCCGCTATTCGATTGCATCGGTAAGGAACCGAATACTTCGGCATGCCCCGGATTTACCATATATTTTTGTACAATCTCCCATCTCTCGTCTCCCATCTCTCGCCTTCCATCGTTTGCTTGGCTGTTTACGGGGAATGCGAGAATCATCATTAGTAAACATGCGATGATATTTCCGGCATTGTGAAGTTCTTTCAGCCGGCGACTCAGATGCATGAAACGGGAATTCTTGCCGGTAAAACAAAGGAGCAGCCCGATGACCAGCAGAAGATAGCCGGTATAAGTAATGTTGCGTCCTGCCACGTCACGGTTGACGGAGAGGATTGTTCCTTGTTCATCCGGATCATAGGATGCTTGGAAGAACCGGTAACCTTTCACATCCAACACGTTATTCATTAAGATTCGTTCCGGACGGGATTTGCCGTCTACGTGTACAATGACTTCACTTTCATAGGAAGAAGGGCTGGATGAACCGGGGTAACGGGTCAGTGTAAATTTCTTTAGCTCCACTGAAAAAGGGAGGATATGGATGCCGGTCCGGTCGTCGGAGGTCCGGACGGCGATTTGGTTACTTGTTTCTCCTTCACGAAGATGCAGGATACCTTCTTCGCTGAATAAAAAGGAAGTAAGCGCACCGAGCAGGATGATGATAAAAGCAAAATGAACAGTCAGCATACCCCATTTCCGGCTTTTGAGATAGGAACGTTTTATGACGATTGCCAGAAAGTTGATGACTAACAGCAATTGAAGCAGGAAGAATAGGGGAGAGTAGTAGACCATTGTTTTGGCTGTCGGCGTACCGTAATATTTCTCAATGAAAGTAGCGGCAGCCAGGGCAACAGCATAGATAAGTAACAAAACGACCGTTGTTACATAAGAAGAGAGTAATTTATTAAAGGTTACTTTCATTGGGTTGTCAATTGAATAATAAATAAGAGTTTTAATGTACCCACATGCCAATTGGCATATGGGTACATAGGTTTGGTATTGCAACGGTTAGTCTTCTATGATTACACGGAACCCTACATTGAACACCCGTTGATGCGGATAGTAGGCTTTACGGGCATAAGAAGTCGCGAATTTGGGACGCTCTATGTACGAACCGCCCCGTACTACCTTAAACTCGGAAGGTGTTTTCGCCTTTTCGGTATAAGGGTAAGGACGGTAGTCCGAACGTGTCCACTCGGCGATATTTCCATGCATGCTGTACAGACCGAAGGGGTTTGCCTGATAATTCTTGGAATCGACCTGGTTCATGGCTCCATCATTCACACTCTCTTCTTTAGGCAGATAAGAGTAATACTTATACCAATGTGAGTTTTTCGACATCGGTTGCGGGTCAATGCCGCTTACGGCCATCTGGTTACAACTTTCATCCGCCAGATTTTCCAGTTTGCCGAAATCGGTATTGGAATTGCCATACCAGAAATCCGAGTCGCTTCCGGCGCGGCAAGCCCATTCCCATTGTGCCTCTGTCGGTAGTGTGATGTTCAGACCGGTCTTCTCGCTCAGCTGTTTACAGTACTCCATTGCATCATTGTAGCTGACACGGATTACCGGTTGTTTCGGCTCATTGGCCGGGTAACCGAAGTGTACGTGGTCTTTCCATAATTGATCTACATACCGGCTGTCATGATCGGGGAAGATGACATTGTATTGTTCATTGGTAATTTCCACTTCACCCATCCAGAATCCTTTGGCGATTTTTACTTTAGACACAGGACGGTTGTCATCGGCGCCGTTCCAGCTACCCATCGGGAATTCTCCTGCGGGAATACGTACAAATGTGATTTGGATGCCCGGAGCCAATGTCACCTCTTTGCGGGTCTCTTTTTCATCGGCCAGCATGGCTCTGATTGCATCTGCATCGAAAGGCCAGTTTTTCACCTTTATATTCTTTTCTTTCACAGGTGCAGGAGCTTCCGGCATGACAGGAGTTATCTCTCCCTTGCCCTTCAGATAAGCCGCATAGTCTGCAATTTCCTTCTTCCAGTCTACTCCCATGCCATTGGCATATTTGTTGGTAAGCTCTGTACGGCGTTCAATCTGGTCGTAACCCTGGTAGGGGAAATCGGTAATCTTGTTGGCATTGAAATAGCTCTTGTCCGGAGCATTATAATCAATCCAATTGTACAACGTCCGCCACTCTTTATCGGTCAGTTCTACGTTGGCATGTCCTTTTTTAAGGATACGGATCAGTTCACTGGTGTTTGCATGATATTCGTACGGTTGCAAAACAGCCATGTCGGCTTCCGGGCCTTGGCGGTGCACATACGGGTGCAGATTCAGATAAGAAGGGCCGTAGCCGTGTTCATCTTTCTTTCCGGCACGAAGGTCGAATGCTTTTTCACCGTTGTGGCAGGCGATACAGGCACGGTCGAGGATCGGTTGTACTTCCAAGTCGAAAGTGAACGAGCGAACGCCACCTTCGGGTGCTTTGATGGAATGAGCGGCACGTTGAGAAGCAATCACGCGTTTGGGTACGGGGATTTGGTTCTGGTCTTCGTGGCATCCGATACAGGATACGATCTCACCCGGTTGTCCGGTCAGCCAGCTACGCATCCATTGGATGGCGGCACCGTCTTTGTCGACCGGTTGTATGGATATAGGCGTATTGGCCGGTATCTTGAAAATCACCGAACCGTCTTCTTCCACGGGCACGGTTCCCAACTGGCGCTTGATATCCCATCCGCTTTGAATCCCGTGCCAGTTGTGGTCGGATACGGTTTTCAGATAGGCGTATTCGTAGGCATGCAGACGGAGTTCTTTCACGGTTCCGCGAGGTACGTCACGCAGGCCTTCTCCTTCGTAAATGTCCTGGATAAATACGGTTGCTTCCTTTTCATTCAGTTTCACACGATCCGGAATGGCGGGCGGAGTAACATTTTTACGTACGATGATCGGGCTGATAAAGCCTTCACCTTCCTGTTTCATCAGGCAAGTCACATTGTCGAACACATCTACCAAATAGATGCCCCATAAATCCTGTGGATTCAGTTTGGCGGCTACCAAGTAGTATTTATCGTCCAACGGAGTCGGTTTGATGAACTGCGGCCATACGCCGTTTACCAGTTCATCTTTTATGATCTCTACGATCGGACGGTTACGATACGGAATCTCTTGCAACATACCTGCCGCACCTTTACGTGCTTTGGTCGGATCGAACAGTATCAGGCGGCCGGAGCGGGCAATGCCGTGGTGACCGGAAATGATGCCTACGAAAGCCGATGCGTGGCCGGGAAGAGGCTGGATGTCGAATGTGCTGTTCGGGAAGGCGGAGCCGCTTCCGAAGAGGGCTTTCTGTTCTGTGCCGTCCGGATTCATGTGCATCACGAAACGGGAGTAGTAGTGCATCAGGTCGGTATATTCCCAGCGTGTATACATCACACGTCCATTATTCATAACAACCGGATTCCAGTTGGCATCCTGGTCAAATGTGATGCGGCGCATATCCTGATTTTGGGGATTGTACAGAACCATGTTACCTACCGGGTCGGAACCACTGACGCAGGGAACTCCTTGGTAACCAATGTTGCTGATGGCAATCAGACGACCGTCGGGCAGATAAGTACCGTCATAGAATTCCAGGTCCGGTTCTTTGTTTTCGACTAATGTTTTGTAACCGGTTCCATCGAGTTTTACCTCATGTATGTTCCAGCGGTTGTCCGGCATGGTTGCGGTAAACATTACTCGGTCACCGTCCCAGTGCATTTTAAGGTCGGCAATGGATGAAGTGTTTTTCGGTTTATAGACCCGGCGCATCTGGATGTCACCGCGCAAATTGGATAATTCGACAATTTCCGCGTCGAAGCCGCTACGGCGGGCAGACTCCTGATTGCTCCAGTTATTGGATTGCGTACCTAAATCCGGTGCCATGGCCGTGCGGGCACGTGTACCTAACTTGAAACGGGTAGCTACAATTTTGTCACCATCCAACAGAGGATTGCCGAGCAGGATGGCCTGTTTGTTCTCTAATGCCTTGCGGGCATCTGCCAACGCCTGTGCGTTGTTTTGATAAATGGCGTTAAACCCTTTTTTAGAAAGGCTCAGCAGTTCATTGAATAGAGGTTCGTACTTTGCGGCATCGTACCCCTGTTGTTTTTTCATGTCGGCAAAAGCCAGTTTGATGGCTTCTATGTTGAGCCATTCCAGTTCGCTCTGTACCTCGTAGACATTTTGTATCTTCTCAAATAATTCGAGGTATTTACGTATCTGTGTGTCTATGTCTTTTTCTACTGCTACCTGCCGGATCAGGTCTTTGAAGTAAGCACTGTCTTTCAGCTTGTTGGCCATACCTTCTACTACCTGTTTTTCAATAGACGCATCAACAGTGACTAACCAAGTATCCAGTTCTCCCATTTGGCTGTTCAGCATTCCTATCTGGTCCGGATATTTCTCGGATAACTGTTTGGCAGCAGCCGTAGGCAGTACGTTCAATGCATGAAAAAATACACTGCCGGTATTTGAGGCATCGTCGATTCCTACTTCTGCTTCGAAACGTACATATTCGCTTTTGACCGGATAGATAAGTGTGCCGTTGGCATGGCAGAACATTCCGTGTTCGTAAGGTTTGCCTGCAATCCGGATCGGTTTGCCATTGGCATTTATGTTGGTTCTGGGTTTGTCCCAACCGGCTACACCGTATTCAAACGGTATCTGATCCAACCAGACGGAAGAACCGTCGGCTGTAATAAAGCGAGCGTTTCCCCATACGGCATGGTCATACCCGGTACCGTCGGGACCACCGGAGGTAATGAGTATGAGTTGGTTACAGTTTTTCAAGTCTACTACGAAAGGTTCGGCTTTATCTTTCGCTTTCATCCATTTGGATATGACGGGCATTCCCGCCTTTTGCAATTGCGAGCGTAATTCGGATTTCGCTTTCACTGAAGCGTCGATCCACGTCTCCGCTTTCTTGGGCTTCGGCCCGGCAAAGGCCAGGGCGGAAGCCGATAAGAATGCAAGAGCTATTAGCAAAGATTTATTCATGGAGTTGATAATAAGGTGTTGCTATTTTCTTGTTTTATAATGCAGCTTTGGATATTTATAACGCGGCTTTGGCATTGGTGAAACGCAATCCGGCATTGTCATGATAGGTAGCCCATTCGGAAACGATTGCTCCTTCGGGGCCGGCCATCAGGAAGTGGAAAGTAGTCAGTTGTTTCAACGGCAATACTTCACCTACTTGCTGTATTACGAAATTCTTGCTTTTGATAGGGCCGTGAGTAGCCGGTATGGCGGGTGCATTCGGAGTTTCTTCTCCAATTTCCGAGAAGTTGTAAGCCCATCCTTTTTCAACCATCCATGATTCGTGCTTGGCGGGGAACTTGGTGGCAACGTGCGCGTGCTCGGGGATCATTTGGCCGGGGAGCAGATAAATGGCGTGTGCAAAATATCTTTGTTCTTCATTGTTCACCCAAAAGATGCCTCCCATACCTACATTTTCAAAGTCTCCCAATCCGAAATCAGTGACCCACATATCGGTCGCCATCAATTTAGTGAAAGGAACATCATAGAATGCGAACATGTCTTTCATTGCCTCCATGGCAACATTTTGCTGGAATTTGCCGTCTTTGTAGAAATCGGCATTTGTGTACTTTTTGGAATAAGTCATTTCTTTTTTGTTTTTACAGTTGTTGTTATTACATTCGTTTTTGCATTGTTCGGTGCATGTTCCGTTTTCGCAACAGGTGGTTTCTGAATTGGATGTTTTGCCGGTACATGCAGCCATAGCGAGTATAACTACTCCTAAGGCTACTGATTTTGTTAGCTTTCTCTTCATTTTTGTTTATTTATTAGGTTAGTGATTTTGCTGTGGTGTAATCTGGAGGAATTGGGTTTTATTTTATGGCAATCCCTTCTATTTCGATTAATAACTCATCTCTACATACATCTGCACACATATAAGAGACAGGAATGGCCAGTTGATAACTGCTTAATACTTCGTACGCTTCCTTATAGTCGGATTTGTTTTTCAGATAGACGCGCAGCATTTTCAGTTGTGCATCTCCGGTCAGTTGGGCTATATTCTCCAT
>PPYF01370977.1_pt1 | contig 10475 bp, 10 predicted proteins | sample 1559871 | NCBI WGS metagenome assembly PPYF01 (sample SAMN08240021, study PRJNA423297) | Human gut metagenome, whole genome shotgun sequencing project.
AGGACGTATACCGTCTGCAGGGCGTTAAGATTAACGATAAGCACATCGAAGTTATCGTTCGTCAGATGCTGCGTAAAGCGACCATCGAAAGCGCCGGTAGCTCCGACTTCCTGGAAGGCGAACAGGTTGAATACTCTCGCGTTAAGATTGCTAACCGCGATCTGGAAGCGAACGGCAAAGTGGGTGCAACATTCTCCCGCGATCTGCTGGGTATCACCAAAGCGTCCCTGGCAACCGAATCGTTCATCTCTGCCGCATCGTTCCAGGAGACCACCCGTGTCCTGACCGAAGCAGCCGTTGCGGGTAAACGCGACGAACTGCGTGGCCTGAAAGAGAACGTTATCGTGGGTCGTCTGATCCCGGCCGGTACCGGTTATGCGTACCACCAGGATCGTATGCGCCGTCGCGCAGCGGGCGAACTGCCAGCAGCGCCGCAGGTCAGCGTGGAAGAAGCTTCTGCTAACCTGGCAGAACTGCTGAACGCGGGTCTGGGCGGTTCTGACAACGATTAATCGTTGATTCGCTAAACGCTCAAAAAGCCAGTCAGGTCACCTGACTGGCTTTTTTATTGCTTGCCAGTTTATTCCGTCTACTTTTTTATTACATTTTATTGATGTAATAGCTGCAATTAATTAGCAAATATAAACCACTCCTATAATGATTTATTTCCATGACTGTTTTTCATCTTCAATGAAAGGGTGAAAATTCTACGCGTGTCAAAAAATAAGCACCGCAAACGCTATATAGTCAAAAAACTAAAATAATCATGTGATTACTTTCCCGGTTCTTTTCGGTTTACCGCAGCCGAGGGGATTGTTACGCCTGTTAAAAGGCGATGGAGGAGGTGAACTAATAAAAACAAAGCGGAGAGTATTGTCGTTATTTAATGGATAGCTTCTGGGGGATGTATGGAATTTGCTATACAACTTATCATTATCTTAATTTGTTTGTTCTATGGTGCGAGAAAGGGCGGCATTGCGCTCGGTCTTTTAGGCGGTATTGGGCTAGTTATCCTGGTCTTTGTTTTTCACCTGAAGCCTGGAAAACCGCCCGTCGATGTCATGCTGGTTATTATCGCCGTCGTGGCGGCATCGGCGACGCTGCAGGCTTCCGGTGGTCTAGACGTGATGCTGCAGATTGCCGAGAAACTCCTGCGGCGAAACCCGAAATATGTCTCGATCGTCGCGCCATTCGTCACCTGTACGCTGACGATTCTTTGCGGCACGGGGCACGTGGTATATACCATTCTGCCGATTATTTATGATGTCGCCATCAAAAATAACATCCGTCCGGAGCGACCCATGGCCGCCAGCTCGATCGGCGCACAGATGGGGATTATCGCCAGCCCGGTTTCCGTGGCGGTCGTCTCGCTGGTGGCAATGCTTGGCAACTTTACCTTTAACGGCAAGCACCTTGAATTTCTCGACCTGCTGGCGATAACCATTCCGTCCACGCTGCTGGGGATTCTGGTCATTGGTATCTTCAGCTGGTTTCGCGGCAAAGACCTCGATAAAGACGAAACTTTCCAGGCCTTTATTGCGGTACCGGAAAACCGTCACTACGTGTACGGGGACACGGCCACGCTGCTGGATAGAAAGCTTCCGACCAGCAACTGGATTGCGATGTGGATTTTTCTGGCCTCAATCGCGGTTGTCGCCCTGCTCGGCGCCTTCTCCGAACTGCGTCCGGCATTCGACGGTAAGCCGCTGTCGATGGTGCTGGTGATCCAGATGTTTATGCTGCTCTCCGGGGCGCTCATCATCATCATTACGAAAACGAATCCGGCTTCGATCTCCAAAAATGAGGTGTTCCGTTCCGGGATGATCGCTATCGTTGCCGTGTACGGCATCGCGTGGATGGCGGAAACGATGTTCGGCGCGCACATGACCGAGATTAAAGGCGTGCTCGGGGAGATGGTGAAGGAGTACCCGTGGGCCTACGCTATCGTTCTGCTGCTGGTATCGAAGTTTGTTAACTCCCAGGCGGCTGCGCTGGCGGCGATCGTCCCGGTGGCGTTGGCGATTGGCGTCGATCCGGCCTACATCGTCGCTTCCGCGCCCGCCTGCTACGGCTATTACATTCTGCCGACCTACCCAAGCGATCTGGCGGCGATTCAGTTCGACCGCTCAGGTACTACGCATATCGGCCGCTTTGTTATTAACCATAGCTTTATTCTGCCAGGGCTCATTGGCGTCAGCGTCTCATGCGTCTTTGGCTGGGTATTTGCAGCGATGTACGGATTTCTTTAAGAGGATACGGGCGCCGGTAGCGGCGCCTGTTAAGTCGTTGACGTTATTGTGCGAGCGGAATTCGGCGATAGAGCTCAATCATGTCGGTAGCCAGATCCTGAATGACCATCGCGTTCATCAGGTGGTCCTGAGAGTGTACGGTAATCAGGTTAACCGGAAGCTTGCCGCTGCCTTCATCCATGCCAATCAGCTGGGTCTGGATTTTATGCGCATGCTTGACGAATTCATGGGATTCCGCCATTGCCTGTTCGGCCGCAGCAAAATCGCCTTTACGCGCCAGCTGCAGAGCGGTTAACGCCGAGCTGCGCGCAGAACCGGCGTTAACCAGCAGCTCCATGATGATCGTTTCTAAATCTTCCATCTCTTACTCCATCAGCTTCAGGGCTTTATCAAGCACGGCATCGCCTTTCATCATGCCGTAATCCATCATATCGATGACGGCGACTTTTTTACCAAACGGGTCGGCCATTGCCTGTAGCTTGGCCTGCTCGTACTTCACCTGAGGGCCGAGCAGGATAATATCGGCAGCGGCAAGATTATCTTTAAACTCGGCAACCGGTACGGCTTTGATGGAGACTTCCACGCCTTTTTGTTGCGCAGCGGCCTGCATACGTTGAACCAGCATGCTGGTGGACATTCCTGCGGCACAGCATAAAACGATATTCTTCATAATTGTTGGCCCTTATGTTCCTTGATGTACCATCTTTATCGCGGGCAGGCGGGCGGGACAACCGCTTTACGGTGATTGTGTGTAAGTCATCACAAAATAATGAAACCGGTTTCGGTTTTTGGGGCGAAAACGCTAAAAGCCGCGTCCGACAGGCCTGAAACGGTGGGCTCTGTTAAGCGCGGACGATGCGATTCTTGCCCAGCTGCTTGGCTTTATACAGCGCTTCATCAACGCGCACGACAAGCTGCTCCAGGGGCTCCATATTCCATTCGCCGAGACCTGCGCTGAAGGTGACCGTCAATCCTTCTTCACGCCAGGAGCGCTGCGCGACGCGGGCCCGCCAGCTCTCAAGCAGCATCAGGGCGTCATCGCTATGTCCGGTGGTAAAGATCGCCGCAAACTCTTCGCCGCCGTAGCGGTAAAGCGAAATTTGCCGGGGCTGGAGGATTTGCAGCCCTTCCCGGGCGACATTGCGCAGCACGATATCGCCGTTGAGGTGACCCCAGGTGTCGTTTATCGTTTTGAAGTTATCAATATCAACCAGCGCAAGAGAAAAGGGCTGATGATCGTTCATCAGCGCGGCGATATCGCTGTCAAAGGCGCGGCGGTTCTTGCAGCCGGTTAGCGCGTCGATGGTCGCCTGGCGAACGTAGGTTAACTCGCGCTGCTTATTGCTCTCGATGGCTTTGCTGAGCATCGCTTCCAGCCGCGGGGCGCGCTGAACATCCCCGGTTTTAATTGCATTGATGATGTTCATCAACACCGTACGCGAAGCATGGCGCAGATACAGTCCAAACAGCACGATAACGATCGCGGCCAGGGCAAAGCTCCAGGCGACGATATCCGTTTCATGGCGCGTTAAGTTGACCAGCGTCGAGTTATCGACCCGATAAATAACAAACCAGTCGGGGTTGGTAAAGGAGTAGTAATAGTACCAGGTGTCCGTATTGGTGTCGTACAGCTGGCCTTCGCCGCTGGTCATTCTGTCCATCAAGGCTTCACTGACGTAGGGTTTAAACAAAGCGCCGGGATCGGGATGGAGAACGACTTTACCATCGCGTTGCACCACAAAAAACTCCCCCTGGACGGGTGCAACCATCTGCCGTAACGCGTAGCCCATTGAGGTGAGATCGAGATGAAACGCGAGACTGCCCTTTAGCCGTCCCTCTGGAGAAATTATGGGTTTGTAGACGGTAATCGTCGGGTGATGCGTGAAGTAGTCGTTGTACGGGCTGGTATACCGACTGAAGGTACTGGCTTCCGCTTGCTTAATAAACCACGGCCTTGTTTTGGCATCGAAGGACTGGCTGTCTTCGGTTTCCAGAACCTCGGGCGCGCGCAGATAGTGCCCATTGGTATCCGCCAGCGAGATGGACGAAACGGTCTGCATCATATTTTGCAACTGCATAAGCTGCATCAACCCTTTTTCCGGATTGACGTTAACCGCCTCATTCAGCGCATCGTTGCGGGCAAAGAAGGTGGCGGCACGGGTGAGGATAAAGTCGTTGCCCTGCAGCAGCGTCTCCGTGTAGTTGGTCGCCATATTGTGGGTAAAATTGCGATTAATATGATGATAATCTTCGAGAAAATCATTCCTCTGCGTCGTCGTGGCAAACACCGCTATCAGCAAGAAGCTGAATAAAATACCTGCAAATCCGAGGATAATCGGCGTGGTGAAAGAGAGCTTTCTATTATGACGAGCCATGAGTCGTAAATCGTTCCAGAAGCGTTAAACCGTGGGTGGAGACGCAGGTTTAGCCAGCATGCCTGCTGAGCGAATCAGATAAAACTCCGGTAATTATAACGCTGACGTTGTGATATGGACTGATTAATATTCGATATTGATGGCATTACCGTTGCCACAAAGAGGCGGGAGCAGGGCGAAAAGGAGGAAGAGTGAATATTCGCCCTGGTCAGCGTCCGCTGCTGACAGGGGCAGAATAGAGAAACGGGAACAGGGCCACAATCTCCCGTTTCTCTTATTAAGATCGTGCATGAAGAACGTTTAAGAAATTACATTCGTTATCATGACGATTGGGAGGCGCGTCCCAGCCAGCTGTCCCAATCCTTCCATACCGGCTGTAGACCGCTGGCCACCAGCGCGCTGGCGACCTCTTCCGGGCGGCGGTCATCGTGAGGCGCGAACTGCTCCAGCTCCGGATGGTTATCGGCATACCCGCCGGGCTGGGTTTTCGAAAAGGCGCTGACGTTGTTGATGGCCAGCGGGATCACCCGATCGCGGAACCAGGGGGATTCGCGGGTGGAGAGCGAGAGTTCCACTTCCGGAGCCAGCAGGCGGAAAGCGCAAATAGTTTGCACCAGCTGCCGTTCATCCATTAATGAGGCGGGCTCGATACCTCCCGCGCAAGGCCGCAGTCGTGGGAAGGAGATGGAGTAGCGGCTGCGCCAGTAATGCTGCTGGAGCCACAGCAGATGCTCCGCCACCATAAAGCAGTCCACCCGCCAGCTGTCGGAAAGGCCAATAAGTGCGCCAAGGCCAATTTTATCAATCCCCGCCTGCCCAAGCCTGTCCGGCGTATCCAGCCGCCAGAAGAAGTCCTGCTTTTTCCCTTTCAGATGGTGTTTCGCATACATGCTTTCATGATAGGTCTCCTGATAGACCATCACCCCGTCCAGACCGAGGGTTTTCAGCTCGGCGTACTCTTCCATCGCCAGCGGCTGGACCTCCATATGCAGCGAGGCGAACTGGCGGCGAATCGCGGGCAGATGTTGACGAAAGTAGTCCATGCCGACCTTGCCCTGATGTTCGCCGGTCACCAGCAGCAGATGCTCAAAGCCCATTTCGCGGATCGCCGCGCATTCACGGGCTATTTCCGCCTCATCCAGAGTCTTGCGCTTGATGCGGTTACTCATTGAGAAACCGCAGTAGGTACAGTCGTTGGCGCAGAGATTAGAGAGATACAGCGGGACATAAAAGCTGACGGTATTACCAAAACGCTGGCGAGTCAGGCGCTGAGCGCGCTGGGCCAGAGGCTCCAGATAGTCCGCGGCGGCGGGGGAGAGCAGGGCCATCATATCGTCGCGGCTGAGCTGTTTGGCCGCCAGGGCGCGTTCAACGTCGGCGGGAGTTTTCCCGTTGATTCGCAGGCGAATATCGTCCCAGTCCAGCTGCCGCCAACGGTCAGTGAAGGTGTTCATATCCGCGCCTCCAGAAAGCCGGTCAGCGGGCTGGTGGCCTGCGCCTGCGCGCTGCGCGCGCCCGGGCCTGCCTGTCGGGCCAGCAAGCCGGCATCGATTGCTAAACGGAAGGCCCGCGCCATGGTTACCGGATCGTCGGCAACGGCGATGGCGGTATTCACCAGTACCGCGTCAGCGCCCATTTCCAGCGCCTGCGCCGCGTGACTCGGCACGCCAATACCCGCGTCAACGACTACCGGCACCGTGGCCTGCGCGATAATAATCTCCAGCATTGCTTTGGTTTCCAGTCCCTGATTGGAGCCGATGGGCGCGCCGAGCGGCATCACCGCCGCGCAGCCCGCTTCTTCAAGGCGCTTGCACAGCACCGGGTCGGCGCCGCAGTAGGGCAGCACCACGAAGCCTTCCCGTACCAGAATCTCCGCCGCTTTCAGCGTTTCGATCGGATCGGGGAGCAGCCAGCGGGCGTCCGGATGAATTTCCAGCTTCAGCCAGTGGGTGCCCAGCGCCTCCCGCGCCAGGCGGGCGGCAAATACCGCCTCTTCCGCCGTTTTGGCGCCGGAGGTGTTGGGCAGCAGGCTAACGCCGGCCGCCAGCAGCGGCGCGAGGATCGCGTCATTATGCTGACGGAGATCGACGCGCTTCATCGCCAGCGTCACCAGCTGGCTGCCGGAGGCGCGAATGGCCTCCACCATGACGTCGGGGGCGGCGAATTTACCGGTGCCGGTGAAAAGATGTGACTCAAAGGTTTTATCCGCAATACGTAACATGTCAGCCTCCAGCGATAACCTGAAAAAGCAGGATTTGATCGCCTTCCTGTAAGAGATGATCTTGCCACTGTTCATGCGGCAGGATGCGTTGATTGAGCGCCAGCGCGACGCCCGGCTGCTGCTGTTCCAGCTGCGTGAGCAGATCGGCGACGGAGGTCGCTTCGGCGCACTGCAACGGTTCATCGTTAAACCATATCCGCATGCTGCCCTCCGCATACCGGACAGCCCTGAGCCCGCTGGAGCGAGAGAGTGCGCCAGCTGCTGGTTCGGGCATCGAACAGGCGCAGCGCGTTACGCGGGGCCATTATGCCGGCGAGCAGCTTGATGGCCTCCAGCGCCTGTAGGGTACCCATCATGCCAACCACCGGACCGATAATGCCCGCCGTACGGCAGTTGCGCTCAGGCTCGTTAGCGTCCGGCCACAGACAGCGATAGCAGCCCTGCTCCCACGGCGGCGTCAGTACCATCAGCTGCCCCCCAAGCCCGACGGCGCTGGCGGTAATCAGCGGCGTTTTAAGCGCGACGCAGGCGGCGTTGATCGCCTGACGAGTCGCCATGTTATCGGTGCAATCCAGTACCACATCGGCCTTCGCCACTTCATCCTGCAGGGCCTTTCCGCCTAACCGCTGCTTCAGCGCAATCAGTTCAATCTGCGGATTTAACTGAGCCAGCCGGGCCCTGGCGGCCGTGGTTTTAGGCTGAGCGATATCCTCGCTGGTGAACAAAATTTGTCGCTGCAGGTTACTGACGTGCACGTCGTCGTCATCGACCAGCACCAGCGTGCCGACGCCAGCGCCGGCAAGATAGAGCGCGGCGGGAGAGCCCAGCCCGCCGAGGCCCACGATCAACACCCGGCTGGCCAGCAGCTTTTGCTGGCCTTCAATGGCGATATCCTCCAGCAGCAGCTGGCGGCTATAGCGCATAAAATCGCTGTCATTCATCACCGGCTCCCGCTATCTCGAGCAGCCGGGCCGTTGCCTGTCGCCAGTCGGCCGCCTGAGTAATGGCGCTGACCACCGCAACGCTGCCGACGCCGGTCGCCAGTACCGCCGGGGCGCGCTCAAGGCTGATGCCGCCAATCGCCACGGTTGGATAATCCCCGAGTCGCTGAATATGCTGCGCCAGCTGATCCAGCCCCTGAGGGGCGGAAGGCATCTGCTTGGTTTGCGTTGGAAAAACGTGCCCAAGCGCGATGTAAGAGGGACGCGCCGCCAGCGCGATATCAATTTCCATATCGTCATGCGTCGAAACGCCAAGGCGCAGCCCGGCGTTGCGGATGGCGCTGAGGTCGGTCGTTTCCAGATCCTCCTGGCCTAAATGCACGCCGTAAGCCTGATGTTTGATGGCCAGGCGCCAGTAATCGTTAATAAACAGCCGCGCATGGTATTTGCGTCCCAGAGCGATAGCGGCAACGACATGCTCTTCAACCTCACTATCGCGTTTATCCTTGATGCGCAGCTGGAGAGTGCGAACGCCCGCGGCCAGCAGGCGTTCGATCCACGTGACGCTATCGACGACCGGATAGAGCCCTAAACGGAAAGGGACGGATGGAAAATCGGGTTGATACATCAGGCTTCCTCCTTACGTAGATAGATTTCACTGCCGCGGGCGCGGAAGTTATCCGACATATCGGCCATCCCCACTTCGCTGGTCTGCGCGGCGGCGTAGTCGCGAACTTCCTGGCTTATCTTCATTGAGCAGAATTTAGGGCCGCACATGGAGCAGAAGTGGGCCACTTTGCCTGACTCCTGCGGCAGGGTTTCGTCGTGGTAAGCGCGCGCGGTGAACGGGTCGAGCGCCAGATTAAACTGATCTTCCCAGCGGAACTCGAAGCGCGCTTTCGACATGGCGTTATCGCGGATCTGCGCGCCGGGATGGCCTTTGGCGAGATCGGCGGTGTGGGCGGCAATTTTGTAGGTAATCAGGCCCTGCTTAACGTCTTCTTTATTCGGCAGGCCGAGGTGCTCTTTTGGCGTCACGTAGCAGAGCATCGCGCAGCCGAACCAGCCGATCATGGCGGCGCCAATTCCCGAGGTGAAATGGTCATAGCCCGGCGCGATATCGGTGGTTAGCGGCCCTAAGGTGTAGAACGGCGCTTCGTGGCAGTGCTCCAGCTCTTCGGTCATATTGCGCTGAATCATCTGCATCGGCACGTGGCCCGGGCCTTCGATCATCACCTGTACGTCATACTCCCAGGCGATTTTGGTCAGTTCGCCCAGGGTGTGCAGTTCGGCGAACTGCGCTTCGTCGTTGGCATCCTGAATCGAGCCGGGACGCAGGCCGTCGCCCAATGACAGCGAGACGTCATAGGCGGCGCAGATTTCGCAGATTTCGCGGAAATGCTGGTAGAGGAAATTCTCTTTGTGATGGGACAGGCACCATTTCGCCATGATTGAGCCGCCGCGGGAGACGATGCCGGTCAGGCGCCTGGCGGTCATCGGCACGTAGCGCAGCAGCACGCCCGCATGGATGGTGAAGTAGTCCACCCCCTGTTCCGCCTGCTCGAGCAGCGTATCGCGGAAGGCTTCCCAGGTGAGATCTTCGGCGATCCCGTTGACCTTCTCCAGAGCCTGGTAGATCGGCACCGTACCGATCGGTACCGGACTATTGCGCAGGATCCACTCGCGGGTCTCGTGAATATAGCGGCCGGTGGAGAGGTCCATGACCGTATCCGCTCCCCAGCGCGTCGCCCACACCAGCTTCTCGACCTCTTCTTCAATCGACGAGGTGACCGCCGAGTTGCCGATATTGGCGTTAACCTTCACGAGGAAGTTGCGGCCAATAATCATCGGTTCGGATTCCGGATGATTAATATTGGCCGGGATAATCGCGCGCCCGGCGGCGACTTCAGCCCGCACAAACTCCGGGGTGATATTCTCCGGCAGCCGCGCGCCAAACCCAACGCCCGGATGCTGCTGGCGCAGCACTTCGCCACGAATACGCTCGCGGCCCATATTCTCGCGAATGGCGATGAACTCCATTTCCGGGGTGACAATCCCCTGACGGGCGTAGTGCAGCTGCGTCACGCATTTCCCGACGATGGCGCGCCTGGGCGTGAGCAGGCCGGTAAAGCGCAGTTCGTTGAGGCCATCATCCGCCAGCCGCTCTCTGGTATAGGCCGAGCTGCGATCGCTGAGTGCTTCGCAGTCGCGGCGCGCATCAATCCACGGCTGACGCAGCTTTGCCAGACCCTGCTGAACGTTAATCGCGACGTGCGGATCGCCATAGGGGCCGGAGGTGTCATAGACCGGAATAGCTTCGTTCGCTTCGTACTGAGGATTATCTTTGCTGCCGCCGATAAGCGTCGGGCTCAGCTGAATTTCGCGCATCGGTACGCGAATATCTTCCTGCGAACCGGGGATATAGATGCGCTGCGAATTGGGAAATGCGGTACCTTCCAGGGTGTCGATAAAGCGCTGGGCGCGTTCGCGTTGCTCTCGACGCGTGAGTTTGGTTGTAGACATAGCTCATTCCAGTTAAACAGGATATGGCTTGCCAGACGACGGATGGAGTAACGGATGCGATCGGCCCTGAAGAGGCTGATGCTAAACGCAGTTTACTCTTGTTCCCTTCGCAGGTATTAGCCTGATCAGGTTCCGCGGATCCCGAATTAACGGTCTCAGCCTTTTC
>PPYF01621900.1_pt1 | contig 10472 bp, 9 predicted proteins | sample 1559871 | NCBI WGS metagenome assembly PPYF01 (sample SAMN08240021, study PRJNA423297) | Human gut metagenome, whole genome shotgun sequencing project.
CCTTACGGGTTATCCTGCGGATAAGCAGCCGTTCCGTTTCCATGACGACCAGCGATGCGGAATAGGTCTTTATCTCAAAGCCGTCCTCTTCCCATTCCTTCACAAGCCTGTTGATCGTTTCTTCCACCAGACTGTCATAAGCGGCATCGGGAATGACCTTTATAAAAAAGGTGTCACGGGTTTCTTTCAGGACCCATTCGTTGATGTCTTTCAGTTCCTTGCCTTCGGGAATGTAATCCTTGTGTATCATGAACTCGTTGATGTTATCCGCTAACAGTTCCTCCAACTGATAGCGGATGTCATCCTCCAGTTCGGTGAACGGCACGGTTTCCTCTTCGCAAGTTTCTTCAAACGGAACTTCCTCTTCCATATCTTCATCCGGTGCATGGTTGCCCCGTTTCATGTCCAGCATATCCTGCGCGAAGCGTCCGGATTCCTTGTCCTTGTACTTCTTGGCATATTTTTCCAGCAGTTCCCAGTCCTGACAGCTCATAGGGTATTTGAAAGCGGCACGTTCCACCTCGTTGCAGCGTACCATGTCCGCCTTCACATCTTCGGGAAGCGACTGGCATTCCTTGCAGATATGCCGCGCGTGTCCTTTGCCGCTGAACTTCTCGTTGGCTTTGTACTCGCCGCAAATCCGGCAGTAATGCCCCTGTCGTTTCTTCTTTTTCGCCATTTTATTATACCACTTCTGTTTAGATTGCAAATTTCGGCATATTATCTCAATGAATGATCCCGATTTGCAATAAAATTTATCTTCTCATGCGTTCCATCTCTTCATCGCGCAGCATTCTCTCGTTCAGTTTCTCCTGCATTTTGTCGAGGAAATATGTGCGGCTTTCGTTCTTCCGACGTTTGATGTCGGTGTAGAAGCGATAGCAGTCCTTAGATTCGATACCGAATATCTTGTAAAGAAGCGGGGCGAGCTGTTTGAGCGGCATATTCCCATTGTTGATACAGCCCATTTCGTCAATGCCGTAGATAAGTTCCACGAGGTCGATGGCGTTGCCCGTCCATTGCAGTAGGCTGGTAGTGTTCTCGGTTGCGTTGTTGGCGGATATTAATGGTGGCACTTGGGGCGTGGCAAGGAACTTCTGCATCTTCCTCACAAAAGATAGAGCCTTGCTGACGTATGCGGCAATCTCTTTCCTTTCTTCCGAAAGGTTGCGCACGGGATGGTGCTGCAATTCGATTTCGATGTAGGCAAGTGCGATGATGGTACGGTTTGCGTCCATACTGCCGTTGCATAACTCGATCACTTGGGTGGCGAAAGCCGTGTATGCCGTTTCCATATTGCAGTCTCCGGCTTCGTTTATCAGGCGGAAAAAGTCTGTTTCTGCCAATAAAAAGTAGTTCATGTTCCTGTCAATTTTGAAATTTTACACTCTGTTTTTCGGTATGCGCACATGAATATGATTGGCAAAAAGTGCGACAGAAAACATAAAATCCAACACTCAATTTTACAAAGTATTGAATTTCAGATATATAAAACTTAATATTTTTTATCAGGAATAAAATTGAAAGAACTTAATTTGTTTTTAATCAACACATTTATGTGTTTGCCGGAAATAAAAAATGTATTCCGGGCATACATTTTAACCCTATTGTCTATTCATCAAGGGTATATATACTACAGCATACTCCGTTGGGATAGCTTTTCAATGAAGCGAGTGTCCAGTGTTTTTCGTAGTGTGCAGATTGGAAAAAATGCCGGCCGCTTCCTGCTATGAAAGGAACGGTGTATAGTATAATTTCATCCACCGCCTGCATGCGTAGCAGCCCGTTGATATAGTCTGCCGTGTCCGGTGTAGCTTCCGCGAGATATCGGATGTTTGTGCCGTCTTTCCGCCATTCGTGAAGCATGGAGATGGAATAGTCCGGCGTAACACGGTAAAGGGCATTTTTCCTGATTTCGTCAAGACCGCAACGGTCAAGGCTCAGTTCCTTATATACTTTGCCATATAACTCAGAAGAAAGACATCCGTCCATCGTCAGGACGGCAAGAATCTGAACTTTTCCCATAATCGTTTCTTTTCGTTAGGCAAGGGGCAAAAAAGTAGCGTGCAATCCACACTACTTCAAGCGTAGGCTCTGGTAAAGCCCCTGAAAGAAACACGTGAATGCACGCTATGCGTAGGCATAGCATAAGCATCACGCAATTAGCTTCTTTCAGTTTCAATTTACCAGATTTACGCCTGAAACTCCTTGCGGTCTTATTCTATATGTCGGCGGCGAAAAGCTCATGCCAATCACCGTTATTTCTCAAATGTTCTGCAAATATAGCGAAATTCAGCGAATTACGGGCTATGATTGCCTGAATTTATATTTAAGTCCATACTCTTCAAGTTTGCTGTATAGTGCCGACCTGCTTATTCCCAACAGTTCGGCGGCGGCACTACGGTTGCCGTTTGTCTGCTTTAACGCACGCATTATCCGCTCCTTATCCTCAGCGTCATTGCGCAGGGTGAAGCTGACAGGTGAGGTCGGTTTCGTCACGGCAAGTTCCAGATGCTCTTTCATGACTACACTTTCCTGCGCCTGCAACACCGCTCCCATGATTTTTTGCCGAAGCTCCCGCACGTTGCCCGGCCAAGCGTGGGTCAGCAACGCTTTACGGGCTTCGGAACTGAAACCGCTCACATTGCATTCCAGTTCCTTGTTGGCTATCTCGCGGAAGAACTCCGCCAGCGGTATGATGTCCTCCTGACAGTCTCGCAAGGGCGGAACGGTTATCCCGAAGTCATGCAGGCGGTACAGTAGATCCTGCCGGAAACGTTTTTCACTCACCGCGATTTCCAAATCCTCGTTGGTGGCAGCGATGATGCGGACATTGAAATTTCTGTCCGCCTTGTCACCGACCGGACGATAACGCCTCTCCTGTATGGCACGGAGCAACATCTGTTGGGTTTCCAATGCGAGGTTTCCCACCTCATCAAGAAAAAGCGTGCCGCCATCGGCTTCATGGAAATATCCTTTTTTGGCACTGTCCGCACCTGTAAATGCGCCTTTGACGTGTCCGAAGAAAGCCGACGGTGCAAGCTCTTTGGTGAGTGAACCGCAGTCCACCGCCACGAATGGCTTGCCTGCACGTTTGCTCTTGTCATGCAGCAGGTGGGCGATATGCTCCTTGCCTGTGCCGTTCTCACCGAATATCATCACGCTCATGTCGGTAGCCGCCACCAGCCTTATGCGGTGCATGATTTTCTGAAAGGCGGAACCTTCACGGGCGAATACGGGCATACGGTATTGTCCCGCCTGTCGTTCTTTCTGTATGGAATGGAGAAGAGGGACAAGTTTATCCTCCACAAGTTGTTTGGGGATATAGTCTATCGAACCGAGCTTCATACTTTCCACTGCGGTATGCACTTCGGCATAGTCTGTCATGATAATGAAAGGTTGCATCTTTCCCTCCTTTCGCATCCAGCGCAAAAGGTCTATACCGTTGCCGTCGGGCAAACGCAGGTCGGCAACTACGATGTCATTGTCCGATGCTTGTTGTAGATGTTTCTTTGCTGTCGACAGGTGGTAAGCCTGCACGGTTCGGTATCCCTCCCGTGCAAGCATGTTGCAGACAAACTCGCAGTACACGATGTTGTCTTCCACCACAATTATTTTTGTCTTATCCATCTTCGTATTTTCTCCTTTCCTCTTCTGCCAGCCGGATTATCTCCGCACCCTTGTCCAACATGGCGGTCACGGCATTACTCAATGCTTCGGTATCGGGTTTATCCTTTCCATGAAGCAATCCGTAAAGTTTCCTCAGCGGTTGGTCGGCACGTAGCACCTCCCACGAGCTGCGCAAGTGGTGTGTCAGGGCATCTAACTTTTGCAGGTCTTTATCTTTTGCTGCATCCCGTACTGCCTGCATTTCCTTTTCGGTTTCTATTGTCAACTTCTCCAACATGATAGCTTCATTGCCATAAGATAACAAAGCGGAAAAGTCCGGCTTTCCGTCCGGTGCTTCTTTTATGGCACATCTGTCGGAAACTTCCATAAGCTCCGATATGGAGAACGGCTTGAACAGGCATCCGGCAAAGCCACGTTCCAAAAGTTCCTCCGCATCGCAACTACCTGAAGCGGTTGCCACAACCACGGGGATTGTCTGTGAATTGCCCACGTTGGACGAACGCAGAAGTTCCAACAACTCGAAGCCATTTATACCGGGCATATTCAAGTCAGTCAGCAACAAGTTGTATTCTTTCCGGCGGACCATTTCCATCAATTCCGCCGCATCGGTGCAAGTATCGCAATGTATTCCTTCTTGGGCATACATTTCTTTTAGCATCAGGAGCAGCACCTCATCATTGTCGATGGCGACAACATTAAGGTTTCTATCCTGTCGGTGGATATAAGTCTGTATCTCTTTTTCCGGCAATTCTTCAGCCTTCTGCATTGGTATCTCCACAGTGAAACAGCTTCCTTTCCCTCTCTCACTTTTCAAATGTATTTTCCCGTAAAGCATTGTCACGATATTATGTACGATGGCAAGCCCCAGCCCGAAGCCGTCTTTTGCAGCAGCATTTGAAAGGCGTTCAAATGCGTCAAATACACGTTGCTGTTCCTCTTCGGTCATGCCTGTACCCGTATCTTCAACCGTAATTATCAGAACTCCATCGGTGTAGCCGGTAGTCAGCGACACACCGCCTTCCTCCGTAAACTTGATGGCGTTTGACAGCAGGTTGTTTCCGATTTGGATTATTCGCTCTTTGTCGGTCAATACCACGGTATCGCTTACGTTATTCACTGTCAGCGACAGCCCTTTGTTCATGGCTATTGGCATAAACTCCGTTTCAAGGGTATGTGTGATTGCTGATATCCGGCAAGGTAGCATTTTGGGCTGTTCCTTGCCGTTGTCCAATCGGAAGAAGCCAAGCAGGGTGTTGAGCATATCCCGCATACGGTCGGAGGATTGCTGTATATTTTGGATATATTGCCCGGTCTTGCCCTCATTATGTTCTTTCTGCATCAGTCCGGCATAGCCTGTTATTGCCGTCAACGGTGTGCGCAGTTCATGGGTAATGGTATGCACCGCTTTCTTACGGGAGGCTATCAGGGCCTCGTTCTGTTGCACGGACTTTTTCAGTTGCCCGATTAATTCGGCTGTCTTCCGTCTGTATCTTCTGATATGCTTTGTGTCACGATGTATGATTATGAACAGACACAGCAATAAGATGAGGACGAATCCGGTCAGGCTGCCAATCTGTACGAAAGACCTCTTGCGCATGGAGGCTGTTTGGGCTTCCTGAGTTTGCAGCCCCTTCTGCACATCACAATCTATACGATTGATAAGCGTTTGTAGTTGCAGGTTCAGTTCCGCATTGCGGGCGGCAAGACTGTCGGCTTGTTCCGACAACCGGCGGCTTTGCGCTTTCTGTTCGTTGATTACGTTACTTTTCAGCGAGTGGAGCATGGTAGTTGTTACCGTTGGCTTCGCTTCCTCTTTTTTGCCGAAGATGCCCAAGAAACCTTTACGTTTCGGCTTGCTTGGTTTTTCTTCAGAACTTTGCCGGGCTATGACGGGAACAATGTCGGCTATGCGCCTGTTGAGTGTCCTTTGGCGCAAATGTATTCCGGCAAGCTTATTCAACCGGGCTTCCTTGTCCGCCAACATCATACGGAGTGTGTCTATTTCCGTGCGCTTGGATTGGAATATGTCGCTGAAGGCATACAGAGTGCTGTCTATCACCAGCCTTTGTCTGTGATATTGTGCCATATCGTCCTCATCCCATTCAGCAACGGTTTCCCCTTGCAAGGACAATCCAGTGATCTGCATGTTCAGGCGATTTATGCCTTGCCGCAGTTCATTTATACGTTGATTCCCTTCCTCCTGAAGTTTCAACGTGTGCTGTTCGTTGTGGCATGTGTAAGCCACCAGCAGAGCCATGAGGAATATGGACAGGTAGCCGGAGGCCAATAATATGCGATATAATCTCATACATCATTTTTGATGATAATACTACTTGCGGATGCTCTCATTTGTCAGGGATATGTGCGCCGTTATAGCCGCGACTTCCAAATCTTGCCGAAAATGTATTCATAATTGGTCGTTCCAGAATTTCATCCTTCTCTCACACCATTCCTCATACCCCTCCTGTTTCAGTTCTCCCGGATTTTTCAACATCTGTTGGTTGCAGAAATCGGAAAAATTACTGGCGGACAGGAAACGGTTACGCTCCGCCACCCCCTTTATGCCGAGTTCCGGTCGGTAGGACATATCTTCCTTGATACGGCTTATGCGCTCCTGCCGTAGCCAGTCGGCGGCGGTACAGCCGTAATATTCCTTGAAGCGGTTGCGGAAATGAGAATAGCTCATGCCGCACATCTCCGCCAGTTCATCCGCCGTGAAAGTGCGCCACTTGTATATCCTCACTTTCCAGCGGAATACAGCCTCTTCCAGTTCTTTCAGGCGGCTTTCGGCATACTGCATATCAATCTCTCTCAATGGCGTGTCGATATGTCGGAGCGTGTCGCGCCGCGCACGGAAGAAGTAGTCGCACACGCGGTTGGTCACGCAATTGAGATAAGACCTACCCCTCATGCAGCGCAGCAGGTCGCAGAAAAACAGAAGTTCCGTCGTGCGGTATTCCGTTTCATAGACGGCAACAAGGTCGTTGCTCAGATAACAGTATGCAAAATCTTCCGGCGAGCAGGCTATCAGAGACATGTAAGGCTTGTAGTCGCGCATGGCGAGCGAGGGCAGTTCAGGCATCGCCCTGAACGTGTCCACTATCAGGCGCACAACATCCTTGTCGCGGGCAAAACCGTCCATTTCCCGGACAGTCCTGCTCACTGAATATCGTTTCTTTATAATCACCTCCGCCTTGTCCGTAATGCAGCGCAGGCTCTCGGACAAGGCGGGGTATGTATCGGCTGTATGCCGTAACTGTGTTGTCAATCTCATCTTGTCATTTTTGCAGCAAATATCGGGGTTATGGAATAAAGAGCTGTTCCAAATTTTGCTGAAAATACCATTCCTACGAGATTTTGCATCATCGGCATGTTTCTATTTATTGACTGTTAAAAATAGACTATTAAGTTATGCCTATCAATTCAAATAGTTACCGATTGTTAATCTGTGGATTTCACTAATAATACCTTATGAGAATAAATATGCAGACAAGACCTAAAATCATCCCACCCCATTTGATATATTTATTACTTGAAAATAAATTAGTTATCATAGCTATTGTCAAACACAGATAAAATAATCTTGAGATAGGACCCATTTCACAACTTATCATTAAAATGATACAGATTGCTACTATAAGATATTGTATTCCTTGAAGAAATTTTTTCATTGTCCTTTAATGGTTTACCCCTTGCCGCTGTTAGTCGGAACAGGTGCTTGTTATACATAATTCGACAAATCATCATTTTGCGATACAACACTTTTTGAGGTTGTACAGGATGATGCAACTATGCCGAAGAAAAGCAGGAATGTGATAATTACTTTTTTCATAGGGTCGTCATATAGGTTCTACATGCAAATAGTATATTTCTTGCGCCAACTCGCCTGTGTCATCATAAAGCCGATGCAACATCAACATGCGGGTGGTTTTGTTTTCCCAATACCATTCGGCTGTCACTCCTTTTTCGGGGAGGCATTTGAACAGGTTTTCTTTCCCTTTGCCATCTTGTCCCTCGCCAACATTGTTTTCCATCAGTGTCTTGATGGCCTTTTTCGTTGTTGGCAGAAAGTCTGCGTCTGATAGCAATTTATGATTCATCAGAATAATTTGAGAATAGGGAGCACCATTCTTTGCAACGATGTCATATACCTTATATTCATAGTTTCTATCCAATCGACAATAGGCTGTTAGATTCTCCGGCTTCTGTAAGACGATTGTGCCCCATTGAAGCCCTAAGAAATCGCGATTATAAAGCGTTGTATGGAGTGAAGCCTCATATTCCACTTTTCCATGACGATAACCTTTAAGATGGCTCTTTATTGTGCCACTCTTGAAGAAATGCGAACTCCATTGTGTAGAAAGATGCTCTTCTGGTCCTCCTGCTGTAACTTTATTTTCATACACTTTGAATGTGTGAGGGAAATCATCAGCACTCCACACAATAGAATCGTAATAGTGTGTGAATTCAGGAAAACCTACAGGCCTATATTGACCGTTTATATCTGTGATTCTGAACGTTAACACGTCAAGAGGTGCTGGCAACGGACTTTCAATATTCATTAAAGGAGTAAACTCTGCCATAATCATCTTGAACTTAGCTTCTTCAGGCAAAACTTCCGGTTTGGGATCAGGCTGTCCTTCGTCTTTAAAGATTCTGGACAAACAGATAATTGCCCTTGCAGTTCTCTTTCCATCATTTGTCGAGATTGTAATCTCCTCGTATGCATCCGGGGCTTCCGAAACCTGACGGGGAAAGTGAATCTTCAACTGATTGGCTTCCACCTTGAGCGTTGCCCATCCACAATCGTATATGTAAGAACCGCCCGGAAAAGGATTGAGCACATCGAAATTCTCACAAGTCATCACGATATATCCCTCATTACCGTTTGCTTTGAAATAATATTTGGGGACCCAATCTACAGAGCCACCTTCATACTTTACACTTTCCGGTGTCAGAATTTCATGCGTCAAGAGCATCGGTTCACCGGGTAAAACATCATCCTTGTCGCAAGCTGTAAAGAGCAAACAAACAATCGCCACAAGCGGCACAAACAGTTTATAGTTCATATTATTTTCAGTTTTCATATTTACATTGTTTTTTAGTTGCACATAATGGCTTGCTGTTTGCTGTCGATAGGCAGAAAAGGTGCATGTTAGCATCATATTAAATAAAGAAATCATATTCCTATTAATTCTCATTTTGCAGAACAAGTGGAAACATCATCAATATATATGCTTGTTTTAAGATAAGGTTAAATCTCGCACAGTATTATTTCCCCAAATAATACTGAAACTATAATCCAAATCATCAGTGGTGAATGTGATTTTCCAGCTGTTGTTGTATTTGACGGATGATTCTATTGCTTCAGGATAAAATCTATTCTGCCACGAAGTATATATTTCTTCTTTATGTGCCAATCGGCTTTCAGTAGGTAATATATTTTCCACTTTGGCAATCACTGATTCCCAATTCTTCAATAATACCTGTAAATCCAAAATATGCTGTGACAATGGACCTTGAGCATCTCCTTCAATCCAAATCACAGTTTCCGTCGAATATAGTGGCAACTGGATTGTGCTCCACCAGTTGTAGTGTTCATTCTGCCACCAATCACATACCTTAGAGTGAAAGATGCCCAAATCTTTTACTGCATATTCTTTTTGTGTTCCAAACAAAATATTTACTATTTTTTTGAAAAATTCCATTGTTTTTATTTGTTGCTAATGGATAGCAGGGAACGGCTCGTCCGTTATCCTGCGTTGTTATCAACCTGTTCTAATATTTATCTGCAACTTCAAATTCACCGATTGTTTGTGTACAGATGTCAATGTACGGAATAGTCTTGACTATCTTGATGTTTTCAATGTCCTCACTTCCTCCCATAGCCAACAGCAGGGAATACCCGAAACATTCGTCATAGTCGGGAGTTCCGAGTTTCTCTTGTATTACAGGATAATTTTCTAAGTCAAACCAACCTTTCAAGAAACTTTGATTTACCATTACCTTATTAAAAATTGCACGAAGATTGGCAGGAAGTATTAAATATGTTCCGTATCTGACATTCAGATAAACAACGTAATTATTCAGTCTTGGGTTCTTTACATAGGCAAAGACATCGCCGAAAGCCGTACACATGAATGGCAGAAACGATTTGTCATCCTCCTTCTCATAACAGGAGTTTATCACATCTTGGTAATCGGACGGATTGATAAGCTTAAACAGCCCATTACAATAACTGCCCAGCCCGACCTCCTGCCATAAAATATTCAGTTCGGGATAAGACAAATCAGCATATTTGACAATAAAAGTATCATCTACTGCCTGCCTCTTATTATTGAGGCTCTTTTCTAAAAATTCTTCGTACATATTTATGTGCTTTATGGTTGATAATGGGATGGAAAGGAACGCCGTTTAGGAGTTATCTTTCCTTGTTATGAACATTTATTGCAAATAGAATTTTTCTATATCCCCTTTACTCATATCCTCCTCTATACTAACCCAAATATCTTGTAGATTACCGTTCATTTTGTTCTCATTAATCTTTAACACAGCATCATCAGTCTGCCCAGTAAGCAGATAATTTCCATCTAACCATGAAAACAGATCAGACATCGTGTCCCATATCACTGTTCTTATTAAGAAAAGGACATGCTCTTTCTCTTTTTCAGATAAAGTTTGAAAAGTCTTTATTGCTTCAGAGTAATCGTCTAAGCCATCGACGGGTTTGTTGTAAGCATCTTTATATAGGTTTATGGCATTGTCATACAACCTGCTCTTTAAAGCATAAACTAATTCTACTGTATTCATTTATTTCAATTTCGTTAAATTGTTCATAATGG
>PPYF01103559.1_pt1 | contig 10471 bp, 5 predicted proteins | sample 1559871 | NCBI WGS metagenome assembly PPYF01 (sample SAMN08240021, study PRJNA423297) | Human gut metagenome, whole genome shotgun sequencing project.
CTCTTAGTCCTACCCTCTTCACAACAGGAACGCCTTTTTCTTCCAGTGCAGCTTTTCCGATAAATTCCTCTTTCTGCATTTTTACGAAGAATCCCAGCCCAGCTTCAACCGGTGTGATTTCATCGTTCATTTCATGCCCGTAAAGTGGCATTGCCGCTTCCAGTCTGAGGGTGTCTCTTGCTCCCAGCCCACATGGAATCAGCCCCTCTTCTTTTCCTGTTTCAAGAAGAAGTTCCCAAAGCTTCGGCGCTTCCTCTGCAGCCAGATAAAATTCAAAACCGTCCTCGCCTGTATAACCTGTCCTGGAAATAATACAGTCCATTCCTCCTATCTCTTTGTGGAAATATGCGCTGTAATATTTCTTCGGAATGTCTTCCTCTGCAACCAGTTTTTTCAGAATCGTTTCCGCCTTCGGTCCCTGAAGCGCAATCTGCGCCACATCTTTAGAAATATCCGTAAATACCGCCTCTCCGAATTCATGTTTCTTCATCCATGCGAAATCTTTATCCTTATTTGCCGCATTTACCACGATAAAGTAATGGTCGTCTCTCACTTTGTAAACAATCAGGTCGTCTACCACGCCGCCCTCTTCATTACACATGGGACTGTAACGCGCCTGTCCGTCGTACATCGTGGTGTAATCGTTGGTGAGAAGGTGATTCAGATTTTTCACGGCATCTTTGCCGATACACATGATTTCGCCCATATGGGAAACATCAAAAAGACCGCAGGCAGTACGCACTGCCATATGCTCTGTGATTACGCCTGTCCCATACTGAACAGGAAGCAGATATCCTGCAAACGGCACAATTTTTCCTCCGTATTTCACATGCGTTTCATACAATGGTGTCTTCTGTTCCATAGCCCTCTTTCCTCCTTTTCCTGCGATTTTTCTGAAAAAAGGCAAAAAAATACGCCCAAATAATACCGGCATCCTTCTGCATACCGTATTACCTGCGCGTCCCTGTCTTTTTACCTGAAAGATTCTTCTCCCTCCTGCCAAATAATGCTTCGGGAAAATTGCTTCTTGGGTGTTTTTACCTTTCCAGAGTGCCGTCCAAATCTGGTCCTTTTGCCTGAGAGTTTATCGCTTCTTCCCCTTCGGCGCTGTTGTCTGAAATACCATTCTCCCTTTCAACAGGCTCTCCCAAATTCTTCTATCGGCTTATGCAATTGTAACTTTAATTATGTGTTCATGTTATCATCTTTTGTGTATTTTGTCAATATTCTCTTCGTTTTTTCAATCAAAACCATATATTTGCACAATTTCAAATCTGTATTTTTGTGAAGAATACAAATTCCTGTGACAGGAGCAAACATTCTCTTTTCTATTAAAATACCGCCGGTCGCAGCAGGCAACCGACGGTACTTTATATCATAATTTCTTTATACCATAATCTCTTTATTCCACAAGCAGTGCATTCCATCGCGTAAAGAAAGCTTCTTCTTTCCGGCTTCAACCGTTCTCTGCATCCGGCAGTCCCACACTGCAAAATCATCCCGGGTAAGCGTAAACTGTACGCAGCACTCCTCCCCCGGTGCAAGATACAGCTTTTCAAATCGTTTCAGCTCCTCTATACGCGGCACAATGCTGCCGCCTTTATGACTGAGGAAAAGCATCGGCACTGCAGTCACGGCTCTGTCCGCAGGATTGCGAACAGTAAATGTAACCGTTGTCATTCCATTTTCACAGGAAAAAGCTGCATCACTATACTGCGCTTTCCCATATCCCAGCCCGAAGCCGAACGGATACAGAGCGCCGTTCTTCTCATCCGTATAGTGCATTGCCTCATATGAAATGCGGTAATTATACCATACCGGAAGCTGTTCTGCGCCCCGCGGCAGAGATACAGGAAGTCTGCCTGACGGTTCACACAGACCGCATACTATTTTGGCAAGAGCCAATCCGCCCATAGGTCCCGGGTAAAAGCAGTATAAAAGCGCATTGGATTTTTCGGCAATTTCCGATATCGCATACGGTCTTCCTGCAATCACTGCAGTCACCGTCTTTTTCGAGTGTGCAAATACCTCCTCTGCAAGCGCAAGCTGTGACTGAGGCAGTTTAAGGGATGCCAGATCCACGCCTTCTCCGCAGTCCATCGCCACTGTTCCTTTCGTGATTGCCGCGCCGTTAACATCAAATTCAACATCGCCAAAACGGCTTGAACTTCCTCCAACCACAAGAATTGTCACATCGCATTCCGCAGTCTGCTGCGCTTTATCGCAGACTACAAGCTCCATATCGTCTCTGCCGCCAAAAACTGCACGGAATCCCTTCTCAACTGTCCATGTATTTTCTGCTTTGACAGGAGGGGTATAATCTCCGAGAAGAGCATAAATATCACGGATATTTTCTCCGATTAAAACTACTCGAATCTTTTGCCGCTGTTTTCCATAGCTTCCAAGAGGCAGCAGCTCATCCTCATTTTTCAGAAGAACCATCGACTCTTCGGCAAGCGCCAGATTTAAAGGAAGCTCTTCATCCATTTCCGGAATGTCGGCATTGTCCTCCTTGTATTCCAGATACGGATGCTCAAACAGACCTCTCTCAAATTTCAGCGTCAGTACGCGCAGTACCGCTTCATCAATCCGCTCCTCTGTCACAAGTCCCTGCTCAACTGCTGCTTCCAGATGGGCAAATCCTTCGTCCCACAGGGAGACATCGACTCCGGAAGAAAGAGCCGCAGCTCCGCATTTCTCCGGCGTATCGTACAAAAATCCCAGCCTGTCCACTGCAACTCCGTCCGCCATCACAATACCGTCAAATCCCATCTCATCCCGCAGAACATCGCGAAGAAGCCATTGATTATTGTGGCAGGGTATTCCGTCGATTTCATTATATGCTGCCATCACGCCCTTTGCTCCTGCGCGGACTGCAGCCCCGGCAGGAGGAAGATGGATTTCCCGAAGCTCCCGTTCACCGATACGGGCAGCGCTTGCATTAACTCCTCCTGTTGTTTCTCCCTGTGCGGCAAAATGCTTCGCTACAACATCTACGCCCTCCAGACAATACCCCTCAACGACTGCTTTCGCAAATTCTGACGCATGGTACGGATCCTCGCCAAAACACTCCTCACAGCGTCCCCATCTGGGATCGCGCAGTACGTCAAGCATGGAAACGAGAGCCAAATCGACTCCCATCTCCTTCATCTGACGGGCGCAGAGAGCCGCCGCTTTCTTCGCAAGCTTCGTATTCCACGACGCGCCCACTGCGAGATTGACCGGCAGCAGATAACCGTCGAGAGCCTGATGTCCGTGGGGACTCTCGCTTGACATAAGCGCCGGAATACCGAAGCGGGAATGTTCCACAACATATTTCTGCACCATATTGTATGCCTGTACTGCATACGCTCCTGTAAGACCGTTTTCATAGTCTCTTCCTGACCACGGGTCTGCACGGTACAGCCCGTACAGCACTCCAAGACCGCCGAAACGCTCAACTTCCTGACAAAATTCATCCGAAAGCGTCAATTGGTTATCTTTTCGCATACATACTCGAAAGCCGTACAGTCTCTGATTGAGCTGCCCCACCTTTTCCGTGAGGCTTAACCGCTCAAGCAGGTCAGCCGCCCTCTCCTTTGGAGAGAGCGTCCTGTCCTTATATTTTTCCATTTTTATTTCAGCACCACCCTGTAGCTCTTAATCTCATATGGTTTAATTGTGAAGCAGAAGCTGTCGTCTGTATGAGCCATCATTTCGCCTTCCGGCTCTTCAATCAGATTGCACTCCTGTACGCTTTCAATCGTTCTTCCCATACCGAACGCAAAGGCCGCCTGTGTACGTGAATTTTCGTACTCATAGGCACGAATGATAATACCGTTTCCATCCTCTGCTTCTTTTACAGTCTCAATCATAACATTTTTGCTGTCACAGGATACAAAGGAGTCTGTCTTTCCAAACGCGCTTCCCGTGCTTACATGTACCGGGAAGTTCAGGCAGTAGCCTTCATGGACGGTATTGCTCTCGCGCAGGTTTCCGCTGTGAGGCAGGAGTGAGTAAGTAAATACATGCTCTTCCTGATCTGCAGTCGGGTTCGGCTCAATACCTGACTTAATCAGAGTAAGCGCCATCTCGCAGTCTTTTACAGAATGACCGTACTTGCAGTCATTTAAAAGGCTGACTCCGTAATGTCCTTCTGAAAGATCCATCCACTTCTGTCCGCAGGACTCAAAACGCGCCTGATCCCAGCTTGTATTTGTGTGAACTTTTCTTGTCAGATTACCGAACTGAATATCGAAAGATGCTTCATCTGTATGTACGTCAATCGGGAAATGAACCTTCAAAAGATGCTGATGCTCTTTCCAGTCTACCCATGTCTCAAAGTCAATTCTCGGAGAATCCGCATAGAAGTAAATCTTCTGGCGGATCAGGGAATTACTGATTGGACGTTCGATTTCAAGCACTGTGCATACAGGGCCTTCAGAAATCCATTCCATCTTTGTAAGCTGATCTGCATCCCAGCTTTTTTCTGTATAGTAAATATCAATATCCCAGCAGTCGTAATACATCGGCTTGTCCTCATACATACAGAAACGATTGCCTTTTTTACCCTGCTGCAAAATCTCACGATGGTTCTTCTTATCATAGATAGAGGAGAACATACCCTTTTCATCGAGAACAACTGTATAGTACGGCGTCTCCAGTGTGTTTCCGGACTGTCTGAATGCAGACTCTGCGTTTCCCTCTACTACGCGGAAGGACTTGAAGCCCTTGGACGGCAGCCCCTCTACATACGCTATGGATTCGCCTTCAAGAGTCTGTACCGGATAACGCTTGCCGTTTTCATCCTCAAGAGCGCCTGTAATAGTCTCAGGCAGACGTACCACGTCATTTCTCTCAAAACCGACTGTGTTAAACAGAGTTACGCTCTCACCCTGTCCGGTGAGCTCTGCCAGTCTGTCAGCAATCAGAGCGCGGCCTTCCTCTTCAAGCTGCGCATATTCTTTCTTCGTTACCTCGTATACCTCATGGATACTGGAGCCCGGAAGAATATCGTGGAACTGATTAAGCAAAATCACCTTCCACATACGCTCAAGCTGCTCTGTCGGAGTCTTTTTGCCCTGCATTGCAGCCAGCGTACACAGAAGTTCCAGATCCATCATCATCTCTTCTGACTTTCTGTTGGAGCGTTTGTTTCTCGCTACAGAAGTATACGTACCTCTGTGGTACTCAAAATACAGCTCGCCTTCCCATGTGGAAAGTCTGTTGCTGTCCTTTACGCGGTCATACAGCTCGTCAAAGTATACCTTTGAAAACTCCTGACGTACCTTCGGAATACCACGGATTCCTTTCTCCATACGCTTCGCAGTCTCAAGCATATCTCTTGTCGGGCCGCCGCCTCCATCACCGTAGCCAAAGGCAATCAGAATGTCATTATTGATATCCTTATTCTGATATCTGTGCCATCCGCCCATAATCGCATCCGGGTGAAGCATACCATTATATGTGGTAAAGAAATCTGCCTCGTCCTGTCCAACGCCCAGTGTTGTAATCAGGTGGGTAAAAATAGAAGAACCGTCAATTCCTTTCCACATAAATGTATCGTACGGCATTTTGTCAATCTGATTCCATGCAAGCTTTGTTGTCATAAAATACTCAATACCGCTCTTTTTCATAATCTGCGGCAGAGCTCCCGAATATCCGAATACGTCCGGCAGCCACAGAATCTTACTGTCTACGCCAAATTCTTCGCGGAAAAATTTCTTTCCATAGAAGAACTGACGCACAAGAGATTCTCCTGATGTAAGGTTGGTATCTGCCTCAAGCCACATACCGCCCTCCGGCTCCCATCGGCCTTCTTTTATACGCGCTTTGATGCGGTCGTAAACCTCAGGATAACGTTCTTTCAGGAACTGATAAAGCTGCGGCTGGCTTGACATAAAGCGGTACTGCGGATACTCGTCCATAAGCTTCAGCACCGTTGCAAAGCTTCTTGCTACCTTTTCTCTTGTCTGGGAAACCGTCCACCACCATGCAACGTCGATATGTGTATGCCCGATACATGTCGCGATTACATCATCATACCCTGTCATATCCTGATACAGGGCTTTTTCCAGATATTCCTCCGCTGCATCAATACTCTTATAGAAGTCTTCTGAATACGGTGTGCGCAGATCCAGCATATTTATCGCATTGTTGAGCACTGTCTCAATGTCCATACGAACTTTGTCGTCTTTTTTCATACGTGTAAAAGCCCGCAGCGGCACAATAAGGTCATAGTACAGCTTCTCTACGCGAAGATCTACCTGCTGCATCTCAAAAATCATATCGAACTCAGAGTAAAGGATACCTGTATAGGACTGCATGTCGAATCTCCAGCTATCGCCTGCCTTCGCTGCATCTGTCATCTGTACGATGCGATGATTCATATCAAGCCCCTGTGTAACCTCTCCATTTACAAACAAAAGAAACTGAGGATTTTTTGCGTCATCCCACTCATCAATCTGAGTTTTAACATGAAGGCGAAGAGCCTTTCCATCCATTTCCTGCGGCACTGTATAATCTGTGCGGAACCAGTAATAGCGATCCGGTCCGTACCATTTCATTGTCTTTGGATAAAAATCCTTCCACGCTCCGCCTTCCTTATCCGCCTGATCCGGATAGAAAAACAGTCCTTCCTTGTATGAAATAGAGTCAAACGGAATCGTCTTTACCGTGATCAGTCTGTTTAACTCATCGCAGATCACCTGTATTCTTTTATCAATATACCACATCTGTTTTCGCTCCTTTTATCGTCTGATATTTCTTTTCTTTCCAAAAATAAAACGGCTGCTGCAAAATGCAAAATATAAGATATATGCACAATTTGCAACAGCCTTATGGCTTATAACCATTTATTACTTTGTAGCATCAACCTGTTCCTGTGCTGCCGCACGGACTGTCTCCCATCCTGCTGCATCAAGCTCACTCTTAATCGTCTTGATCAGTTCTCTCGGATCCTGAGCGCCTGTGAAGAACTCTGATTTGTATTTTTCATATACAGCGCGGCAGTTTGCCAGCTCTGTCTCAACTTCACTTGTGTCCATATCGAATCCAAGCATAGCAGACGGTGTAGCGTTCTCATTCAGAGTCTTAACCTCTTCCCACTGTCCTTCCTGACCTGCAACGTCAGAAACTGCAAAGAAAGTACCCTGTGTATAACCGGCCATGCTCCAGTCACTGTTCAGTCTGTTTACTGTTCCGTCTTCTGTATACTCGAAGTTTTCACCCTCTACGCCGTAGTAAAGCCAGTCACGAACCTTGCTGTCAGTGTTTACAAGCTGAAGAAGTTCAAGGGCTTTATCCGGATGCTTACATCCTGAGTAGATTCCGCTGATGGATCCACGTACAGATGTGTTGGAAACAATTGTATCACCAAACTGAACTGCTTCACAGTTTGCGATACCATTGTTCGGTCCCCATGTAGACTTAGCAGCTCCGCTCCATCCCTGAGCTGTAAAGAATGTTCTGTATTTATTAGAGTCATCTGCTGTCGGAGCATCTCCGTTGATGATTCCGTCTACATACATTTTATGCACTACGTCAAGTTTGGAAAGAAGTTCTTCATCCTCAAGCGGGTTCACAACTGTCTTTGTCTCGTCATCGTAACGGATACCAAGTGCGGAAAGACCTGCGCCAAGCTGATCGAAATAGTTTGTTACAAGGAAATCTGCACCATTCTTTGACATATAATACGGTGAGCCGCCTTCGCCCTCTTTAATCTTTGTAAGAGCTTCATACAGGCTGTCAAAATCTGTTACGCTCTGGATGTCAATTTCATATTTGTCAGCGATATCCTTATCCCAGATAAAATACTGTGTCACGGAGCTGTCTTTGTAAGTCGGAACACCGTAAATCTGTCCGTTTACAGAAACTGCTTTCCAGTAATCCTCAGGAATAAAGGAGTACAGTTCAGGAGCTTTCTCCGGAAGAAGCTCTGTGATGTCCATGAGAACACCTGTAGATACTTCAGAGCTGTATCTTGTCTGGTCTGTAAAGAGAATGTCAAAATACTCGCCTGAGTTTGTGATAACGCTTCTGCGGTTTTCCCAGTCGCCCCACGGAACGATTTCCATGTCTACATTCACGCCAATCTTCTCCTCAAGATATGGATTGATCTGTGCAAGCCATGCGTCGTAGTTCTCCGGCATACCGTTACCTACCTGCACCCATTTCAGTGTCACAACATCGTCTGCTGCTGCGGCAGTTACTCCTGTAGCGCTGAATGCGCCGATTGCCATTGCTGCTGACAGTGTCACTGCAAGAACCTGTTTCATTTTCATTTGAAAATCCTCCTTTATATTTTGTACTGCCTTTTGGCAGCCATTTTCATTTTTTCGGAAATGCCGTCGGTCATCTTCATTTTTTATCATCCCTTAACTGCGCCCACTGTAAGACCTGAGATAAAGTATCTCTGGAAGAACGGATAGGTACAGGCAATTGGAATAATGATAATAATAGCCATTGCCATACGCGCGCCTTCCTTCGGCATGGAGTTGATGTATTCCACCATTGTTGCTCCAAGCGCAGGATTGTTTGCCATCATTTCAATATTTCTCTGTACATGGTCAAGAAGCGCCTGCAATGAGAACAGGTTCGTATTTGTAATGTACAGGGAGGACTGGAACCAGTCGTTCCAGTAACCGAATGTAAGGAACAGAGCGACTGTAGCAAGCAGCGGCTTTGCAAGAGGCAGTGCGATTCTTGTAAAAATCGTAAACTGTGACGCGCCGTCAATCTGCGCAGACTCCATTACAGACTCCGGAATATTTGTTTTGAAGAAAGTCTTACAAATTACAACATTGAATGAGGAAACAAGCAGCGGCAGGATAAGCGCCCATATACTGTCCTTTAAATGCAGGAACTGCGTGTTTACTACATAGGATGAAAGCATACCGCCGTTGAAAATCATCGGGATAAATACGATCATCGTAGCAAGACCTTTTAACCTGTAATTGCTTCTTGAGATAACATATCCCATCATCGTTGTAAGCATAACGCCAAGGGTAGTACCCACCACCGTAACAATGACGGAAATACCCAGTGCACGCAGAATCATACCTGCCTCACGATAGAGGAAAATATAGGAATCTGCCGAAAACGACTGAGGAATAAAGCGGTATCCGATATGGCGGATTGATTCCTCTGACGAGATAGAAATAATGAAAATAAATATTACCGGAATAATACATACGAGAGCCAGAATGATAAACACAAGGTTAAAGCATAAATCTGATTTTTTCGATATCCGGTTCAGCTTGTTCTGCTCCTCAACGACATCTTTTTTCTTTGCCATCTTTCTCCCCTCCTATATAATCGCGCTGTCTTCATCTATCTTACGCACAATTGCATTCGCAATAAGAATCGTGATACAGCATGCTACTGACTGGAAGAATGTAACAGCCGAGGTCATACCGATCGGTGTTGAAGAACGAATTGCATTAAATACGTATGTATCGATTGTCGCAGTCGTATTAAAGATCGATCCCGACGCTCCCTGTGACAACTGGAAGAACAGACCGAAATCAGAGTAGAATACCTTTCCGATATTCAGAATGAACATCATAACGATGACATTCTTCAGACACGGAAGTGTAATGTACCATACCTGCTGACGTTTCGTTGCGCCGTCTACCACAGCAGCTTCATAAAGTGTCGTATCAATACCTGTAATACTGGACAGGTAAATAACCATGTTGTATCCGGTTGACTTCCACAGATACATAAAAATCAAAAGGAAAGGCCATACGCCTGCACTCATGTACCAGCGAACCGGCTCGCCACCGCCATCGCGCAGCATACTGTTGATCAGACCGTTATCCTGATTCAGGAACGCATCAAGGAAATAGGATACTACTACCCATGACATAAAGTACGGGAAGAACATCAGTGTCTGGTATACCTTTGATTTGCGCTTGCTGTGAAGAAGACTGATCATAATAGCCAGCCCTACTGACAGGAACATACCGAGTACAATAAACGCTACATTGTACAGAATCGTATTTCTCAAAATAACGAATAAATCCTTGGATTTAAAAAGGAACTCGAAGTTTTTAAATCCGGACCAGTCACTGTGCAGAACATTGTATATAAAGCTCTTTCCGCCTGTTACCCTGTAGTTCTTAAATGCGATGATCAGACCGAACATCGGCAGGAAGCAGAACAATACATACCATATTACGGTAGGCAGTGCCAGAATCGAAAGCTCTGTATCGTTTCTGGTCCATCTCGGTTTCTTTACAGAATTCTTTTTTTTCGTCGCCTTCACTTTTTCACTCTCCTCTCATTTCTCGTACCGAATCCCTTATAACCATTTTACCCGGAATCCGGTAAACCTCGCCATTCCCTGCGTCCGGGGCTTCCATACATCTGGCAATGCTGTCAACGGCAATTCTGCCGATTTCTTCCATATCTGCCGCAACCGTTGTAAGCGCAGGCTCACAAAGCTTCGCATAGATATCATTGTCAAAGCCAGCCACTGACACATCATCAG
>PPYF01028845.1_pt1 | contig 10470 bp, 10 predicted proteins | sample 1559871 | NCBI WGS metagenome assembly PPYF01 (sample SAMN08240021, study PRJNA423297) | Human gut metagenome, whole genome shotgun sequencing project.
GGTGAACTCCAGTCCGTCCGAGGCGGCATAGCTGTATGGCTCACGGCAGTCGAACAGCACGATCTGTCCGGCGCCGGCGATGGCAGGCGTACCGTTCAGCGTCAGTTCCATTGCGCCATCATGCACAAAAAACAGCATGATATTTTGGTTGTGATCACCCTGCATAGCGATTTCCGACCGATGATTGAAGGAATACCGGCTGCTGCAGAAGTAATGTCCGAGCCGCGTCGGGTAATAAAAAAGCTCCTTTGCAAGCGAAGACGGCGTAAAAAAGTACCGTTCCGAGGTCTGATGGACACCTAATTCGGGAATCAGCATAGCGGTCACTCTCCTTGTCTCTATCCTACCAGAAGTATCCGTTTGATGCAATAGCGAATAGCAGGATTTCGCAGGTTTAGGGTAATTTGTATCATTGGCAAGACGGCAGGAACGCTTTATAATAGAGCCATCAAACAGGGAAGCCACCCTTGATATGGCAAACAGACAAGGAGGATCATTCTTATGAAAATCGCATTTGACGTTGACGTTCTTGCCAAGCAGATGTCCATCAACGATTATGTTCACAAGGTAGCAGACTGGGGCTACAAGTACATCGAGCAGTCCCCGCATCCGCGCATCAACCCGTTCTACAAGCACCCGCTGTTCTCCAAAGAGTGCCAGCAGGAGTACAAGCAGGCTCTCAAGGAGACCGGTGTAGAGATTTCCTCTTTCATCGTTGTTTACCGCTGGTCTGGTCCGACCGAGGAGCAGCGCCAGCACGCAGTTGCAAACTGGAAGCGTATGATCGAAATCGCGGTTGACATGGGTGTACCGGTCATCAACACCGAGTTCTCCGGCGACCCGAACCAGCAGGAGATCTGCAACGGCATGTTCTTCAAGTCTATGGAGGAGCTTCTCCCGATCATCGAGCGTGAGGGCATCCGCGTAGAGTGCCAGTCCCATCCGTATGACTTCGTAGAGCTGAACGACGAGGCCTGCGACATCGTTAAGTCCTTCCGTTCCAAGAACCTGGGCTACGTTTACTCCGCATCCCACGGCTTCTTCTACGATCAGGGCAAGGGCGACGTTCGCCACATGCTGAAGTACGCCGGCGATGAGCTGACCCACGTTCTTCTGGCTGACACCTGGAACCAGACCAAGGACTGCCGCTACATCGTAAATCCGCCCTGGCTGAACCAGCGCGGCCGTGCTGACTACACCATCCACCAGCACACCGCTATGGGTGAAGGCGAGGTTGATTTCGACGGCATCTTCGAGACCCTGCGTGAGATGGACTTCGCAAACAAGCAGCTGAAGCCGGACGCACCGAAGGTTGGCGGCGACAATATCATCTGTGTATCCTACTTCGGCTTCCCGGAGAAGATGGATCAGCAGGCTCCGGAGGCACTCGACCGCATTAAGCACGAGCTGCTGTAAAGAATACTTTCTGAATACACAAAAGGACTTGAGTTTTCACTCAAGTCCTTTTTTCATACTGTCACAAAACGTCATTTCAGCCGACAAGAGGAATGAAACGCACGCTGCCGCGCAAATTGATTGGCTTTGCGCCATATGCACTTATCGGCAGCTAAAAACGGACAAACCGCTTTGGTTTGTCCGTTATATTTTTATTCTCCGCAGCCGGGACAGTCGGAACAGTCACCGCACTCGGTGCCTTCCGCGGCCTTGCGGTCCTCGTAGGCGCGCAGCGTGCCTTCGGTCATGTGGCTGAGAGCCGCCAGCCGCTCATTTACCATATCCCACAGGCACATCGGCAAATGGTCGCGGTGTCCGCGGTGGATAGTCACGCACTCGAAGCAGTTGCCGTGATGGCGGCACGCCTCCTTGCACGGGCAGTGGTCACCGGCTTCGCGCACCTGACGCAGAAATTCCAGCTTGATCTTGAGCGCTTCTTCCTTCTTGCCCTCGCGGTCGAGGTCGTTCTGCAAGATGGCCAGTTCGTTTCCGTCTATTTTCATAAGTATCGCTCCTCTATATATTGCACTACATCGCATTTTTATCATAGCAGGGTTTTGACAGTTTCGTCAAAGCAACTTTACCCAAAACCGTGTTTTCGTGCAGTTATACAGATTTTCAGCGTTCATTTTATCTATTTTGCCATTGACAAAAAGGACAGAATAAAGCCCTCATTCACAGACACATGAACGAGGGCTTTTACTTCCAAATCTCCATAGATCCTCTTTTCCCGACAGGATATTTCCCATCGCATTTGGATTGGTATTCGGTTGTTTTTTCGGCATCTTTCGATCTTACGTTCGCGGAATCGCCCGGCTAAGGTTCGTTTACTGCACAAACTACATAGTCCGTTTGGTTGCCTTTCCTACATTCGGGAACTCTATTTCCAGTGGGTGATGCGTCACTGCTCGGCGGAAGATGTGATACAGCCTGCCTTGTCGAACCGGATGTTACTCGGACTTTGATATCATCTCGTTCCGATACGGTATGTCTATGCTGCAGATACTCATCAGTATGCCCATCGGCTGGTGCAGCATCCGGCAGGTATCGTAAGATACTTCGTTTTGTTCGCCGGCGCATCAAATATCAGGGTTCTGTCATGTATGAACCTTACTTTCCTGCTGCCTCGATCCGCTTGACTGTCTTAGTATGCCATGTACGGATAGTTAAATTCACGAGGATAGCTTCCCCAAAGTTACCGTTGTTGTTACCTTTGCTTAGAAGCCGATCGCGCTTTTCAGGCGGTTCAAATTGTGGAATTGGAACTCGCTCATTTTTTCAGCTATCACCTTGATCGTTTCGGTCACAGCGCCGCGGCGAGTCCCGCGAACTGGTAAGATGCCTCTTCTGATACCATTGGACTCACCTCTTTCGTGGGTATCAAACCGGATTGACATCCTTCAGATTAGATGAAGGTTTGCGCCTTTTGGAGTAAAACCCCTGTTTTACTTTGCCTTTGGTGTTTGCCTTTATCTTTTCTGTGTCATTATAATATCATCAATATTGCACAACGTCAAGCGTTTTTACGCAGATTTTTACGAGCATACTGCACAATAAAAAGCATACTATTTCGGTAATTTCACTCTTTCCCGCGCGGCGCAGATTTGGTATAATAATAATGCTGGGCGTTTCCCCGGCATATTTTTTCGCATAGCCAATACGAGTGCCGCCCTGTTGCCGCGGCAGCCGTTTTCTGCATTGCTGCGGCGCGGTCGCAGCAGATTGCATAGATTTTGTATGAAAAAGAACGTAAACCGTTACGTTATCTTCACTCTGAACGCAAATCACTAACTCCTAATTACTAATTGAATTAAAAAGGGGATGTCTTTTTATGGGAACCTTTAGCTTTTATATACCGACACGCTTATTTTTCGGTGCCGGATCGGTCAAGCGTCTGGCCAAGGTACGTCTGCCGCAGGGCACAGGTCTGATCATCACCGGCGGCACCTCCACCACCAAACTGGGCTATGTAGCCAAGGTGGCAGATACGCTGGCGGAAGCCGGTCATCCGACCGTGGTATACAACAAGGTACAGCCGAACCCGACGATTGAGGGCGTGCGCGAGTGCGCTGCGCTCTGCCGTGAGCAGAACATTGCATTTGTTGTCGGTCTCGGCGGCGGCTCGTCCATCGACACGGCCAAGGCGGTTGCCATTATGGCGACCAACGACGGCGACTGGTGGGACTACATTCACGGCGGCACGGGCGGCGGCAAGCGTATGGTCAATGCCGGACTGCCGATTGTTGCCATTCCGACGACCGCAGGCACGGGCACGGAGGCTGACCCGTTCACGGTTATCACCAACGGTGAGGAAAAGATCGGCGGCGGCGGTGAGAAGTGCTTCCCGACCATTTCGATCGTCGATCCGGACTTTATGATGACCGTTCCGCCGCATCTGACGGCATACCAGGGCTTTGATGCGTTCTTCCATGCGGCCGAAGGCTATCTGGCTAAGACTGCAAACCCGATGAGCGACATGTTCGCGCTGCAGGCAATTGCGTTGATCGGCAAATCGCTGGCGGCGGCTGTTAAGGATGGCAGCAACGCCGATGCACGCGCGGATGCGGCACTGGCGAACACGCTGGCAGGTTTTGTCGAAACGCTGTCGAGCTGCAGCGGCGAGCATGCCATCGAGCATGCGCTGAGCGCGTTCCATCCCGATCTGCCGCACGGCGCGGGTCTGATCATGCTGTCCAAGGCATACTGGAGCCGCTTCAAGGACACCTCGGCTGACCGCCTGCAGGCCATTGCACACGCACTTGGACGTGCGGACGGCGATTTTCTCGCTGCGCTGGCTGAGCTGCAGCAGGCGTGCGGCGTGGACAAGCTGCGCCTGTCCGACTACGGCGTAAAGCCGGAAGACGCAGGCGAACTTGCTGACAACGCAGCAAGCACCATGGGTGCCCTGTTCCGTGTCGATCCGCGCACGCTGTCCCGCGAGGAAATTATGGACATCATCACCGAAAGCATTTAAGCGAATACGCTGAGAGCGGACCGATTGGTCCGCTCTTTTTTCGATAACGGCAGTTGCTAACACATTTTCGCGCGATAGCGCATGTTAAATAGCATTTGCATTGCAAATGCCAGCCCGTAGGCCTCTATCCTTAAAAATATTTAATGAGAGCAAAAGTCGAGGTGTGTACCGCGCAGCGCGGCCAAGAAGCCACGCAAGGATAGCGCTGACTTTTTGACTTTGAGAGGGAGAAAGTTTCAACCAACGGGCGGAACTTTCGGACGACTTTGTGTCGTTTGCGTTACATCTGTGTTACACCGCTTGTATTGCCGCCAGACCATGCTATAATAGACGCAGAGTATGATATACGTCATACATCTATTGGCTTGCGGCTCTGCCGCAGACAAGGAGGTACACTCTATGAAATTTCAACAGGTAATGGCATTTTTCCTCACCGGTGCAACAGCACTCTCCATGAGCACCACCGCGCTCGCTGCCGACCTTCCGGATAACGTTGATATCACCGTATCCACCACACAGACCGCCGACGAGCAGGAAAACAACCTTTACACCAGGAACGACAAGGACCTGACCGATGCCGAGTTCGAGCAAAAATACGAGCTGCCGGAGAACTCGTGGTTCACGCCCGCAGTCCGCTATGTGATTGAGAACAACATCATGCTGCCGGCGGGTCATATCGACGGTAAAGAATATTTTCCGTGGTTCAATCCGGCGGAAAACCGCTGCACGGTTGCCGAAGCGATTTACAACAGTGCAAAGCTCGTTGACCCTGAACTGACCGCATCCTATGCAGGCATGGCTGTTAAGGAAGCGCCCGATTACACCGAAATCCCCGAGCTTTACCGTGATGGCGCTTCGTTCTGCTTTGAATCCGGCATTATGACCGGTGACAGTCAGCACCACCTGCGTCCCTATGACTCCATCTCCCGTCAGGAGTTCGCGGCAGTGCTGCAGCGCTACATCACGCTGCTCCAAAAGGCCGGAAAGATTACGGTTTCGACTGATACGAGTGTGAATACCGCGTTTACCGATGCTTCTTCGATCGCTCCGTGGGCGAAGGATGCCGTTGCGTTCTGTCAGACCAACAAGCTGATGAACGGCGACAATCACGGCGCATTCAATCCCAAGGGACAGATCAAGTCGGTTGAGCTGGCACAGGTGCTGTACAACCTGTCTCAGCAGATCAAATAATGTGCAAAACCACCTGTTATCACTGATAACAGGTGGTTTTTCTATGTCTTTGGGACGTCAATTCCACGTCACAGTTTTCAGTCAAAACGCGAATTGTAAAAATACGTTTTATCTGCTATAGTGCAGATACCGAGAGACAACTTCCGCGAAAGAGGTGACGGCTCGATGAAAAAACGCATTGCATTCCTGCTGATCGTTCCGCTGCTGTGCGTACTGGCTGCAAGTCTGAACATCAGCTATATGCCGGCCGGCGGCCTGCTTTCTATCAGCACATGCACACTGGATGGTGAATCGTTCACTATCCGGCAGAAAACCCTGCCTGACGGTACGAAAATCGCTGTATACGACGGCGAAACCTCCATCGTATACGCCAAATACCGCGGTTTGACGTACACCATCACCGAAATTCAGAAGCCTGCGGATGGGCATTGGCTGCCGGAGTCCATTAAGGTCTACCGCGGTTCGTACAGCTCTCCCGCCAACACGTAAGAGAACAGCCTCAGAGTGCGATTTCTCCACGCCTCCGAGGCTGTTTTATTTCATTCCAGGATGGAAAATTCAATTTCTTCGGCGGTATAGCCGTCCTCGATGATAGTCGGTGCGCGGAACAGGTCATCCTCGAGCGTATGCGGCAAATGCGCCAGACACAGATGCAGCACACTGCCGCCGCCCTCTCTCTGTGTGAGCAGCAGCCGTCCGCCGTGCGCCTGCGCAATTTGATTGACGAGCGGCAGACCAAGACCAAGCGGTGTGCCGCCGCGCACGAGCGCCCGGTAATCGTCTATCGAGGTGGTGCGCCGCCAGCCGGAAAGCAGGTCATCGAACTTCGCCGGATCCAGTCCCGGACCGGTATCGGCAACCGCAATCGTCACAAAATCCCGCGTATCGGTCAGCGAAACCGTGATTTCGCCGTCCTCCGGTGTTGCGCGCAGCGCGTTTGTCAGCAGGTTATAGATTGCGGTACGCACCAGTCTCGCGTCAATGAGCGCGTCTGCATGCTCCGGCACCTGTACGATGAATTTTGCACTGCCCGCAGGCGCATGCGTCTCCGCCTGCTGCACGGCATCGCGGCAAAGCGCTGACAGGTCGCAGCGCCGCAGAGAAAGCTGCTCGGTCAGCAGCGGGTCGTGCAGTAAATCCGAGTGCGTCAGCAGCCGGTACAGCCGCATACACTGCCGCCGCAGCCCGTCTGCCAATGCAGGATCCTTCACCTGCTCGGCCTCGGCCATCAAAGCACCCAGATAACGCGAGCTTTTGTCCTGAATGACCCGCAGGCTGCCGTCATAGGCGGCACGGTCGCGCCGCAGATACGCCAGCAGTGCACCGCCGCGGTGCGGGATCATTTCGACCGTGTAGACCGTTCCATCGATGTCCTCCTCTGCGGTGCAGGCAGACTGTGTATTTATGCACCGGAGCAGTATATTCCGCGTGCTGCCGCTCAGGAACGGATCCAGCTCCTCCATCGGGTGCAGACCGGAAAGCTGCTGTGCCGCGTCGCTGCACCGCTCGATACGCAGCGTATTGCTCACTGCGAACAGCGCCGCATGCCGCAGCTCGGTACGCAGCAGCAGCTCGCGGACTGCGTTGCCGTCCAGCTGCGAAAAAAATGCGTCTTCCATCATTATCCTCCCAAAACACCGTGTAAATTTACCTTTGTACTGTGGGAAAGCTGCTGTCATTCTCGATCGTGTTTTCCTGCGTCCGGTATATGCTGCGCGGTATTTGGCATACTAATCTCTGTCTTCGCGGATGTGAAAAAACAGCACGGCGCGCGCTGTGCTTTTCTCATCCCGAAAATCGGGGGATTATACAAACCGAATCCCCATATTTTGTACGATGTGTTTATTATACCACTGCCGCTACTGTCATTGCAAAGAAAATTATACAAAAATACCGGGCAGAATGACAAGAAAATCACAAATATTACACCTTGCGGCAAACTGCGCATTTAGTGTATAATAATAACATCAACAGAGAACTTCATCAAAACATTTAGGAGGAACACTGTAAAATGGGTATCAAAGTAGGTATCAATGGCTTTGGCCGTATCGGCCGTATGGTTTTCCGTGCTGGTCTGAAGAACCCGAACATTGAGTTCGTAGCGGTAAACGATCCGTTCATGACTCCGGACTACATGGCATACATGCTCAAGTATGACACCATGCACGGTCGTTACGACGGCACCATCGAGTATGATGACAACTCCATCACCGTTGATGGCAAGAAGGTTCAGTTCTTTGCAGAGATGGACCCGAAGAACATTCCGTGGGGCAAGGTTGGCGCTGACTACGTTGTAGAGTCTACCGGCGTATTCCTGACCAAGGAGAAGGCACAGGCTCACATCGATGGCGGTGCTAAGAAGGTTATCATGTCTGCTCCGTCCAAGGACGACACCCCGATGTTCGTAATGGGCGTTAACCAGAACACTTACACCAAGGATATGACCTTCGTATCCAACGCATCCTGCACCACCAACTGCCTGGCTCCGATCGCTAAGGTACTGGACGAGGCATTCGGCATCACCGAGGGCCTGATGACCACCGTACACTCTGCAACCGGCACTCAGAAGGTTGTTGACGGCCCGTCCAAGAAGGACTGGCGCGGCGGCCGTGCTGCTTGCGGCAACATCATCCCGTCCACCACTGGCGCTGCAAAGGCTGTAGGCAAGGTTTACCCGAAGCTGAACGGCAAGCTGACCGGTATCTCCATGCGTGTACCGACCCTGGACGTTTCCGTTGTTGACCTGACTGCTAACCTGGCTAAGCCGGCTACCAAGGAAGACATCTGCGCTGCTATGAAGGCTGCTTCCGAGAAGCCGCTGTCTGAGGGCGGCCTGAAGGGCGTTCTGGGCTACACCGAGGATGCTGTTGTATCTTCTGACTTCCTGGGCGACGAGCGCACCTCCATTTTCGACGCTAACGCTGGCGTTTACCTGACCGACACCTTCGTAAAGGTTGTTTCCTGGTACGACAACGAGTGGGGCTACTCCAACAAGCTGCTGATGCTCATCGAGCACATGGCAGAGGTTGACAACAAGTAATTGTTGCCCACCGGCGTAATACAGTGAATAGAAATACCCTTATTCTTCGGAATAAGGGTATTTTTTTATCTCTTTTTTGTTTCTACTGATATGTGATTGACACATTCGCTGTCCCATGTTATAATTGCTTCAAATTTAGACTATCTATTTTTGAAGAGGTGTTTTGATGAATCCATACATGGAATTTGCGCACAAGACCGATCTGGCATACAGTGCGCTGTGTCACTCGCTGTGCCGCGAGCTGAACCTGCCGCAGACTGCGTTTGACATCCTGCTGTTCCTCGCTAACAATCCGGAATGCGACACGGCAAGCGACATTGTAGAACTGCGCAAGATCAAGGCGAATCTTGTGTCGGTCAACGTCAACCGACTGGTCGAGGAAGGCTATCTGCACCGTGAACCCGTGCCCGGTGACCGCCGCAAGACCCGTCTGCTGTGCACCAAGCAGGCGCAGCCGATCATCGACAAGGGACGCGCGCTGCAGGCACAGTTTGCCGCGCGGCTGCTCTCCGGCATGAGCGAAAGACAGCGGCAGGCGTTTGCCGATGCGGCCGCAGTTATCAATCACAATTTAGACGAAATTCTGCAGGAGGTACACTGATATGACCCTGCTTTTCACGGTTATTGTTACGTTTTTTGCAGGCATGGGTGCCGGACTCGGCACCGGCTTTGCGGGCATGAGTGCTGCCGCCGTCATCAGCCCCATGCTCATCACCTTCCTGCACATGGACCCGTACATGGCGGTCGGCATTGCCCTGTCGTCCGACGTACTGGCGAGCGCTGTGTCCGCCTACACCTACGGCAAAAACAAAAATCTCGATGTGAAAAACGGCCTTCTGATGATGGTCAGCGTGCTTACGTTCACCGTGGTCGGCAGTTACATCGCCAGCCTGCTGCCCTCTCGGACAATGGGCAGCTTTTCCGTGTTTATGACCTTCCTGCTCGGCGTAAAATTCATCGTCCGTCCGGTTATGACCACCAAAGAGGCAATGATGGGCGTATCTGCGCACAAGCGTGCTGTGCAGTCCATCGTCTGCGGTGTGCTGATCGGGTTTATCTGCGGTTTTGTCGGTGCCGGCGGCGGCATGATGATGCTGTTGATTTTGACCTCCGTGCTCGGCTACGAACTGAAAACCGCAGTCGGCACCAGCGTATTTATCATGACGTTCACCGCGCTGACCGGTGCAGTCTCGCACTTCGCCATCGGCGGCATGCCGGATCCGCTTGTGTGGGTGCTTTGCGTGATTTTCACGCTTGTATGGGCTCGTATCGCAGCGGTTTTTGCCAATAAGGCGGCACCGAAAACGCTTAACCGTGCGACCGGTGTTATTCTCGTCGTACTTGGAATTGCTGTTATGGTATTCTCCAGACTGGCATAAATCCCCCCTGTTTGCGACTGCCGGCGGGACTGTTGTCCCGCCGGCAAGCAGGAACGCCCCACGCGTTCCAAAGTCGTCCGGAAGCGACTCCTTCTCAGAACGGCGATAGACGCCGTTCAGCGCAGCGTACCGCGCCCATAGCTTCAGATATGCATAACAACCCAACTAAGGTACAGCAGCGCCTAAAGGCGCATAAAAGCGACGCCAACCGCAAACGGCTGGCGTCGCTTTCTCATTATGGCAGAAGGCTTCTCTCGTACTCCAATCGACGCTTTCGCTTTTTCTTCCCCACAAGCAAAAACTCGTTATTTTTTAGAATAAAAAAGAAAAAGCAGCAACTTTCGTTGCTGCTTTAGATGTAGGCGTTGAGTTATCTTCCCGGGCCGTCGCCAGCCAAGTATTGTCACCGTAAACGAGCTTAACTACTGTGT
>PPYF01387212.1_pt1 | contig 10470 bp, 7 predicted proteins | sample 1559871 | NCBI WGS metagenome assembly PPYF01 (sample SAMN08240021, study PRJNA423297) | Human gut metagenome, whole genome shotgun sequencing project.
CCACGGAACTGTCCGGAAGGCTCCGCCATGTCTTTTCTCCGGCAGGGGCGGTTCCGGAAACCCTCGCCGGGTACTTATGTTTTAGGAACATTTATTGAATATCCCTACTTTAAGTATAAATTAGTTGGCTAATTTTATGATATTTATTGTATCTCCCACTTTCGAAGATCAGCGGGAGATGCACTTTTTCTTTTTCATTGAGCTGAAAAATCTTGCTGCTATGCTAAGCATAATAATACAAAGGAGTTAGGAACAGTACAGTTCTCTTTCTATTTATGTGTATAAGCTAGTGCTGCTCCCAATGCCGTGCGATACTCTGCATATTCAGGTATCCAAAAATGGCATTGGTACATTTCTTCCATAACTGGGAATATTTCTTTGCATTGTGGCATTTTGGTCAAATTACCTATTAGGACAAAATCTTTAATGTGGCTATTCAGTGCTGCTAATATGACAGATTGTCCTATTGATTGTAATACCATATGAATGATTCCCGCTGCTACATCTTCCATAGAGGCGTTTGAACTTGCTTTGCCAAATGTGGAAGCGGTGGCATCCAGAGGCAGTCCAGGTAGAGGGGTATTGCAAATATCCTTGATTTGCAGATCAATATTTTCTATTACACCTTTTTCTGCCATCTTTACCACTTGATGAATATTCTGTGTTTTTAACAACAGGCGAGATAGTCCTTGAATGGTTCCTCCGCCAATACCTATACCACCTATGTGAGATATGTTTTTACCTCCTTCCACTTTTACAAAAGAGGTGCCGGTACCCATGCTTACTACAATAAGGTCTTGCAATTGGGAGTCATAGTGACCATTCCCATTGTTTTTCTTTGTTTATTTTAAAATAGTGCAAATATACAGGAATTATCTAAGTGGCTATTCATATAGCTTGCAATAATTACCAATTATCTGTTCGGAATGGAGCTACAGGCAGGCCTGATGCTCCGAATAAGGTACCATCAGTATGGTTGGCCCAATTGTATCTTACGGCTACAGGATGAGGTACATCGGGTGATTGTACAATTATTTCTTTCTTTTTTACAGTTACTGTTGCCGGATAAAAAATCCGATCTGTACCTGCGATTATAAATCCGCGTACTGGGTCGGGATGCAAGAATCCTTTTCCTAAGTTTTCAAAATGGATGCGAAGGGTATTTCCTTCGATGCTGTAGCCTTTATAAACCGGATATTGAGGCATTTTTCTTTTTCCGTAAGTTTGCTTTAAAGCTAACTGTGATAGGCGAAGACCTGTTTCCAGAGTACTTTGGAAGGTATTGCTTTTTTCTTTCCCAATATCGGTGGTTACCACCATGCCTGTATGATTCAAGTGTAAAGCCTGTGCTTGTGCTTCACGCATGGCCGCCCAGTCTGAATCATCTTGTGCTTCTTCTTTTTTCTCATGATTGGGCAGTTGCACAAAGTAGAAAGGCATTTGTGGTTTTTGCCATTTATCGCGCCAGTCGGCTATCAATGACATGAATAAGTCTGCATATTCATCGCTGCTTTCCAAATTACTCTTTCCTTGATACCATATAACACCTTGAAGAGGGAAAGAGGTAAGCGGATGTATCATTGCATTGAATAATCCTGTGGGATACTTAGGGTTACTTTCTGGTGAAATGGGTACAGGGGGGATTCCACTTAATGAGAGACCGGATAGGTATTTCCATTCTCCTGCCAATGAGATAGGATCTTTGCCTTTTACACTCAGCTTCATGTCTTCTGGACGGCCATATATTCCTCCTTTGCTTTTGTAATTGGTGGTGGTCATCGCACCATCCCATATCGTGTTCGTAAAGAGCTTGATACCACTCTTCTCTTTGACGGGCATATTCTGCTTCTATTTTTTCAGGATTGAACCCCAAGGATTCAAGCATTTCAGTTTCTTTGTTGTAACTTGGCAGGTTTTCTAACGCATCATAACTGGCCCATGCTTCTGCAGGAGTATCTTTCCAGGTGCAACTTATTATACCTATGGGTACTTTCAGTTTTTTTTGTAACTGACTGGCAAAAAAATATCCGATTGCAGGGAGTCCGGTTATGGTTTCAGAGGTACATTCTTTCCAACCTTCTTGTGTAGCATGCAAATCTTTCTTGGGAACTAAAGAGATTTCTTTTTTTGTCTGAAACAGACGGATATAAGGTTGGGAGGGTATATCTATGGGAGTTTCTGTTTCACATTCTCCTGTATACAACCATATTTCGCCAATCAGAATATTTTGCAGTATGTGCTCCTCCCCGTCCGAAATGATAATTTCATAAGGACCTCCGGCAGATGGGGTAGGAACTTCTATTTTCCAATTTCCTTCTTTGTCAGGTGATGTCGTATAGGGATGCTTATTCCATCCCGTTTTTATTATCACTTCTTTTTTTGTAGATGAATGGCCATGAAAAATGACATTCGATTTTTGTTGTAATACCATATTGTCTGTGAATAATGCAGGCAGTGTTACTTTGGCCTCTGCCATACAAAATGCCATTAACATTCCCAATAAGATCATTTGTTTTTTCATAAGTGCCAAGTTTGTTGTGTTATTAAGTTTATAGTATTTATTTATGTTGTATAAGTCCCCGGTCTTTGAATATGAGTTGTACCAGGCGGAAAGCCAAATCAGTAAGCAATATTCCCAAGGCCGCACCAATGATGACATCAAACAGCCAGTGACGGTTATTCAGAATGCGGGTAAACCCTGTAACTATAGCTGCTGCGTATGCTACTAATCCTACCCAATATCCTTTGAATCCATATTCCTTATACAATAGGGTAGCTGCCATAAACGCTGCTGCCGTATGTCCGGAAGGAAAAGAGAAATAATTTGTGGCATCCGGGCGAAGCACCCCGGTGGTGAGTTTTAATCCATTTACTACCAGCTGCGTCAGTACGACTGACAAGACTATGAAAGTGAACAGTCGTTTCCATCCGAAATTACCTCTTATTCCTCCCAATTTCAGTCCGAATAGAAGTATGAGTGGAAAAAGTTGCAGATAATTGTCATAAGTTTGATGGAAAGCCGGAGCATGTACATTACGCAAATTACGTATGTATAGATTTGCATTTTCGAAAAAATGGGAGAATGTTCCGCTTCCGTCTTGCAAATACACTGCAATAACAAGTAATACAGCTACGTAAAACGTGATGATTGCCATCATTTTAATTTTTCCTATCATAAGTCAGTTTATTCTACGGATGAATGCCCCGAAAGTACTCATTTTCTCTTTTATCTGTTAATGCGTTAATGATAAATTTTGTTCAAAATAAGTTTCTTTAGGAATCTTATGGTTTAGTCGGTTCTTCCTTCATTTCTCCCTTGCTATATCCGCTAGGACTTATTTTATAGTATTTTTTGAATACCTCGCGGAAATATTTTACATCATTAAACCCGGTCATATCTGATATTTCGGATATATTATACTGTCCTTCGGATAGTAATTGCGCTGCCCGTTTCAGCCGGATCAGGCGGATATAGTCTGCCGGAGCTTGGTCTGTCAATGCTTTTAGTTTATTGTAGAAACTGGAACGGCTCATATTTTGTGAAGCACAGAGTGACTCCACGTTGAAACCTGAATTGTCTAGATTTTCAGTTATTGTTTCTTTTACTGCTTCCAGGAACTGTTGATCCAATGTGTTGCTATAATTTATGGAAATGCTGTCATTGTGTAGTTCCATTTCTGCATATTTGCTACGAAGTAGTGCACGGTTAGTCAGTATATTGGCTATGGATGCTTTTAGTATTCCTATGTTAAAAGGTTTTATCAGGTATTTGTCCGCACCTGTTTCCAACCCTTCAACGATATTCTTTTCGTCATTTAATGCTGTTAGCAGAATTACAGGGATATGAGACGTCAGTATATTATTCTTGATAGCAGAACACAATTCGTCCCCCCGCATTTCGGGCATCATAATGTCCGATAATACTAAATCAGGCTTAAATTCGGGGATGATTTTTAAGGCTTCTTTTCCATTGGTACATGTTTCCACTTGATAAGCTTCGGATAAAGTATGAGACAGATATTCGCGTAGATCGTCATGGTCTTCCACAACCAGGATGCGCTGTGCATTTTGAACATGCTGCCGATACTGATCTTTATAAGTGTGGGGAGAGACTGCACTAGGGGATACTGGTACCACGTTTTCTTGTTGTACCGTTTCTGTCGGAACCTGTTGACTTCGGAATTGTTTTTGGGGGAAGATAACCTTTACGCGGGTGCCTTTATTCTCTACGCTTTCTATGCTGATCTTTCCTTTATGAATACGTACCAGTTTCCACACTAACATCAGTCCGATTCCACTGCCTGTAATTTTTGCATTGATGGCATTGCTGCCCCTGAAGTGTAACTTAAATAACTTTTTCTGTTCTTTGGCAGGAATCCCGATGCCCGTGTCCGTAATCTCCAGACTCCAGTTGTCCTTGTCATGGCGGGTGATAATGTGTACCTCACCGTGGGCGGGAGTATATTTGATGGCATTTGAAATCAGATTTTTTGTGATCGAGTCCATCTTTTCTTTGTCGAACCATACATTTTGATATTCAAAGTTGCTTTTGTAGTCGAGTTTGATCTGTTTGGCTTCTGCATAACTATAAAAGGCATGGTATATTCCTTCCATATAGGTGTTAAGTTCGTGTTCCGATATACGAAGGGAGGAGGAGTACACATTGGCTTTGCTGAAGTTTATCAGATTGGTGGTGAGGCGTATCAAAGTGTCCACGTTCTTCATGGCTGTAAGCATATTGGCCTGACTTTCTTCACTTAAATTTTCTTTTTGTTGAATTTCTTCCAAAGGTGCCTTTATCAGTGTCAGCGGAGTACGGATATCATGCGCTGTATTGATAAAGAACCGAGTTCTTTCATCCGAGGCCTTTTTTTCTCTGCGCATGGAATGAAGGCGGAAAATGACGTATGTTGCTAAAATGATAGTCAGGACATAAATACAAATAGCCCAAAAACTGAGCCACACGGGATGTGCTACAGTTATTTTCAATATCCGCTCCTGCAACACGTGTTTATTATCCTCTTTGGAAACGGAACGTACACGCAGTGTATAGGTGCCGGGAGCAACATTAGTAAATCGGATAGTTCCTTCGTCACTGGGAGTAGTCCAGCCATCGTAGAATCCTTCCAACTGCCAGGTATATAGTATGTCCGACGGATAATCGTAATTGATAGAGGATACTCGGATGGAAAATGTATTTTGCATATATTTCAGATTCAATTTCTCTATTTGGTCGATATCTTTAGTCAGAGGAGAGTTTGGATCATTGGGATATACAGTTTGGTAGAAAATACGGAAATCGCTGAATATCATATGTGAATCTCCTGTTTTGGGCATCTCTATGTTTGGGGGGAATTCCAGTGCACCGTCTGTACTTCCGAATACGGTGTTCCCATTGGCACGTAGTACGCCGGAGCCGGCATTGAAACAGGTGGACATCAACCCTTGTCCGCGAGTCCAGTTGCGGAACTGGCGGTTGGTAGGCGAGAAAATACTGATACCATTTTCGGTACTCATCAAGATATTCCCGTCTTTTGTGGGTAGAATAACATAAATGCTGTTTGATACTAACGGGCTGTTTCCTGTATGGTAATGGGCGCTGATTGATTCTTTTACCGGATCATAAGTAAATAGTCCGGAACCACTGGTGCCAATGTAGAGTAAACCATTGTCTTCTTGGTGTAACGTATAAATGTAGGTTGCTCCACCGGGCAGAGGTATTTCATGGTATTTGCCCGAATTCCGGTCCAGTAGAAAAAGATTGGTGGAGGTACCTATCCACATAGATGTACTGTCCTTTTCTTCAATGGCAGTAACAGAACCTAGTCCGGGATAAAGACGTCCTTGGCGTGTCTTCAGATTAAAGCATTTCAGATTATAATATCCTCCGGACCATATACACCCGTATCTGTCCTTTTTAATGTCGCGTATGTATTTGTCGGCACGTACATTCAGATGGAAGGATTGGGCAGGGGTGAGGTATTCTATGTTCCCGTTTTTCTTGGTAATCTGGAAAATGCCCGATGCATATCCTCCCGCCCATATAATACCCGGAGAGACTTCGCATAAAGTAATAAAAATGCGGTTCTGATTTTTTAGTCCGTGATTGAAAGAGCTTAGGAAAGAACGCCATTGCTTTTGTTTTGAATCGTATAAGCTGATGCCGTTGCTTGTTCCAAACCACAGATCCCCGTCACTGTCTTCTATAATGGAGTTTACTTGGTTGTTTACTAGTGACTGCCGGTTGCCAATAGAGTGCTTTATCCAGTTGTAGTTGGTATATTGGTTATTGCGGACGGTAATTCCTGTAGGATAGTTGGACAGCCAGATACGCTGCTCGTTGTCTACATATACATCATTGATAATGTTTCCATCCATTTCGTTGTAACTACCATAGTTTGCAATGATATAAGGATCTGTTTCATAGGTGTCTATGTTTAACTTGTGTACTCCTGCTCCTTCAGTGGCTACTAATAATTCCTTTGTGTTCAAAGGACTGATCCGTGTAATATTCACATCTGTCAGTTCTACTTCGGGACGTACAATTTTCTGGCTGTTCAAGTCATATATATAGACTCCCTTTTCAAAAGTGCCTATAAACAGTTTGTTGGCTGTACGGTGTAGATATAATTCATGTACGTGCATATCCATCATTCCCAGTTTGCCGCAGGAGAGCTCTTTTAAATTCCCGTTTTCCAGTTTTGCCAGATAGATTCTTTTGTCTGTACCTATAAAGAAATGTTCACTGTTTATCTGTTCTATGCAGGTGATATTTCCCAGTCGGTTAGAGATTTGTTGCTTTTGTCCGGATTCTATGTTAAAAAGGTGGATAGCCGATTTGCCGCACAGCCATACGTTATCCTCCTGGTCTATGTAACTATATCTCACGAAAGCATGGTAGTCCTTATTCCAGTAATTGTACATACTGTATATCTGTACAAAACGGTCGTGGCCTGAATCATAACGAAAAATTCTGCCTTGTTTTCCTGTGACCAGTAGTGTACCTGTTTTATCTAAAAAAGTCCAGTTTATATTCAATAACGGGTCTAGTTCCCTGTTACCTTCTCTTAATTTATAATGTTTTATTTCTTTTCCGTTATATTGGTCTATCCCCACATGGGTAAGGAACCACATATATCCACGAGCATCTTTCTGAATTTTGTATATTTTCTGATTGCTTAGTCCTTCTTCTATGCCAATGTATTTATAAGTCTGCGATGAGACGGTTAATGACAGTAGTAAAAAAATGAGACTTGTGATAGTAGCTTTCATAAAACTCTTTATTCTAAATCTTTTCTTTTTTCAAAAAACAGTAACAAAATTAAGATAAAAAAATCATAGGATTAGTAATTTGAGATGAGCTAAATTTCGGTAAAATTATCCCTTTGTTCGCCTATGGCTCGCTTGTGTGAATATAAGAAATATAAATGGAAGAAGGTTTGTAACATAACTGTCAGATGATTATGTTTTCTTAACAAAACTTCGTGCAGCATTATGGTATGGCCTGCATTTCTTTCAATAGAAAGGACTTATAAACTAGAATAATTAACTAAGTAAAGAAAAGCACAATGAAAAAGTTTTTTGGTTTTAATAAATTGCTTGCGTCTGTAGCGGTACTTGCTTCTGTGATGATCTTTCAATCCTGTTTGGATGATGATGATAATGATTATTATAGATATGCGTTGCCCAATGCACTGGTTACTGTGAAACCGGTGGCCGACAATTCATTTTTTATGCAGTTGGATGACAGTACGACACTGTTACCTGTCAATATGAAAAATTCTCCCTATGGTGAGAAGGAAGTAAGGGCCCTTGTAAATTTCGATCCGGTGAATGAGTCAAGCGGAGAGTATGACAAGGCTGTACATATCAACTGGATAGACAGTATCTTGACAAAACCGATTGCCGGTGATTTAGGAGATAAGAATGATGAAGTATATGGTACTGACCCTGTAGATATGATTAACGATTGGGTAACAATTGCCGAGGACGGTTATTTGACTTTGCGTTTCAGAACCATGTGGGGGAATCGCAGTCAAGCTCATTTTGTCAATTTGTTGATGAGTAAAGATGCTGAAAATCCTTATGAGGTAGAATTCCGTCATAATGCTTTTGGTGATGTATATGGTGAACCTGCCGACGGACTGGTGGCATTTAATTTGGATTCCTTGCCTGACACTGAAGGAAAAACAGTGAAGCTGAAATTAAAATGGAAATCATTTAACGGAGAGAAAACTGCGGAATTTGATTATTGTACCCGTAAGTCAACTCCTGCAAACAGTGCAGCCATTACAGCCGGACGAAGTGTCTTGAGATTAAAATAAGGTTTAATAACTGAGGTGCAATTTCAATCCCTCCTGTTCTATGTGGTATAGAGCCGGAGGGATATTTTTTCTGGCGATAAATGCTTATGGTAAGCAGGTAGCGAAGTACACTTCCTGTACCTCCTCCCAAGAAGATGAGTAATAGTGATTTCATAAATGCTACATTTTAATGCAAAAATAGCAATGATTATTCATTCAGAGCCAAACTTTTTTCGTAATTTTGCACCCTAAACGAAAAATACGCAAAAAGGAATGGGTGGTTTTTTTGGAACAGTCTCAAAGGCTGAATGCGTCACCGACTTATTTTACGGGACGGACTATAATTCACATTTAGGAACAAAAAGAGGTGGTTTGGCTACGTATGCCCAAGGAGAGGGATTTATGCGTTCTATCCACAATTTGGAGAGTTCTTATTTCCGCACGAAGTTTGAATCTGAACTTCCAAAGTTCAAAGGTAGTTCGGGTATCGGCATTATCAGTGATACGGACCCGCAGCCTATCGTGATAAACTCGCATCTGGGCAAGTTCGCCATCGTCACAGTAGCTAAAATCAATAACATTACGGAATTGGAACGCGACTTGCTGGCAGCTAATATGCACTTTTCTGAAATGAGTCTTGGCAAGACGAATCAGACGGAGCTGATCGCATTGCTTATTGTGCAAGGGAAAAATTTTGTAGATGGTATAGAGAATGTCTTTAATAAAATCAAAGGATCATGCTCCATGCTGATATTGACGGAAGATGGTATTATAGCAGCACGTGACAAATGGGGGCGTACTCCGATTGTGATAGGTAAAAAAGAGGGTGCGTATGCTGCGACAAGTGAATCAAGCAGTTTGCCGAATCTGGATTATGAAATAGAGAAATATGTAGGACCGGGCGAAATTATTCGCTTGCGTGCCGACGGAATGGAACAAATGCGCAAGCCGAACGAAGGAATGCAGATTTGTTCTTTTTTGTGGGTATATTATGGATTTCCTGTTTCATGCTATGAAGGGAAAAATGTAGAGGAAGTACGTTTTATGAGTGGTTATAAAATGGGGCAGAAGGACGATTCGGAAGTTGATTGTGCCTGCGGTATTCCTGATTCGGGAGTAGGCATGGCATTGGGGTATGCTGAAGGCAAAGGAATTCCTTATCATCGTGCTATTGCCAAGTACACACCCACCTGGCCTCGTAGTTTTACTCCTGCCAATCAGGAAATGCGTTCACTGGTAGCAAAAATGAAGCTGATACCTAATCGTGCAATGCTGGAAGGTAAGCGCGTGTTGTTCTGTGACGATTCTATAGTGCGTGGAACCCAACTTCGTGATAATGTGAAAATTTTATTTGATTATGGTGCCAAAGAGGTTCATATGCGCATTGCTTGTCCGCCATTGATTTATGGATGCCCTTTCATTGGTTTCACTTCTTCAAAAAGTGATTTGGAATTGATAACCCGCCGGATGATTAAGGAGATTGAAGGCGATGAAAATAAGAATCTGGAAAAATATGCAACGACAGATTCGCCGGAGTATAAGAAGATGGTGCAAATGATTGCCGACCGCTTCGGTCTGAGCTCCTTGAAATTCAATACTTTGGAAACTTTGGTAGAAGCGATAGGATTACCAAAATGTAAGGTATGTACCCATTGTTTTGATGGTTCCAGTTGCTTCTAATAACAAAATAATAAAATATTAATGAAAAAGAGCCGTGATTTGTTTGGCAATTCACGGCTCTTTTTCTATTTTTACAGGCAAGTATGAATATTAAAACAAAAAGAAAAATGACGGTAATAGAACGATTTTTAAAATATGTAAGCTTCGACACTCAGTCTGATGAGAATAGCGGGGCTACCCCCAGTACACCGAAGCAGATGGTGTTTGCACAATATTTAAGATCTGAATTGGAACAATTGGGCTTTCAGGAAATTTCTTTGGATGAGAATGGTTATCTGTTTGCCACATGGCCGGCCAATACGGATAAACCGGTTCCTACCATCGGATTTATTGCACACATGGATACCAGTCCCGATATGACGGGTGCGGGAGTCACCCCACGCATTGTCTATGGTTATGACGGAACGGATATTGTATTATGCGAAGAAGACAACATTATACTTTCTCCCAAGCAATTTCCCGAACTGTTGGATCATAAAGGGGAGGA
>PPYF01546191.1_pt1 | contig 10467 bp, 8 predicted proteins | sample 1559871 | NCBI WGS metagenome assembly PPYF01 (sample SAMN08240021, study PRJNA423297) | Human gut metagenome, whole genome shotgun sequencing project.
TGAGGCATTTGTCTCTTCATCCATCCCTTCGCACTTGCAGTGCGGACACCATATTACGCGCTATCGAGGAACTAACTTGCGGGAACACCACCTATCAGTCAGCTTCTGGCAGAGTCTATGATTTCAACACTGCGGACAAGATGAACAACCTTCTGATCAATGCCTTGCTTGCAGCTGGTCAACTGAAGGCTGGGCAGGAGTACGATTTTGACTTTGACCATCAATTCATAGAGACGGAAAAGTATGACGCAAAACCTACCTACATGACGATAACTCTGTATCGGTACCAAGCGTAGCGGTGTAATCGGTACCGTTCGTATCGCTGCAAACGGTACCAGGATTTCAGTTCTGCTATTCAATTGGCTCTGTTACTCCAGAAACAAGGGTGGGAGCAATAGCACGTCAGGCCAGATCGAGGCTGAGGGATTGCACCAACCGCCCCACAGCAGTATTCTCCTTGACCAGTTGGTCAAGCGTCTCCTTGGGCGAGAGCAGCGGCTTGATCTCATCCTGCTTGGCCAGACGGATGGAGACCTGCAGACTGCCATTCTTCAGGCATTTTGCCAGTGTGGCACGGATGCGGCTCTTGATGGTCAGCATCTGGTCGTAGAGGATCTGATTCTCCGCCACGATCTCCACGTTGGGATAGTCGGTGATGACAGGACTGAGGTTTCTCATTCGCGTGGACATAGCCCGCATGTTCTCTGGCATACGGGTGCACATCGCGCGCCACTGGACGAGGAGATCCTCCTCCGTGAAGGCGTTGCGCTCCTCGGCATTCTCCACCTCTACCGTCTGCTCCGCCGTGGGTTTATCCTTGTGGGTCAGGATATCGCCAAAGGACATTCCCATGCTGCGCCCGAGATTGAGCTTGGCCGACTTCAGCGCCCCTGCGGGAGGAGCCGTCCTAACTGTATCGGAAGACTGCAGAGTTGGCTTGGTTTCCATCCTTTGGTCAGCCTTTTGGTCAGCAGACTGCGACTGACCCGTAGCCGGCTGCACGGCCTGCTGAGCGTGTTGCCGTTTTCTCTGTGCAACCGGGGCCACCTGCGCGCCCCTTTCTGGCTGCACCTGTCGGAGTAGTTTCTGAAACAGGGTTTTCAACTGCTTAGGGCTACGCCCCGCACCCGCCGCATCGTCCTCGGGCTGGGTGATCTGCGCGATCTCGATGAGCGTCAGTTCCACGAGCAGCCGCTTGTTGGACGACTGGCGATACTGCACGTCGCAACGGTTGGCAATGCGCAGCGCTTGGTAGAGGAAGCGGGCCGGACACTTCTGCGCCTGCTCCTGATACTGCTCGCGCTGGCGGTCGCTGACCTCCAGGAGCGGCAAGGTCTGCGGGTCCTTGGCCATGAGCACATTGCGGATGTGACTGGCCAGTCCGACGATGAAGTTGCCCCCATCGAAGCCCTTCGCCAGCACCCCGTTGAAGAGCAGCATGATGTCGGCCACCTTGTTGTCCAAGGCCAGGAAGACGGTCTTGAAGTAGTTGTCGGCATCGAGGACGTTGAGGTCTTCGATGGTCTTCTCGAAGGTGACATTGCCCTGCGAGAAACTCGCCACCTGGTCGAAGATGGAGAGCGCGTCGCGCATACCGCCGTCGGCCTTTTCCGCTATCACGCCCAGGGCCTCCTCCTCATAGGAGATTTTTTCGCGGTCGGCCACCATCTTCAGTTGCTGGATGATATGGGCCACGGACATTCGCTCGAAGTCGTAGATCTGGCAGCGCGAGAGGATGGTGGGCAGGATTTTGTGCTTCTCGGTCGTGGCGAGGATGAAGATGACATGGGCGGGCGGTTCCTCCAACGTCTTGAGGAAGGCATTAAAGGCCTGCTGCGAGAGCATGTGGACCTCGTCGATGATAAAGACCTTGTAGCGTCCCACCTGCGGAGGGATGCGGGTCTGCTCCATGAGCTGCTTGATCTGATCGACACCATTGTTGGACGCGGCATCGAGCTCGAAGATGTTGAAGGAGCGGCCCTCTTCGAAAGCCTTGCAACTCTCGCAGGCGCCACAGGCCTCGCCGTTGTCGGTGGGGTGCTCGCAGTTGATGGCCTTGGCGAAGATGCGCGCACAAGTGGTCTTTCCCACACCGCGCGGACCGCAGAAGAGGTAGGCGTGGGCCAGTTTGCCCGACTTGACCGTATTGCGGAGAGTGGTGGTCAGCGCGTCCTGGCCGACGACGTCGGAAAACTTCATCGGACGGTATTTGCGCGCAGAAACTATATATTCGTTCATTGGCTGAGTTAGGTTTTGGCCTGATGTCGGCGACGCAAGACGGGCAGCCCCCATCCACGCCGCAACCAAGCGCCCCAAGGCGCCCGCAGGCTTTATCACATTGCAAAGGTAGCAAAAAGTTGGTAACAATCCTCGCGTCCATCCACATTTTATGGTTAAATAGATAAAAAATGCAAGAGCGTTTGCCCTTTGTATGCTTTTAAATACTTACTTTTGCAGAAACAAAAATCGAACGTGATTAAGATTACCGGACATATCGTCAGAATCCTCAGCCGCTTCAAATACCACATCGTGGTGGTGATGGGCGTGCTCTATGTCGGCTTCCTGGGCGACGACTGCTTCATGAAGCGCTTCGAGTACGACTACAGGATCTCTGATCTACAGGACGAGATCGCCAAGTACGAGAAGGTCTATCAGACCAACAACCAGCGGCTGCACGAGCTCCGGGCCGATTCCTCGGCCATGGCCCGCGTGGGTCGCGAGCGCTATTTCATGAAGACTGACGACGAGGACGTCTTCGTGCTGAGCGACGACGATAATTCGGACAACAACCCAGCTTTCTATGAAACAATTAAGTAAGGCAGAGACCTTCCTCTTCCTCGCCGGCGGCGTGCTGATGGTGGCGGGTGCCGGCTGCTATGTGTTCTTCATCCTCCAGGGCCTTGTCTGCTTCCTGGTGCTGGCGGGAAGCCTGCTCTTCGCCACCATGCAAGCGCGCCAGCGCTATGAGGGCACCAGCATCACGCTGCGCCGTCTGCGCCGCATCCAGTTTTTCGCCCTGGCCTGCTTCGTCTGCGCCGGCGTGTTCATGGTCGAGGACTGCTACCACCTCCTCAAGCCCTGGTTTGCCCAGTCCATCTCGGGCTATGCCAACTACGTCAATATCTTCCACAACAACTGGGTAGTGGCGCTGCTGATAGGCGCCCTGCTGGAGATGTACACCACCCACCGCATCGGCCACGAACTGCGCAAAGAAGAGCAAGAGAACCATCAATAACGAAATCTAAAAGGATCTGTCGCCGAGACCGCCTCGGCCAAATGGTCAAACATATTATGAACAAGATCGTCTATACTATTACCGCACTCCTGTCGCTCACCTCCTGTGCCGGCACCTACGACATACAGGGTTCCTCCAACGTGTCGGACCTTGACGGCCAGAAGCTCTATCTGAAGGTGACGAAGGACGGCAACCTGACCAACCTCGACTCCTGCGACGTCGTACATGGTCAGTTCTCCTTCAGCGGCAAAGTAGATAGCGCCCACGTCGCCCGCATCTTCATGGACGACAAGGACCTCTCGCAGCCCGTCGTCATCGAGCAGGGCAACATCAGCATCAAACTCGACAACACACAGCAGAAGGTCAGCGGCACACCGCTCAACGACAAGCTCAACAAGTTTTGGAACCGCTTCGTGCAGATCCGCAACCAGTATGCCGACATCGATCACGAGCAGAGCGCGGCCATCATGAACGGACAGGACGAGGCGGCGGTCAACATCCGGCTGGCCAAAAAGGCCATCAAGGTCTTTGAGCAGGGCGACAAACTCTTCACGAAATTCGTGACGGACAACTTCGACAACATTCTGGGCCCGTGGGGATTCTTCACCCGCATCCAGTATGACACCACGCCCGACGCCTACCCCGTCTGGCTCAACGACTACCTCTTCGCCACCGCCCTCGACGGTCTGCCCTCGTGGATAGAGTTTATCATGGCCAAGGCACCCGACAACTTCAAGAACGACCCCGACGTGAAGCAGTTCTACCAGCACTTCCAGGAGACCTTGCAGCGCAACAACGGCACGATGGAGGACGTGCCAGCCGTGCCCATGAGCGAAGGCGACGCCAACGTGGCTCCGATCACGCCCAACCAGATGGCGAGCGACTCCATATCTTATTAGACTTCCATTCCCCCTATACCTATTATATATATAGACACAGAGAATCATGAGCACGCTGATCAAAAACGGCACCCTCGTCAATGAGGGCGTGACGAGACAAGGCACCATCACCATAGGCAACGACGGACGCATCGCCTCCATCGGGACGGAAGCCCCTCTGGCGGAAGACCGCTACGACCACGTCATCGACGCAGCAGGATGCTATGTACTGCCAGGCGTCATCGACGAGCACGTCCACTTCCGCGAGCCGGGCATGACGGAGAAGGCGACGATACGCAGCGAGAGCCGTGCAGCAGCCTACGGCGGCGTGACCTCCTATATGGAAATGCCCAACACCGTGCCCACCACTACGACGGAAGCGGCCTGGGAGGACAAACGGCAGCGGGGAAGGAAAGACAGCGCTGTCAACTACGCCTTCTACCTCGGCGCAACCAACAACAACGCCGAGACGCTCCGTCAGGCCGACTGGCAGCATACGCCCGCCATCAAACTCTTCATGGGATCATCGACGGGCAACATGCTCGTGGACCGTGGCGAGGCACTGAAAGAGGTATTCCAGTTGGCTGCCAAGCTTGACATTCCCGTCGTGAGCCACTGCGAGGACGCCACACTCATCAGCGAGAACATGCGACTGGCTAAGGAGCGCTATGGCGAGGATCCTGCCGTGGAGCACCATCCTGAGATCAGAAGCGAGGAGGCCTGTGTGCGGTCCACCGCCCTGGCCCTCCAGTTGGCCACCGAGGCAGGAGCAAGACTCCACGTGGCCCATATCTCCACCGCCCGCGAACTGGAGATGATCGCCGCCCATGGCGATGCCAACATCACCGCCGAGGCCGTGACGGCACACCTGCTCTTCACGGACAAGGACTACCAGACACTGGGCACCCGCATCAAATGCAACCCTGCCGTCAAGACTGCCCACGACCGAGAGACCTTGATCGAAGGACTGACCGACGGACGCATCCTCACCATCGCCACCGACCACGCCCCTCACCTACCCTCGCAAAAAGAGGGAGGCTGCGCACGGGCCGCTTCGGGAATGCCCATGGTGCAATTTAGCCTCGTCGCCATGCTGGGACTGGTCGATGCGGGACGGATTACGATCGAGCAACTGGTGGCGCTCATGGCCCACCATCCGGCCCAATACTTCCACGTCAGAGAGCGCGGTTTTCTGCGTCCAGGCTACCATGCCGACATCGCCATCGTGCGCCCCGACAGTCCGTGGACGCTGACGAAGGCAGAAATACAAAGTCCGTGTGGATGGAGCCCCTTGGAGGGAAAGACCTTCCGCTGGCGCGTGGAGCAGACCCTCTGCAACGGCCACCTCGTCTATGACCGCAGCACCTTCGACGAGGGCTACCGCGGCGAGGAACTGGAGTTTGACCGTACAAAATAGCCTTTGACAGATCAAGATAACATCTGACCATTCAAGATAGAAGCACTCAGAGCCCGTGATAGCAAGAATCGTCATCCCCCTCCTGTTGGTCATCGTCCTCTCCGACCTCTATATCGACGTCCACTATTTCCGCCGCCGATATAGTCTGCCGTGGTGGCTGCGACTATTGTGGTGGGTGCCTTGCATCGCACTCTCGACCTATACCATCACCCTCGCGTCGCTCCCGAGTTTTGCTCCCTCCGACCTTGCCTGGCTCAACACCTATTTGCTCCTGCTGGGCCTCTTCGTCGGTCCGAAGGCCATCTTTGCCCTGTGCTCCTTCCTCGGGTCGTGTCTGATGCGGCTGACAGGCTGGCCGCGCATCAACCTGGGCCACTACATCGGCATCCTGCTGGGCTGTGGCGGCGTGCTGACCTATATCTATGGTCTGACCGTCGGCGTGAGACAGGTGAAGGTAAACCACCTCACGCTGCAGTTTGACGACCTCCCCGCAGCCTTCGACGGCTACAAGATCCTCCATATCTCCGATCTCCACCTCGGCACCTTCTACGGCTGGCGACAGAAGATTCTCCAAACGGAGATGGACTCCATCGCCCGGCAGCACACCGACCTGATGGTCTTCACGGGCGACGTGCAGAACATCCGTCCCCAGGAGATCTTCCCCCACACCGACCTGCTGCGCAGTACGACTCAGGGCATGGTCTCCGTACTCGGCAACCACGACTATGCGAGCTACGCCAAAGACACTCACGAGGCTCAGGACCGCCTGTTGCGCCTGCTCGTAGAGACAGAACAAAACGCCCTGGGATGGCGGTTGCTGCGCAATGACCATCTCGTCATCAGACGCGGTGGCGACTCTCTCGTCGTGGCAGGCACGGAGAACGACGGCGAGCCACCTTTCCCCAACCTTGCCGACACGAGGAAGTCCCTTGAGGGCGTGCGGCCAGGAGCATTTGTGGTGATGCTGCAACACGACCCCTCGGCCTGGCGACGAGATATACTGCCCAAGACCACGGCCCAACTGACGCTGAGCGGACACACCCACGGCGGACAGATGCAGTTCTTCGGACACCGGCCGACCCAGTGGCGAGGCCGTCCCGACAAGGGACTCTACGAGCAGCAGGGACGCTACCTCTACGTCAACACCGGACTGGGAGGGCTGGTGCCGTTCCGGCTGAACATGCCCAACGAGATCACCGTCATTACGCTCAGGACGAAGCACCGTCCAGCGGACCCGGTCGCCAAGGACAACTGACAAGAACATCCGAATCGATAATAACTCAATATTTTTTAAAACACACACACAACATGAAACTCATTTACAGGATTTATCAACTCTTTGTGGTCCTGCCCTTCCTCATCTTCTGTTCCATTGCCTGTGCGCTGGTGACGACGATCGGATGCACGCTGGGCGACGGACACTACTGGGGCTACTACCCCGGCAAATGGTGGGCAAGGTTCATCATCTGGGTCAGCCTGCTCCCCATCAAAGTGGAAGGACGGGAACATCTGCGCAAGGACCAGAGCTACGTCTTTGTCAGCAACCACCAGGGATCGTTTGACATCTTCATCATCTACGGCTTCCTGGGCCGCAACTTCAAGTGGATGATGAAACAGGGACTGCGCAAGATACCCTTCGTGGGCAAGGCTTGCGAGGCAGCCCACCACATCTACGTCGATAAGCGCGGCCCGAGCAAGATCCGCCAGACCTACGACCAGGCACGCGAGGTGCTCCAGGAGGGCATGTCGCTGGTGGTGTTTCCCGAGGGAGCACGAACCTTCACTGGCCACATGGGCGTGTTCAGAAGAGGTGCGTTCATGCTGGCCGACGAACTCCAGTTGCCAGTCTGCCCGCTGACGATCAATGGCGCCTTCGACGTGATGCCCCGCATGCGCGACTGGCGCTGGCTGACGTGGCACCGGCTGAGCCTCACCATCCACGAGCCCATCTACCCCACCACGCAGGGACCGGAGAATGTCAAGACCACGATGGACGAAGCGTATAAGCGCGTGATGTCGGGACTGGTCAAGGAATACCAAGGATTTGTGGAGAACCCCGATCAGTAAGGAAATTGTGGGACTCCGACCAGCAAGAACAAGGAGAAACCCGCGGGGGTTAAACTTTTTTATCCTCATCCTTGCGCCCTTTCAAGTAAAAAGCATTATCTTTGCAAACAATATCAATCCAACCTATTATGGAGAAGAGCGACAGCATCATCATCATCCCGACGTACAACGAGAAGGAGAACATAGAGAAGATCATACGAGCCATCTTCGGCCTGGAGAAATACTTTCACATCCTGGTCATCGACGATGGCAGTCCCGACGGTACGGCCGCCATTGTCCACCACCTGATGGAGGACGAGTTCAAGGACCGTCTCTTCATCGTGGAGCGCAGCGGAAAACTGGGACTTGGCACGGCCTATATCGCCGGATTCAAGTGGGCTTTGGAGCGCGACTACGGCTACATCTTCGAGATGGACGCCGACTTCAGCCACGACCCCAACGACCTGCCACGCCTCTATGCCGCCTGCCATGACGAGGGCTACGACCTCAGCGTGGGCAGCCGCTACGTCAGCGGTGTGAACGTCGTCAACTGGCCGATGGGACGCGCGTGCTGATGAGCTATTTCGCCTCATGCTACGTCCGCCTGGTGACGGGTGTCAACATCCACGACACCACGGCCGGATTCGTCTGCTACACTCGGCGCGTGCTGGAGACCATTCCCCTCGACGAGGTGAGATTCAAGGGCTACGCCTTCCAGATCGAGATGAAGTACACCGCCTACAAGATTGGCTTCAAACTCAAGGAGGTGTCCGTCGTCTTCACCAACCGCCGCGAGGGCACGAGCAAGATGAGCGGAGGTATCTTCTCCGAAGCGCTCTTCGGCGTCGTCCGCCTGCGCCTGGATGGCTTCTTCCGCCACTATCCGAAGATCAAGGCATAAGAAGATCAAGGCTTAGGGGGAGCGTCAAGAACGCCGGACACCGCCAGGGTGGCTTGCCGATGGCAGAAGAGCGACCTTGGACCTGCGTTCATACGGTTCCAACAAAGCATACGGCCAAATAACGCATACGGTTCAACAACGTACTACGACTCAACAACGTATACGACCCAAACAACGCGTACAAATACGAACTGCGTCTAAAAGCGAGTTTCACCCACAAGGGACTCTCCTGGCGCTTCGTCCTTGTAGGAGTTGTTTGGGTTGTCCGTTTTAGGTGATTCGTTTTGATTTGCTCCCGATCCCGACAGGGCAAGACGGCGACCCAGGGCCGACTGGGCCGAAAGCCTCACTTTGCATAGCGTGTGCAAAAACTGTGCAACAAAGCCATGACAAAGGCAAAAAAGATGCGCAAATAGTTGGTTCATTGGCGAGTTTATCGTACCTTTGCAGCAACTTCGCGGCCCATCCATAGCCTCGACCCCTTGTCGGGACGATGGAGAAAGGGCTTGGCGAGGCTTCATTTTTAGATTGTTTTCATGGAACAAGAGAGATTATTCCCCAACTATATCTTTGAGACCAGTTGGGAGGTCTGCAACAAGGTGGGCGGCATCTACACCGTGCTTTCCACCCGGGCGAGGACGCTCCAAGACCGGATCCACGATCAGTTGATTTTCATCGGGCCAGACTGCTGGCAGGACCACCCGTGCCCCTACTTCGAGGAGGAGAGCCTCTTCCCCGAATGGGAGGACGTGGCCCGCTGCGAAGGTCTGCACGTGCGCGTAGGACGCTGGACGATCCCGAGCCGCCCCGTAGCCATCCTGGTCGATTGGCGCCCGCTTTTCGACGAGAAAGACGCCTTCTACGGCCGCCTTTGGCAGCAGTTTGGCGTGGACAGCCTCCACGCCTTTGGCGACTACGACGACTCCGTCCTCTTCGGCTGGGCCGCCGCCAAGGTGGTGGAGAGTTTTTACCGCCACTACCGCCTGGACGACCAGCGTGTCGTGCTCCACGCCAACGAGTGGCAGACGGCCTCCGCCGCCCTGGTGATCCAGAAACTCGTGCCCCAGGTAGCCACGATCTTCACGACCCACGCCACCTGCATCGGGCGCAGCATTGCGGGCAACAACAAGCCGCTCTACGACTATCTGTGGGCCTACAACGGCGACCAGATGGCGCAGGAGCTCAACATGGAGAGCAAACACTCGATCGAGAAGCAAGCAGCCCACCACGTGGACTGCTTCACGACCGTGAGCGAGATCACGGCCCGCGAGTGTGCCGAACTGCTCGACAAGCCCGTCGATGTGGTGCTCCCCAACGGTTTCGACAACAGTTTCGTGGCCGTCGGACCGCAGTTCACGCGCAAGCGCAAGGCGGCCCGCAAGCGGCTGCTGGCCATAGCCAACGCCCTGCTGGGCACACAGATCGGCGACGAAGCGCTGATCGTCTCCACCTCGGGACGCTACGAATTTCGCAATAAGGGCCTCGACGTCTTCATCGAGGCGATGAACCGCCTCAGACACGACAACGACCTCCAGCGACCCATCGTCGCCTTCATCGCCGTGCCAGGCTGGGTGAGTGGACCGCGGGCCGACCTCCAGGAGCGGCTGCAGCAGCGCAAGAGCTATGACACGCCGCTGGAGAACCCCATGCTCACCCACTGGCTGGGCGACATGGACCACGACCAGGTGGTCGGCATGATGCGCCACCTCGACATGGCCAACCGCCAGGAGGACAACGTGAAACTCATCTTCATGCCCTGCTACCTCACGGGCGACGACGGCATCGTCGATCTCAGCTACTACGACACCGTACTGGGCAACGACCTCTGCGTCTTTCCCTCCTACTACGAGCCGTGGGGCTACACCCCGCTGGAGGCCGTGGCCTTCCACGTGCCCTGCATCACGACCGACCTGGCCGGCTTTGGCCTGTGGGCCAACAGCGTCAAGGGCGCCAGTGCCAGCATCGAGGACGGCGTGGAAGTGGTCCACCG
>PPYF01641430.1_pt1 | contig 10467 bp, 8 predicted proteins | sample 1559871 | NCBI WGS metagenome assembly PPYF01 (sample SAMN08240021, study PRJNA423297) | Human gut metagenome, whole genome shotgun sequencing project.
TTTCAGATATTCGTACCCTATCCGGCAATACAGGCATTTTTTCTTATCGCAATATTCTTTCTTTAATTGTATCAAAGCTTGGCTGTCGGCGGCATTGGAGGCTTTCATTCCGCATTGTTCCCACATGCGGGTGATATAATTGTTCTCCGCTTTCAATTCTTCCAGAAAACTGCCGGCACGTGCACAAAGTACACGATTCCCTTTATGCAGTCCGTAAGCATAGAGAAATGTCACTACCGTGTTGATAATAAGTAAATCCAGTGAGGTGTTACTTAGAGTCTTCGGACGGGAAGGGGAAGAACCGCCAAATGTATAATGAGTGAGCCAGTATTCTGACGTTCCTCCTTTCAGAATATCTCTGACACCTTGTAGTGTTTCCGTTTCCATGATGCGAGAGAGCAGTCCGTAGGCACGATGATAAAGACATGCCAACTGTGCAATCCGTATATGCGGAAAATTAGCAGGACGTAGCCGGAGAAAACGCCATAGGGAAGCATCCATCGGGATAAGTCCGAATTTATGCTGTAGATAGGTGTACTCTTTTTTTAGCCGGAGATAGTATCCGTCTCCATCAGAATCTTCCAGAATGCCGGCTTGTCCAAAGAAGATGGCTTCTATCTGGAAAAGGTCGTTCCGATGCTTGTCTACTGCCCGGAAGGGAAGCCGATGAGCCCAGGTTTCGAAAGCGTCTCCGTTCAGCCCGAAACCGAAATTACGTGCCAGTGTGATAAAAAAAGCATCTTCCCAATTGCCTTGACAACGTTTTAACCGTTCATTCAATAAGGTCGCTTTTTGCTCGAATCTTTCCATCTGTAAGGCAGTCATCCATGAGTGGGCGGTGAAAGGGGGGAGTGAAGGAATGATGCGGTAACAAGGGGGGTAGCTGTCTGTTTCCAACAGTTCCTTGTAGTTGGTGCGGACCGCTTCCGGGCAGATGAGTTGTATTTGGGGGATTCTTTCTCCATTGCTCCTGCTGATTTCCGTATCTATTTCGGAGGCTATATGCAGAATGACAGAGTTGTAACCGGCATCTGCATGATGTCCGTGTTTGAACCAGTCTGAAGATCTTTCATGTATCTCGATATTGCCTATCCAAAGCACACCGTCCAGCTTGAGCTTGGCATTAAAAAAATCGGGACCGGCGTCGGTATTCGCCAGTCCCGTATCTATAACTTCCACTTGTTGGCCGGTTGTCGTTTTCAGTTCTTTGAGAGGAAATATTTTATGTTTCCATACATAGTGTAATAGTTGTTCCATGTTAATGAGGTGTAAATGTTTGGCAAATGTAATGGTTTACAACGAAAAACGCTATCTTTGTGGCTGAAATAACATTCGTAATTATGAAAATAGCATTAATAGGATACGGAAAGATGGGCAAGGAGATTGAAAAGGTTGCAGTTGCCCGCGGACATGAGATTGTGAGTATTATAGATGTTGATAATCAAGATGATTTTAATTCGGAAGCATTTAAATCAGCAGATGTGGCTATTGAGTTTACTAACCCGATGGTGGCATATGACAACTATATGAAAACTTTTGCTGCCGGTGTCAAATTGGTATCGGGCAGTACCGGATGGATGGACAAACATGGTGATGAGGTGAAAGAATTATGCACGAAAGGTGGAAAAACCTTGTTCTGGTCGTCTAACTTCAGTCTGGGTGTCGCTATATTCTCTGCTGTAAATAAATAATTCGATCCGTGAAGGGGAGGTGTTTGGTATTCATACTATCCGCTATGACTCTGAGGCGGACAGCATCTCAATTACCCATGATGCCAAGAATCGGAAGGGGTTTGCCTTGGGAGCTGTTTTGGCGGCGGAATATACATCCAGGCATGAAGGGTTATTAGGAATGAGTGATTTATTTCAGTTTTAAGATATGATAAGAGCAACACGTACACAGTGGATTAAGTTTGCCGTTGTTCTGGCGCTTTACCTGATATTTCTTGTCTGGTTGAGAAGCTGGCTGGGATTGGTGGTTGTACCGTTTATCTTCGATGCGTATATCACAAAGAAGATTCCATGGACTTGGTGGAGAGAGTCCAAGAACCGTCATGTAGTGACTGTCATGGGATGGGTGGATGCTATTGTATTCGCACTGGTGGCGGTATACTTTGTCAACCTCTATTTCTTCCAGAACTATGTGATTCCTTCTTCTTCGCTGGAAAAATCATTGCTGACGGGTGATTATCTGTTTGTGAGTAAAATGAGTTATGGGCCCCGTGTGCCTCAGACTCCGCTGCACATGCCGTTGGCACAACACACACTGCCGTTTTTTAATTGTAAATCATACCTTGAGCATCCACAATGGGATTATAAACGGGTGAAAGGTTTGGGGGATGTACAGTTGAATGATATCGTTGTCTTTAACTTTCCGGCCGGAGATACAGTTGCCACCGGTGTGCCCAATGATGATATTTACCGTCTGAGTTATGGCGCAGGCAAGGAGCTGGCAAAACCGGTGGATTTGGCTTCCATGACTCCGGAGCAGCAACGGGTGGTCTATGATTATTATTATCAGTTGGGACGGGAGTACCTGAAAGAGAATCCACAGAATTTCGGTGAGATAATCAGCCGTCCGGTAGACCGCCGTGAGAACTACGTGAAGCGGTGTGTGGGTTTGCCCGGACAAACGCTGGAGATAAAGGATCGTATTATTTATTTGGATGGTAAAGCTAATAAAGAGCCTGATAATGTGCAGTATCGTTATCTGGTGAAAACCAAGCGTCCTATTCCCGATGACCTGGCTCATGAACTGGGTATCAGCAAGGAGGATATGATGATGTATTATACGGATGCTTCTGTTTATAATATGCCTCTGACGGAAAAAGCGAAAGCGGGTTTGTTGGCGCGTAAGGATATTGTAGTCAGTATTGAGAATACACCGGCTGATGATGCGGGGGGCTTGTACCCGCTGAATATGTATAAGAACTGGACTACGGATAACTACGGACCTGTATGGATTCCCAAAAAGGGAGAGACGGTGAAACTCACGATAGAGAATCTTCCTGTTTATGAGCGTCCTATTCATGTTTACGAGGGTAATGAACTGGCGGTGAAAGATGGAAAGATTTATATTAACGGCAAGGAAACCGATGAGTATACTTTCAAGATGGATTATTACTGGATGATGGGAGATAACCGTCATAATTCGGCTGACTCCCGATTTGCTTTCACCTCCTGCACCATTCCCTCTACCGGTATGGAGAATAGCCTTTATCAAGGGGAAAGGGTTTTGGTGAATAAGTGGAGTTATGGGTTTCGTGTGCCTTTTTCTATCTGGCGGTGGCTGGGAAAAACTGCCGGGAAAGGGGATATTGTGTTGTTCAACAATCCTAATCCACGGTCTCCTCAGACGTCGGTGGGCAATCGGGAAGTGTTTATAAGCCGTGTGGTAGGAGTACCCGGAGATACGTTGATGTTGAATGATGAACTGTGGGTGACCGACGAACAAGTGTTGAGCCCGGATAGTAAATCTTTGTATGTCTATTCTCATACGGAAGAAGAAACGATGCAGGCTGCCATGCAGCAAGTGAACATTCAGGGAAACAGGTTGGTGGGGTATGCCGAGGGGAAGTATATACGTACCTTCAGTCATTATGAATATTACCTGTTAAAACAAAAACTGGCGGGAAAAGTGGATTTGATTCCTCTTTATCATAAGGATATAAGCAAGAGCCATCCCTTTGTGATCCCGGAAAAAGGGAAACCTGTCAAGGTATATCCTTGGAATGTGACCTTGTTGTGCAATACTATTGTCCGCCATGAAGGGAGAGTGGCTTCTGTCAGGGGAGATACCCTGTATGTAGGGGAAAAACCTGTAGAAGCCTATACATTTAATAAAAATTATTACTGGATGGCATCCAATAATCCGGTGAATCTGTGTGATTCGCGTTTATTCGGCCTGGTGCCCGATGACCATTTGATCGGTAAAGCTTGGCGCATTTGGTTTTCATCCAGAAAAGGGCGCATTTTTCAACGAGTGCAATAATGGAGAATACGATATATTTAAGTTCGGCCTATCTGGCCCCGGTGGAATATTATACAAAACTGTTTGCCTGTGAGAAGGCCTATGTGGAACAGTATGACAATTATGTGAAACAGACTTATCGCAACCGTTGTGTCATTGCGGCAGCCGACGGTCCGCTGGCACTGACTATCCCTACGGAAAAAAGCGGTACTGATTTTCGTGAGACTATTCATCCGAAGCGTGACTGGCGTGAGGCGGATGCTGACTTTTGCCCTAAACCTTACTATCAAGTTTTTGATGCCAAATACGGTTTTCTGCCGAATTTGAGTATCGCCGATCTTTTGTTTAATATGGGGCCGGAGAGCCTGATTGTTTTGCGAGATAGTGTTAAAGGTATAAACCATAAAGAATAATATCATGAATAATTTGTTTAGTGTAAAAGACCAGGTGGTGGTAATCACCGGTGGAACAGGGGTTTTGGGAAAGGCTATTGCCGCCCATTTGGCAGAAGAAGGTGCCAAGGTTGTTATATTAGGCCGTAAGGCAGAAGTAGGAAATGCCATTGTAAACGAAATCAAGGCCAAAGGCGGGGAAGCCATGTTTCTTGTAACGAATGTGTTGGATGAGGTTATATTGGAGCAGAATCTGAAGGATATTCTCGCAGCATATGGTCGTGTAGATGCATTGCTGAATGCAGCAGGAGGTAATATGCCGGGTGCTACGATTGCTCCTACAGGAAATTTCTTTGATTTGAAGGTACATATACTCAGCGTGGTAATGATGTGATTCGCCAGACTCCGTTCAAACGTTTCGGTAAAGCAGAGGAACTGTGTGGAACCATCCAGTATCTCATCAGCGATGCCAGCAGCTTTGTAACCGGTACAGTAGCCGTAGTAGATGGTGGCTTCAATGCATTTGCCATGTAACAAGTCTTTAGTTTTTAATTCTCAATTTTTTTATTTGATATGATTTTATGTGAGCAAACATGGCGCTGGTACGGACCGAATGATCCCGTATCATTGTGGGACATCAAACAAGCCGGAGCAACCGGTATTGTCAATGCCTTACATCATATTCCCAACGGTGAAGTATGGACGGTAGAGGAAATAATGAAGCGCAAGAAATTGATTGAAGAAGCAGGATTAACTTGGAGTGTCGTAGAATCCGTGCCCGTACACGAGCATATTAAGACACAGACAGGAGATTATCTGAGATATATCGAGAACTATAAACAGAGTTTGCGTAATCTGGCAGCATGTGGTATCTATATTGTGACTTATAACTTCATGCCTGTACTGGATTGGACCCGTACGGACCTGGCATATACGTTGCCCGATGGTTCCAAGGCATTGCGTTTTGAGCGGGCTGCTTTTGTAGCGTTCGATCTGTTTATCTTGAAACGTCCGGGAGCCGAAAAGGAATACTCGGCCGAAGAGATAGAAAAGGCAAAAGCGCGTCTGGCACAAATGGATGAGGAAGAAATTCATCGTCTGACACGAAATATGATTGCAGGATTGCCCGGTTCGGAGGAAAGTTTTACATTGGAGCAATTCCAAAATGAACTGGACCGTTACAAGGATATTGATGCGGACAAACTCCGCAATAACTTGATTTTCTTCTTGAAAGAAATTTGTCCGGTAGCCGATGAAGTGGGAGTAAAGCTCGTTATTCATCCGGACGATCCGCCTATGTCTATTCTGGGCTTGCCGCGCATTATGAGTACGGAGGCGGATTTCAAGCTGTTGGTGGAAGCTGTACCTAATCCGTCAAACGGACTTTGTCTGTGCTGTGGCTCATTTGGCGTATCTGCACAGAATGATTTGCCGGGTATCATGGAACGTTGGGGAGACCGTATCAATTTTGTTCATTTGCGCAGTACCCAACGTGATGCTGAAGGGAACTTTTATGAGGCGAATCATCTGGAGGGTGATGTGGACATGTATCATGTAGTTAAGAACCTGTTGAAAGTGCAGCAACGTCGTGGAATATCTATTCCTATGCGTCCGGATCATGGTCATCAGATGATAGATGATTTGAACAAGAAAACAAATCCGGGCTATTCTTGTTTGGGACGTATGCGTGGCCTTGCCGAGCTTCGTGGTTTGGAAAAAGGAATAGCGATGAGTATGGAAACAAAATAATCTTTTTTTAACATATAGAAAGAAGGCCTGAATGTCTTCCGGTGATGAGGTATATCCGGAAGTGTTCAGGTCTTCTTTTTGTCTAAAAGATAGATAATGAGGACTATTCTAGACAAATATAGAGATTAATTAGACAAATAAAGAGGTGCAGGCAAGGGGAGGAGGTTTATATTTGCAACAGATTTAATCTAATTAACCCTTAAATTCTTTTATTATGAATAAAAAAACAAAACTGCTTTCAATCCTTGGATTGGTGACAGCTATCCTGTTTTTGTTCTCATCGGAGGTGTTGGCCCAATCCTTATCTATCAGTGGTAAGGTAATTGACAAAAACAGTCAGGAGCCTGTAATTGGGGCCAGTGTTTTAATTGAAGGAACCTCAAACGGTACAATAACCGATTTGGATGGTAACTTTATGCTTTCTAATGTTCCTTCCAAAGGAAATTTAGTTGTGTCTTACATTGGTTATGCTACGCAAACTCTTCCTATTAATGGGAGGACTAGTTTCAGTGTTGTATTGGCTGAAGATACCGAAACGTTGGATGAAGTTGTTGTAATAGGTTATGGCGTACAGAAAAAAGTGAATCTTACCGGATCTGTGTCTTCAGTGAAAGGAGATGCATTGGAACGTCGTCCGGTAGCTGATGCCACACAGAGTTTGCAAGGGATGGTTCCGGGGCTGTTGGTGAGCAACTCAAATACGGGTCGTCCGGGAGCTAGTGGTACGTTGACTTTGCGTGGACAAGGCAATCTGGATAATAATGCGAATCCTTATATTTTGGTTGATGGAGTGGAAATGAGTCTCTCGGACGTGAACCCGAATGATATTGAAAGTATTTCTGTATTGAAAGATGCTGCTGCTTGTGCCATTTATGGTGCACGTGCGGCGTATGGTGTCATTTTGGTCACTACCAAGAAAGGTATATTAAAGATCCCAGTAGTGTGGATCCTTGGTTCGAACTTCCTAAAAATTCTAATATGAACCCGGCATTCGAAAATTCAGAATTAGGAGTAGGAAATACTAATTATTTCGATTTGCATTATAAGGATTGGGCATTCAAGCAAAATCATAATCTCAGCTTGAGTGGGGGTGGCAAAAAAGCACAATATTATATTTCTGGTGGTTATTATTCGGAAGATGGTATTCTCCGTTATGCCGATATGGATTTCAGCCGTTATAATTTTGCCGCTAATATTTCTTCTCAGATTACCGATTGGATGAAGGTAAAAGTAAATACGAAGTTTATGCATTCCGATGAGGATACTCCTTTTGGTGACGGAGGGCTTAGTGAAGGCTTTTATCATTCATTGGCACGTTTCCGTCCTACAGTTGCTCCTATTGATCCGAATGGGCATTTTACAGAACTGACTATGATTCCTTATTTGCAGAGTGGTACGTATACAAATACTCAACGTGACCGTTTTAGTTTAACGGCAGGTTTAGATATCAAGCATAATTTTACCGTAATGGCAGGTTATCAGGAAGAAAATAATGACTATAGTTATATGAAGAACTCGATTACCGGACTTTATTCAACTTCAAATCCTAATGTAGGTATGGGAACCGGTGATAAGACGGTAGTCGATACTCGTAATGGTTGGGCAACCCGTGGCTTTTTCGGACGTGTGAATTATGATTATGACGGACGTTATCTTCTTGAATTGAATGGACGATATGATGGTTCGTCACGTTTTGCCAAAGGTAATCGTTGGGGCTTCTTTCCATCTGCATCTTTAGGATGGAATATTACCCGGGAACAGTTTATGATGCCGATAGCCGATGTAGTTTCCAACTTGAAACTCCGTGCTTCTTACGGATTACTGGGCAATCAGGCGGGTGCGGCCCTTTATACTTTTGCCGCTACTATGGATTTGAATGATAAATTGGGAAATTATATATTCTCGGATGGACGCCACATCTTTACTAAGGCCCCTGCCGTAGTCAACCCGAATACGACTTGGGAAAAGGTAGAGAGTAAGAATATAGGTTTGGATTTCGGTTTCTTTGGTAATTCGTTGACCGGTTCTTTTGATGTTTTTCAACGTGATACGAAGGATATGTTAGGACCTACGGTGGATTTCCCGGATTTCTTTGGTGCAGACGCTCCTAAAACCAATAATGCCCGTATGCGTAACCGTGGTTGGGAATTGGTGCTGAATTATCGTGGAAAAATTGGAAAGGATATTGACTATAGCATAGGTGGTTCTCTTTCGGATGCTACTGCTGAAGTGACTGAATATGAAGGAACTAGAACAAATCCTAAAGATAATTGGTATAAAGGAAAGAAAGCTGGTGAAATTTGGGGATATCGGGCGGACGGACTGATCCAGACTCAGGCAGAGGCTGATGAGTATAATAATACCTATGATTTATCTTTTATTAGCGGAAAACCTTGGACACCGGGGGATGTGAAATATCGTGATCTGAATGGAGATAAGAAAATCAATAATGGGCTTAATACGTTGGATGATATGGGCGATATGACGGTGATTGGTAATACCACTCCCCGTTATCAATATACCATTAACGGTTCAATTAGCTGGAAAGGTGTAACCGTAAGTGCCATGTTCCAAGGAGTGGCTAAACGAGATTGGGATCCTGGTACCGGAGCTTATTTTTGGGGAAGCGGACCTTATGCGCAAGTGACGGTGTTTAAAGAGCATTTGGATTATTGGAGTGAAACAAATACAGGGGCTTATTATCCGAAACCTTATATTCATACGGCAGGAGGGGTGGTTCCTTTCCGTAATAAGACAATGACGCTTAGTGACCGTTATCTCCAGAGTGGTGCTTATTGCCGTCTGAAAAATCTGACAGTGAGTTATGATATCCCTGCCGTATGGACAAAAAAGGTAGGGTTACAGAAGGTGCAGGTGTTTTTCTCTGGTGAGAATTTGTTGACTTTTACCACTTTGAAAGGAATGTTTGATCCGGAAGCTATCTTTACCAAGAATGATTACACGGCTGAAGGTGGAAAGAACTATCCTATGAACAAGGTGATATCTTTTGGTCTAGTTGTTAACTTATAATTTGATGAATATTATGAAGAAAAGAAATATATTTTTTGGTCTGGTTTTGATGTTAGGTCTTACCGGTTGCTATGATTTGGATAAGATGCCTGAAGGGGTACTGTCTACGACGATTCCTTTTGCAAGTACGGGGGAAATGAGAAATTATCTGGATCAATTCTATCAGACAGGTAATTATAAATATGACTATGTCAGCTTTGGTGATGGAATGCGTGCGCAAGGTTTTGATGCCGGTGGTGGACAATATATTGCCGGGGCAGATACACATAGTGATAATATGGCTTCCAGTTCGGTTAGTACCCGTTTGGCAGGTGAAACGACATTGAGTAGTGCGGTCAAACTGCAAAATTATACAGCTATCCGTAATTTAAATTTTATGCTGTGTAATTTAGATAATTGTGTGGAAAAAGGATCTGCTGATTATAATCAGTATGTGGGTGAGGCTTATTATTTCCGCGCATGGTATTATTATCAGATGTTTATCAGCTATGGGCGCCTGACGTGGGTGAACACTCCGCTTGATCCTAATATGGAAGAAATGAAATTGCCTCGTGCTAACCGCACGATTATTGCCGACAGTATTTTGGCTGATCTGGATAAAGCGGTGATGTATCTCAATACTCAGAACAATAGTGCTACCATGCGGATTCATAAAGATGTGGCGCGTGCTTTGAAAAGTGAAGTGGCCTTGTTTGAAGGAACTTGGGAAAAATACCATAAAGCGAAAAATGATAAGTTTTTTGATTCTACGGTGACCGATGAAAAAATTCGCGATTATTTTAATCAGGCTGTTGCAGCTGCAAAAGAAGTGATGGATCGTGGCGTATGGGCCATTTATAATACTGGTAACAAATTGGATGATTATCGTCAGATGTTTCAGACTACAGATTTATCGGGTAATCCGGAAGTACTTTGGTATAAACAGTATGATGGAGATCAGATTGGTAATAATGTAAACCGTTACTTAAATCAAGGAGGAGGGAGTGTAGGTGTTACGGCTTCATTAGTGGATGATTATCTGACAATTGATGGTAAACCGTTTGTTGGTGATGAGCGGATTGAAGCGAAAAAGGTGTTCGGGAATGAATTGCAGCCGACTTTGCGTGATCCGCGTTTGTCACAGACTGTTTGTATGCCGGGGCAGCAATTACGTCCGGATGACAAGGCTCCTTATTATGTTGTACCGCCATTGATTGGTACTTCATCCTATAATCAGAATATGACTGGTTATTCTTTATTAAAACATGTGCAAATTGATTATACGGGCAGTCTGGATGCCGAGTTCAAGGGAGCCACACCGGCTATTCAGTTCCGTTATGCAGATATC
>PPYF01028848.1_pt1 | contig 10466 bp, 9 predicted proteins | sample 1559871 | NCBI WGS metagenome assembly PPYF01 (sample SAMN08240021, study PRJNA423297) | Human gut metagenome, whole genome shotgun sequencing project.
ATGCTTTTTTTAATGCCAGACCCTATCGACAAACCCTAAAATAGATTGGCAAACCCTAAAGAACTTTGATTATCCAAAAGAAATCCAAATTATACCACATGCATTTAATGTAGAACGATTTAGTAGTTTTCATAAAGCAAAACAAAGAATTTTAATGTCGGCAACAACACAGGATGATATGTTTTTTGTAAAAAACTTGGATTTTTCAATAAAATCAATTATTGAACCTATAAGTTGTTCTGATAAAAAATGGTCTGGTGAAAAGATGATTATAATTCCTTCTCTAATTCAAGACGATTTTACAAGAGAAAAAGTAATAGAGTATTTATGTAAATTTGATTGGAATAAATTTGGAACTTGTGCAATTGTTCCAAGTAAAGAAAAGCAAAATGACTATTCAAACCTATATTGCAATATATTGGATAAAGATAATATTTTTACTGAAATAACGAGACGACAAGATGGACAATATGGAAAAACATTAGTGGTAGCAAATCGGTATGATGGTATAGATTTGCCAGATGATGCGTGCAGAATTCTGATATTAGACTCATTACCTTTTTTTGGTAGCATGAGTGATATATATGAAGAAAAAGGAAGAACAGAGTGTGAATTTATTAGAAGGAAAATTGCCCAAAAGATTGAACAAGGTTTGGGAAGAAGCGTTCGCGGAGAAAAAGATTATTGTTGTATTTTTATTATTGGAGCAGATTTAGTGAAATTTATCATGAGTTCTGAAACAAGAAATTATTTTTCTCCACAAACAAGAAAACAAATAGAGATTGGCTTATCTATTGTAGAAATGTCAGATGATGGGTCAGAAAAAAAAGAGAGCTATCTTATGGATTTAATTAAACAATCTGTTTTACGAGACGATGGTTGGAAAGAATACTATAAGAGTGAAATGGAGAAGGTTGAAAGTGATAAAACCATAAGTAATCAAGCAATGCTGATTATGGAAAAACAATCAGAACAATTTTTTATTAATTCTAAATACGAAGAATCAGCTTTGATTATACAGAATTTTTTAGATAGTGAAAAATTACGAGAAGAAGATAAAGGGTGGTATTTGCAAGAAATTGCGAGAAGAAAATACATGATAAGTAGAATAGAGGCTGATAAATTTCAAAGTGCAGCTTTTGAAAAAAATAGACAGCTATTAAAACCAGCTAGAGAAATTGTTTATCAGCCATTTTCAGGTATAAATGCATCTAGAGCAAATAATATCCAGAAAATATTTCAAAAATACGAAACATATGATGAATTAATATTGCAGGTGAATGATGTGTTGGATAATTTATCTTTTGGTGTTCAAGCGGAAAAATTTGAACGTGCTATGGATTGTATTGGAAAATTATTAGGTTTTGATTGTCAAAGACCTGACAAAATGATTAGAAAAGGACCTGATAATTTATGGAAAATAGGGCACGATAAATATATCATGATTGAATGTAAAAGTGAGGTAAAAGACTCTAGACGTTATATATATAAATCGGAAGTGGGACAGATGGAAAATCATTGCGGATGGTTTGAGGAAGTATATCATGATGCTAGTGTACTAAGAATAATAGCTATTGTTACAAATAATGTAGCTCCAGATGCTAATTTTTCTCATAAAGTAGTTATTTTAAGAAAAAAGAATTTACGAAAATTAAAAAGCAACATAAAGAAGTTTGTTCAAGAATTTAAGAATTATGACATAAAACATATAACAGAATCTGTGATTGACAGTGCATTAAATAAAAATTTCCTTAGCGAACAAAATATATGGGAGGATTATGTAGAAGAATTGAGACGAGAATAACAATTATAGAGTATTAGTTGTATGTTTGATTTAGTTAAACTCTCCTATCGCCTCCACATACCATTGTAGACAACTTTTCCTAGAAGCAAGGCTGGCATAGAATCCCGGTTCTTCTCTCACAAGACGGGTAAGATAAGAAGCATCAAGCGGGTCTGCCAATGTAACCTGTGCATTGCAGTTTTGGCAGTTGAAGGTGACATGGAATTGATTATCAAGAGTTACTTCGACACAGTCGGTTTCGGGGTTATACAGTGCAGATATTATTTTACTCATAGTGATTCGCCTATCTTTCAAAAGTGTTATTGGTATTTGTGAGTAGTAATGAGTAGCCTACCGTAAGATTCAGGTATGCAACATTTATTGCCTCAAACCCGTATTCTCGGGCTTTCCAAGATACCAAAACGTTCTCAAAGAGATAGTTTTTCGGAAAAGAGAATATCAAGAGTATATTACACCTCAGAACTTCGGTTCTGGGGTGTTTTTAGTTTGCGCGCCATGGGCGCGCTCTAACGGGTGAAAGTCCCGAACACGCCCAGATAGTGGGAAGTGTATAGCTGAACAGCAAGGGTGTTCATCGTGAGATGGAATCTGAAGGAAGCTGTAAGCAAATCTCTGGTCCGACGGATAGAAATCACATATAAGGCTAGGCTATGAGAGATAAGTTGGCTAAAAGCAACGAAGTCTAATAATTATCACTTTTGTAGTAGCAGAGTAAATGTGGCGGATGTATGGAGAGAAAGAGCGTGCACCTTAAGCGTGGAGGTCTCACAGAGGTTCCATTAGCCTAGTAACAACGAACTGTGAGAAGTCAGCCAAGCCCATAGTAGTGAAGAAGTTTCTGTAATGGAAATGGAGCAAAGGGGCGAACAATCAACAAGTTTGAGTATGTCTCGTATTGCAGAAATGGCAACATCTGCCGTAACCAATCGGGTAAAAGATGGTCAAATCAAGCGAGACGGAAAGGAAAGAACGCATGGACACAAGTAGTCTAATGGAGCAGATTTTATCTAGCGATAATCTCAACAGAGCATATCTGCAAGTCGTACGAAATAAAGGTGCAGAGGGAGTGGACGGAATGAAGTACACGGAACTCAAAGAACATCTTGAAAAGAACGGCGAAATCATCAAGGAACAGTTGAGGACAAGAAAGTATAAACCTCAACCAGTACGAAGAGTGGAGATACCAAAGCCCGATGGCGGTGTCAGAAACCTAGGAGTACCAACAGTAACAGACAGATTCATACAGCAAGCCATTGCACAGGTATTAACACCAATCTACGAGGAACAATTCCATGAACATAGTTATGGATTCAGACCGAATAGATGTGCACAGCAAGCAATCATAACAGCACTTGACATGATGAATGATGGTAACGATTGGATTGTAGACATTGACTTGGAAAAGTTCTTTGACACGGTAAACCATGACAAGCTTATGACTATCATAGGCAGAACTATAAAAGATGGAGATGTTATCTCTATCATAAGGAAATACCTTGTCAGCGGAATCATGATAGACGATGAATATGAGGATTCTATTGTGGGAACACCGCAAGGAGGAAATCTTTCGCCGTTATTGGCAAACATCATGCTCAATGAACTTGATAAGGAAATGGAAAAGCGAGGGCTTAACTTTGTGCGATATGCAGATGACTGTATTATCATGGTTGGAAGTGAAATGTCTGCAAATCGGGTAATGAGAAACATATCTCGATTTATTGAGGAGAAACTAGGTCTCAAGGTCAACATGACAAAGAGTAAAGTAGACAGACCAAGCGGACTTAAATACCTTGGGTTTGGGTTCTACTTTGACAAAACCACATGCAAAATCAGTAGCGAAGTTTAAGAAAAGAATGAAAGAACTCACATGCCGTAGCTGGGGCGTTAGCAACAGCTACAAGGTGGAGAAATTAAATCAACTCATCAGAGGTTGGATAAATTACTTTAAAATTGGAAGTATGAAAACACTTTGTCGAGAACTAGATGGTAGCATCAGATACAGACTTCGTATGTGCATTTGGAAACATTGGAAAACTCCACAAAACAGAGCAAAGAACCTTATGAAGCTTGATGTACCAAGATGGGCAGCATTTAAAATAGCGTATTGCGGAGACAGATATGCAAGACTCGCCCACAATGGATGGATACAAAAGGCTATAAGTACAAAGAGACTAACCTCATTTGGATTAGTCTCAATGTTAGATTACTACACCGAAAGGTGCGTTACTTGTTAAGTTGATTGAACCGCCGTGTACCGAACGGTACGCACGGTGGTGTGAGAGGTCGGGAAATTTCGTTAAATTTCCCTCCTACTCGATTTACAGAGGTGTGGAAGTAGCGTGGAGCAAAAGGCTTGTAATAATACTCATAGTGTGATAACGTAAGGTTGTATGAATGTCAAGTGACATATTTTGAACAGGCATTACAAATAATGAGAATAAGAGGCAGCAAAATGGATTTTGAAAGCAGAAGACAAAGAATTTTAGACAAGATGGAGGACAATTCTATAGCAATATTGTACTCAGGCATCGAGCACCATGTGAGTGCAGATGAGTATGATTTATTTACAGCACAGGCTAACCGCAATTTCTTCTATCTGACCGGACTTAGACGTGACAACATGGTCCTTGTCCTGGATAAATGTGTAGAGCCTGCTAAGACAATGCTCTTCATAGAGGAGGCAGACCCTACGATGGAGCGCTGGTACGGCAGAAAGGTGACTATGGAGGAAGCCGAGGAAATATCAGGAATTGATGAAGTAGAATATATTTATGAGCTTGAGAGCACGCTGGACAGGATAATGACGCGTGAGGATGTATACACAGCATATTTCGACACGTATCGTCATCAGAAAGTGGATTTGCCGGATTACAATGTGGTAAAAGCCAATGAATTTAAGAGTGATTATCCGGGAGTTGCTGTGAAGAATCTTTTCCCGCTTGTGGCAGAGGAGCGTATGCAGAAGGATGAGGATGAGATTGAGCTGACCAAAAAGGCAATCGCTCTCACAAAGGACGGACTTTGCAATGTAATGGCTAATTTAAAGCCGGGCATGAAAGAATATCAGGCACAGGCAGACTTTGAATATATCATAAGACGCGGTGGGGCAGAGTGGACAGCTTTTCCTACAATTGCCGGAAGCGGAATGAATGGAACAATGCTTCATTATGACACAAATCGTGAGACGATGGAGGATGGAACACTGGTTCTTCTTGACCTTGGAGCCAGAATAGATGGCTACAATTCGGATATTACGAGAACATATCCGGTAAATGGCAGGTTTACCGAGCGCCAGAAACAGGTTTATGATATCGTGCTCGCCGCAAACCGAAAGATTGTCGAGGTTGCAAAGCCGGGAATGACTACAAAGGAATTAAATGAAGTATGTAAGGATGTGCTTGCAGACGGGCTTATGAAGCTTGGACTTATAAAGAATTCTGTAGAGATTTCGAAGTATTACATGCATGGCGTGTCACACCATCTGGGAATTGATGTGCATGACGTGACAGTTGACTCAAACAGCAGGATTCGTCCGGGGGCAATCATCAGTGATGAGCCGGGGCTGTATATAGATGAATGGGAAATCGGTATCAGGATTGAGGATGATGTGCTTATCACCGAGGACGGTGCAGTGTGTCTGTCGGAGGATATCATCAGAACCACAGAGGATATAGAGGCCTACATGGCAGAGCACAAAAAAAATTAATCGTGATAAATGATAAATTTTGCGGTTTATAATATTTTTATGTGACATAATCTGATTTATGTATTATAGTAGTGCTAGTACATCGAATAATAAGTTTTTGATGCATTGTTATTTCTTATTTGGTGTACTATAGTATAGCAGTTATTTTTTATTGCTGTATAGGTGCAACGAAAATAATTCGTTCGACAGATGGAAGGAGAACAACTATGGTAAAGAAGATTAATAGCAGTGAATTTGAACAGGTTAAAAATAATAAGGCTATCATTGTTGATTTTTCGGCAGAGTGGTGCGGTCCATGCAAGATGCTTGCGCCGGTAATGGAGCAGCTTTCTGATGAAATCACAGATGTGGAGTTTTACAATATTGATGTGGACGAGAATCCTGATCTGGCAAGAGAGTATCGTATAATGAATATTCCGGCAGTTATTGCAATCAAGGGCGGTCAGGTTGCCGGTCAGCAGATTGGTCTTGTGTCTAAGGATGATATGAAGGGCTTTATAGACGGAGTTTTCTAAGACAAAGCGTTTTATGAAGCTTTCTAAGAAGCGAGAAGACACCTGCAATGAGCTTTTTGTGAATATGCAAGGTGTGATGCTTAACAGTTATTATGGATAGTGTAAACCGGGCAGGATATCGTGCCTGGTTTTACATTTTTTACATTTAAATTAGTTCTCCCGGAAGATTTTTCCAAAGATGAATCTAACAAGTGGTCCGGCTACAAAGAGCTGCCAGAAGAAGGCCATTGGAAAGTTTCTTACGACGAGCTCACAGAATGTCGCAAATATCTGTGAATTAAAACCACCATTGAAAAGGATGGTAGCGATAAAGCTCATCATAGGGCACATGAACCAGATTGAGAAGACAGAAATTGCAAGGATTATAGCAATAGGTCTGTCCTTTCCTGGTGTGACGATTTTGAAGGCACATTTTTGGGCAAGTGGTCCGGCAATGAACGTATCAAGGATAAAACCGGCAACAATCATGATAGGAAATTCGCCTAATGCGGCCTTAAAAACAAAGTTCTTCATACCGCCTGTTTCAAGGGCAATATTGTAGCATATCATGGCATAAACCATGACAAGCACCATCATGATGGTAAAAACTGTTTCCTGTAATCTGTTCTTTGGCATTTTTCTTAAATCCTCCTGTTATGTAAAATAAATATAGCTGTAACGAGTCGTTACAATAGGCTCTTGATAGCTGCGATAGAAAAAGGCATGAAGTGTATACAAGCCTTCATGCGTGTAAAAGCACAAAAAAAAATAGACAGAGGGAAACTTTCGTCTCGCTCTGTCTAAGCTGCAACTACCATTAATTGCCGATAGTTTATCACAGATAAAACACAAAAACAATAGGAAGTTGGTACTAAACAATATGACAATAAAAGATATCGAATTTAAATTGAAAGATGGCAGAACTGCCATTTTGCGAAGTGCAAATGAAAAGGATGCCAAAGCTTTTATAGAGTACATGAAAAAGTCAACCGGTGAAACGGATTTCTTACTTAGGACACCGGAAGAATGTGAGACACAGACCATCGAGCAGGAGATTGATTTCATCAATAACTGCAATTCGTCAGATGCACAGGCAATGATAGTTTGTGAAGTAGGTGGAAAACTTGCCGGAAATTGCATGGTCTGGTGGAATAACCGTGTGAAAACCGGACACAGGGCAAGTGTGGCAATCGGCTTGCTGAGCGAATTCTGGAATCAGGGAATTGGAACAAGAATGTTTCAAGAAATGATAAAAATAGCAGAAAACAATCCGAAGATATTGCAGATGGAATTGGATTTTATCGAGGGCAACAGCAGGGCGAGAGCACTTTATGAGAAAATGGGATTTAGGATTACAGGTATAAATTTTAATGCTATAAGGCAGAAGGACGGAACTTTGTGCAATGAGTATTCAATGATAAGGGAAATTAGTAGATAAGCAAACTTTTTATAAAAAGCCACAATATGTATTTTAGCGAGTACCAGAGAGTTTATACCTTGTAAACGTTTACTATTATGTTATACTGTAATCATTGCCGGGCATACTAATGTGTGAATGTGAACGGTAAACGGAAAAAGTAATAAGAACAGCAAGAGAAGGATTTTATGTTGTATCATAAATAAAAATGAGGTGAAAATCGTGCTTAAAGCAGAAAATTTAACTTTAAACGTAGATGATGAGGGCGGAAAGAAATGCCTTCTGAACAATATATCATTTCAGGTAGAGGACGGAGAAATGCTTGTCATTACCGGACCAAACGGAGGTGGAAAATCAACTCTGGCAAAGACCCTGATAGGTATTCAGACACCGGACAGCGGAAAGATTATACTTGACGGGCAGGATATCACAGAGCTCGACATCAATCACAGGGCAAATGCGGGAATAGGCTTTGCATTCCAGCAGCCACCGAGATTTAAGGGAATGACAGTCATGAAGCTGCTCAAGCTTGCCACAAAGGATGAGCTTTCAGACAAGGAGTGCTGCGATCTTCTCACCGCGGTAGGACTCTGTGCAAAGGATTACATTTACCGCCAGATTGACGGCACACTCTCAGGTGGAGAGATGAAGAGAATTGAGATTGCATCAGTGCTTGCCAAGGAGCATTCGCTTTGCATATTTGACGAGCCGGAGGCTGGAATCGATCTGTGGAGCTTTTCAATGCTCATACAGAAATTTGAGGAAATCCATACTGAGAAAAAGCAGAGCCTCATAGTGATTTCACATCAGGAGAAAATCATTAATATGGCAGACCGCATCATGATAATTGATGGCGGAGAAATCAAGAAAATCGGCACAAAGGACGAGGTGCTGCCTTATCTCAATGGTGTACAGAAATGTCACAAATGCGTAGAGAGACTGGAGGGAAGAGCATAATATGGTAAAGCTTGACAACGTAACAGAGGGCGTATTGGACGTCATAAATGATAATAAATTCAGTCAGACCGGTGCCTTTAATCTGCGTGAAAACGGCACATCAATCTGCCACGGAGACAGCGAGCACATCAAGATAAAGAAAAAGACGGACAAGCCCGGCATTGATATTTATATTGATGGAAAGACGGACGGAGAGGCTGTCTATATCCCAGTAGTACTCAGCAAATCAGGCATGACAGACCTTGTATACAACGATTTCTATGTGGAGGATGGCGCAGATGTAAGGATTGTGGCGGGCTGCGGAATCCACAACAGCGGATGCAACGAGAGCAGACACGACGGCATCCATACATTCCATGTAGGCAAAAATGCGAATGTCCGATATGAGGAAAAGCATTACGGCGAGGGAAACGGAACAGGTGCGAGAGTGCTCAACCCTGTAACAAATATATTTGTGGGTGAGAATTCTGTTTTCACACTCGATACAGCACAGATAAAGGGTGTTGATTCTACAGTCCGTGAGACCAATGTGGAGCTTGGAAAGGACGCAAAGCTCTATGTCACAGAGCGTCTCATGACAGATGGAGAGCAGAAGGCGGAGTCAAATATCGAGGTGCAGTTAAACGGAGAGGACAGCTCTGCACAGATTGTTTCCAGATCCGTAGGAAAAGGAAACTCAGTCCAGACCTTCCATCCGAATGCCATCGGCAACAGCAAATGCCAGGCTCATATCCAGTGTGATTCTATCATCATGGATCATGCAGAGGTAGGTTCAATCCCTGAAATCAGGGCAAAAAATATCGATGCGGCTATCATACATGAGGCAGCAATCGGCAGGATAAACGATGAGCAGCTTCTCAAGCTCCGTACACTCGGGCTTACAGAGGAAGAGGCAGAGGAAGTTATCATACAGAATTTCTTAAATTAAATCAGGCGTAAATAGAAACCCCGGAGCGTGATATTGATATGCTATCAAAGCATACAATACGCTCCGGGATTTTACACTTACACTTGGGAGAAGTATACTAGAGTCTGTTGAGAGTCTGGTACGGATTAAAATAAGGAGTCAAAATGAAAGCGTATTATCATCTACCGGGATTGTTTGAATTTTATGAATTATACAAAGAATTTCTCCCACTGTACCGTAAGCACCGTGAATATTTCTATGACTGGTGCGAAATAGGCTCAATATACGGAGCACCGGCAGACTGCGTATGGGGAGGAGGCCGCGTCGGTTTTGGTGAGCACGATCCGAAGGAAGTGCTTAAGCTGATGCAGGAATATGGGATATCCGCGAGACTTACCTTTAGCAATTCATTGCTTACTAAGGAGCATCTTCCTGACAAAAAATGTAACGAACTGTGCAGGATATTTGATATAGGCAGAGATAATGAGCGAAGCAGGGGTTTTGGAAACGGCATAATCATCTACTCAGATATTCTGCTTGATTACATAAAAGAAAAATACCCTGACTTTTATTTTGTGTCTTCAACCACAAAGGTTCTGACGGATTTCAGTGAATTTGAAAATGAGCTAAACAGAGAGGATTTTAGCTATGTAGTACCGGATTTCAGGTTGAACAAATCATTTGATAAACTGAAAGCATTATCACAGCATCAAAAGGAAAAAGTAGAATTTTTGTGCAATGAGTGCTGCTGGTTTGGCTGCATGGACAGGAAGAAATGCTACGAGACGGTTAGCCGCAAGAATCTGGGCGAGGATTGCCCGGAGCATTATTGTACTGCACCTGATGCAGGGCAGGGATATCTCTTTTCAAAGGCAATGGAAAATCCCGGCTTTATCGGAATAGATGATATAAAAAACACTTATCTGCCGATGGGCTTTAGCAATTTTAAAATAGAGGGCAGAGGGCTTGGAAGTGCCATGATGCTGGAATTTCTGCTCTACTATATGACGAAGCCACAGTATCAGATACATGTAAGAGAGCACATTTATCTCGATAATATGCTGGATTTATTTTGAAATATAAAAACTATTATTTTTTTAAGATTATTTGCATTACAATATAAATAATATGATTAAAGGGTCAAAAGGTATCATCGATGCATGCTTGCATGCAATTCGATG
>PPYF01066599.1_pt1 | contig 10465 bp, 8 predicted proteins | sample 1559871 | NCBI WGS metagenome assembly PPYF01 (sample SAMN08240021, study PRJNA423297) | Human gut metagenome, whole genome shotgun sequencing project.
ATCGTTGACCATGCGCCCGGTGGCGATCTGCCGCGCTTCAGTGAGCATATCGGCATAGTCGGTCACCTCGCCGCCCACAAGGGTGCGGAAACCGGCCATCATATCGTGGCCAAGGTTGCGGCTCTGCACCGTGCTGCCCCGCACCACGCCCAGCGCTTCCAGCTTTTTGCCCGGGATCTCGTTAATAGTTACGATAAGCATCTTCTTCTCCCTTTCCGATCTCTTCGATCCGATCCAGCAGCACCTTCAGGGTGCCTACGATGCAGCCCGCCGGGATGCCGAACATCACCACCAGCAGCGGCAGCGGCGGGGCATCCTGCGGGTCGGTGTAGATCGCCCAGCCCATGATAGCCATTACAAAAGCCATCATGGTCACAAAAAGGGCGGCACCGATACAGGCACCCCGGATGCGGCGGGTCTTTTGGTCGGTACGTTCAATGTTCACAAAAGTCACTCCCTGTTCTTCCCGTGCGGTCAGACGCGCAAGCGTCTGCTCCACATCCAGTTGTTCCAGAGGGCCGTTTTCCTGTTGGAGCAGCGTGCAAAAACCGATTGCTTCTTCCAAGTCGGCGCGGCGGCTGCGCAGACGTTCCAGCTGCTGGCTCATGCCCTCGGCCAGCGTGCGCTGCCCTTCCAGCATCTCCCGGATCTCTGCCAGCGGCACGTCCAGCTTACGCAGCAGCTTGATGCGGCGCAGGCGCTCCACATCCGCCTGCGAGTAGCTGCGGTAGCCGTTGCCCGGTTCCCTGCTGGGGCTGATAAGCCCCTCTTCCTCGTAAAAACGGATGTTCTTTTTGGTCACGCCGACGGCGGCTTCCACTTCGTTGATCTTCATGGGTCACGACCCCCTCCTTACGGGAGTATTCTACACCTTCCACAAAGGGGAAGGTCAAGCCTTTTTGCAAAAAGAGCCGCCGCACAAGGTCGTACAGCGGCTCCTTCCTTTAAAAATAGCACTTGATCTGGAAACGGTCGGCGTTGTCCTGCTTTTTCTCCACCACGATATGCTCGTGGTTGAAGTCGAAGTGCACCGGGGTGCACAGGTCGGTGTTGCGGGTCAGGCGCAGCAGCTCCTGCACGCGCTTCTTTTCCTCCGGCACATAGAACAGGTAGCTTACGCCCTCCTTTTTGGCGCGGCCGGTGCGGCCGATGCGATGGGTGTAGTGCTCGTTCTCGCTGGGCACATCGTAGTTGATAACGGCATCCACATCCGAGACATCAATGCCGCGGGCAGCCACATCTGTAGCCACCAGAATGGCCAGCTTGCCGTCCCGGAAGGCCTGCATGATCTGGTTGCGCTCCTTCTGGGAGAGGTCGCCGTGCAGGCAGTCCACCGAGAAGCCCAGCCGTGCCAGCTGGTTTGCCAGCGTGGCGGTGTTGAACTTGGTATCGCAGAACACCATCACCCGCTTGTAGCCCTCGCCGATGATGATCTGTGCCAGATCCGACAGCTTGTTGCGGCCGGAGGTCTCCAGCATATACTGGGTGATCTTGGGCTGGCTCTCCTCCCGGGGCTGCACGGTGATCTCCTCGGCGTTATGCTGGTACAGCCAGCCGATATCCATCACCTCGCGGCTGATGGTGGCGGAGAACATGGACAGCGCCTTGCGTGCCTTCATCATCTCAATGATGTGGCGCACATCCTTATAAAAGCCCATGTTCAACATTTCGTCGGCTTCGTCCAGCACGATCTGGGTCACATGGGAGATATCAATGCTGTGGTGTTTATAGTGGTCCATCAGCCGTCCCGGGGTAGCTACCACGATCTGACAACCCTCGGCCAGACGCTTTGCCTGCTTTTCCATATTGGCACCGCCGTACACGCAGGCCACCTGCACCTCGGGCATAAAGTAGGTGAGGTTGGTCAGCTCCTCGGCGATCTGCTGGGCAAGTTCCCGGGTGGGGGCCATGATGACGGCCTGCGGGTATTTATTTTCCGGCTGGATATGCTCCACCACCGGGATGCCGAAGGCACAGGTCTTACCGGTGCCGGTGGGTGCCTTGGCGATGACATCATGCCCGGCCAGCATGAGGGGGATAGTCTTTTCCTGAATCTCGGTCATTTCGGCAAAGCCCATGCGTTCCACAGCCTTGTGGATGGCTTCGCTGCACTGCAACTCGCTGTAAAGCATTTGGACAACTCCGTTCTTTGTGGCGTTTTTTCTCGTTGCAACAAGTATAGCATGAAATGCCGCGCTTGTCAGCAGAGAAACAAAAAGAACCGCACCCGGGGTCACGGGTACGGTTCTCATTATGCAGGGATCAGGCGGTCTCTTCCACGCTCTTCTTGCCGGCCTCCAGCTTCTGCTTGAAGCGGCCGCTGGCCTTGAAGCCGGGGATGGAGGTGGACTCCAGCTGGCTGGAAACCTTGGTCTTGGGGTTGGTGTAAGCCTTCGGCTTGCGGGGACGCATCTCAAAGCGGCCAAAGCCGGCGATGGTCACCTTTTCGTCAGCGCGCAGGCAGTCCGCGATCTGGTCAAACATTGCATCCATCGTGGTCTCGACCTGAGCTTCGGTAAAGCCGGTCTTGCGTGCCACGGTTTCGATCATCTGGGAACGGGTCATGTATCGATATCCTCCTGGAATGTCCAAAAGTAACGTCTTTTGGCAAATTTTGCGTTGTTGAGTATAACATATTTATCGCACTGTTTTCGATGGATTGCGCACGAAATGCAGTTTATTGCACACGAACCGTATTCAGTTCCGTGCACTCCGCACAAATACAGCGCCCACCGTTTCGGCAGGCGCTGTACAGAACTATTTTATGCGGGTCTCAGGGCTTATTTGCCGCGGTACAGAGTGGCGATATCCACCAGCGGGATGTTTGCCAGACTGTGCTCGCTGCGCAGGCAGTCCACCAGAGAAGCGGCGGTATCCACTGCGGTGATGCAGGGGATACTCAGCTCCACGGCCTTGCGGCGCAGGCGGACGGAATCGCGCCGGGGGTCACGGCCCTTGGCGCTGGTGGAGAACACATAGTCCACCAGACCGCTCTGCAGCAGATCCACGATGTTGGGTGCCTCGCCGGAGATGTTGCGCACCTCGTTACAGGGGACCATGTGCTTGTTGAGCCATGCACAGGTGCCGGAGGTACCGTAGAGCTTATAACCCATATCCTTCAGCTTCCATGCAATATCCACGAACTCAGGCTTGTCGCTGTCCTTCACGGTGAAGATGCAGCAGCTGCCCGGGCCGGGGGTCTTGAAGGTATAGCCTGCACCGATCAGACCCTTGAGCAGGGCATCGTGGTAGTTGGGCGCAATACCCAGCACCTCGCCGGTGGACTTCATCTCGGGGCCGAACTGGGTATCCACGGCGTGCAGCTTTTCAAAACTGAACACGGGTACCTTTACCGCCACATAGGGGGCGTTGGGGTGCAGACCGGTGCCGTAGCCCATATCCGTCAGCTTCTCGCCCAAGCAGCAGCGCACGGCCATATCCACCATGGGCACGCCGGTGACCTTGGAGATGTAAGGCACGGTACGGGAGGAGCGGGGGTTCACCTCGATGACGTACACACGGCCATGGGAGACGGCGTACTGCACATTGACCAGACCGGTGACATGCAGCTCGCGGGCAAAGCGACCGGTATAGTCCACCATGGTGTCGATCTCGTCCTGCGTCAGGTGCTGTGCCGGGTAGACACAGATGGAGTCGCCGGAGTGCACGCCGGTACGCTCTACCTGCTCCATGATGCCGGGGATCAGGAAGTTTTCGCCATCGCAGATGGCGTCCACCTCGCACTCGGTACCCATGATGTACTTATCCAGCAGCACCGGGTGATCCATGTCAACGTGCTCGGTGATAACGCCCATGTACTCGATGATATCTGCCTTGTTGTAGGCCACGATCATGTTCTGACCGCCCAGCACATAGGAGGGGCGCATCAGCACCGGCAGACCGATCTCCTCGGCAGCGGCCAGAGCCTCGTCCAGATTGAACACGGTACGGCCCGGGGCGCGGGGGATGTTGCAGCGCTCCAGCAGCTCGTCAAAGCGTTCGCGGTCCTCGGCCTCGTCGATGGCGTCCGCCGGGGTGCCCAGAATGGGCAGACCGATCTCGTCCATGTGCTTGGCCAGCTTGATGGCGGTCTGACCGCCGAACTGCACCACGCAGGCATCCGGCTTTTCGGTGGCAATGATGTTGTCCACGCTCTCCGGGTTCAGCGGGTCGAAATACAGGCGGTCGCCGGTATCAAAGTCGGTGGAAACGGTCTCGGGGTTATTGTTGACCAGAATGGCCTCGCAGCCGTTCTTTTTCAGGGTCCACACGCAGTGCACAGAGCAGTAGTCGAACTCGATGCCCTGACCGATGCGGATGGGGCCGGAGCCAAAGACCAGAACCTTCTTCTTTTTAGGCTCGCCCTTGGCAGCGGTCTCGGCTTCCTTCTCGGCGATGAAGCTTGCAGCCTCGTTGTCGCCGTCGTAGGTGGAGTAGAAGTAGGGGGTGTTGGCAGAGAACTCAGCGGCGCAGGTATCCACCATCTTGAAGCCGGCGCGGTAGTTCTCCACGGGCAGGGTGTCCACCTGTGCCAGACGGCGGATGGTCTTATCCTGGAAGCCGTACTTCTTGGCAGTCTTGTACTGCTCCACAGACAGCACACCGTTGCACTGTGCCAGACCCTTTTCCAAATCTGCCAGATGCTGCATCTTATCCAGGAACCACCAGTCGATCTTGGTGATATCGTAGATGACCTTGTGGTCGATGCCGCGCTTCAGCGCTTCGTACACGCAGAACACGCGCTCGGCGTCCTGAACGTGCATGTGCTCCACCACTTCCTCGTCGGTCAGCTCCTCAAAGGGCTTGTGGGTCAGGGTGTCCATGCCCAGCTCAATGGAGGAAACTGCCTTCATCATGGCGGCTTCGAAGCTGTTGCCGATGCTCATCACCTCGCCGGTAGCCATCATCTGGGTGCCCAGAGACTTGTCGGCGTAGACGAACTTATCGAACGGCCACTTCGGGTACTTGACCACGATGTAGTCCAGCGCAGGCTCAAAGCAGGCACAGGTCTTGCCGGTGACATCGTTGGTGATCTCGTCCAGCGTGTAGCCGATGGCGATCTTGGTCGCCACCTTGGCAATGGGATAGCCGGTAGCCTTGGAGGCCAGTGCGGAGGAGCGGGACACACGGGGGTTGACCTCGATGACCGCGTAGTCGAAGCTGTCCGGCTTCAGGGCAAACTGGCAGTTGCAGCCACCCTCGATGCCCAGCTCGGTGATGATATCCAGTGCGGCGGTACGCAGCATCTGGTACTCGTGGTCGGTCAGGGTCTGGGAGGGAGCCACGACCACCGAGTCGCCGGTGTGGATGCCCACGGGGTCGAGGTTCTCCATGTTACATACGGTGATCACGTTGCCCTTGTGGTCGCGCATCACCTCGTACTCGATCTCTTTCCAGCCGGCGATGCACTTTTCCACCAGGATCTGATGGATGGGAGAAAGGCGCAGGCCGTTGGTGCCGATCTCGATCAGCTTTTCGCGGGTCTCGCAGATGCCGCCGCCGGTGCCGCCCATGGTAAAGGCCGGGCGCACGATGACCGGGTAGCCGATGCGGTCGGCACAGTCCAGTGCGTCCTGCAGCGTCTCCACCACCTCAGAGGGGATGATGGGCTGGTGCAGCTTTTCCATGGTCTCCTTGAACAGCTCGCGGTCCTCGGCACGGTCGATGGTCTCGGGCTTGCAGGCCAGCAGACGGATGCCGGTGCGGTCCAGATAGCCGGAGCGTGCCAGCTCCATGGACAGGTTCAAGCCCATCTGACCGCCGAGGTTGGGCAGCACGGAGTCCGGCTTTTCGATGTCCAGAATGCGCTCCACGACTTCCAGCGTCATGGGCTCAATATACACATGGTCGGCCACGTCCGGGTCGGTCATGATGGTAGCGGGGTTGGAGTTCAGCAGAACAGTCTCGATGCCCTCTGCTTTCAGGGCGCGGCAGGCCTGCGTGCCGGAGTAGTCAAACTCCGCAGCCTGACCAATGATGATAGGGCCGGAGCCAATGACCAGCACTTTTTTGATTCTGGGGTCCTTCGGCATTTCAGCGTGCCTCCTTTGCTGCTTTGACGTTGTTCAGGAAGCGGTCGAACAGGAATTCGGTGTCCTTGGGGCCGCCGTTTGCTTCCGGGTGGAACTGCACGGTAAAGCAGTTCCACTTTTTGTACTTGATGCCCTCGCAGGTGCCATCGTTGGCGTTCACCTGTGCCACCTCGCCCATCTCGGCGGGCAGCTCCTCGCCCACGACCGCGTAGCCGTGGTTCTGGCTGGTGATAAAGGTGCGGCCGGACTCAAAGTCGGTCACAGGCTGGTTGGCGCCGCGGTGGCCGTACTTCAGCTTCATGGTCTTGGCACCGGCTGCCAGTGCGGACAGCTGGTGACCCAGACAGATGCCAAAGGAGGGGATGTTCAGTTCAAAGATGTGCTTGAGGTTCTCGATGACCTCCACCGGCTCGGCGGGGTCGCCGGGGCCGTTGGACAGCATGATGCCGTCCGGGGCAAGAGCCTTGATCTGCTCCGCCGTTGCAAAGGCGGGCATTACGGTCACCTTGCAGCCGCGCTTAACAAGGCAGCGCACGATGTTGCGCTTGCAGCCGTAGTGCATCAGCACAATGTGGGTCTCGCCTTCCGGGTTGAACACCTCGGGTGCGGCACAGGTCACGTTCTTTACAGCATCGGTCACGGCGTAGGCGCGGATCTCGGCCAGCAAGGCCTCGGTCTCGGCCTTGTTGGCCGGGTCGGCGGGGTCAAAGGTGGTCAGGATGGCGCCGTTCATCACGCCGCTCTCCCGGATGATGCGGGTCAGGTGGCGGGTGTCGATGCCCTCGATGCCGATGGTATTGTTCTTTTTCAAAAAGCTGTCCAGCGTCTCCTCACAGCGCCAGTTGGAGGGGGTGGTGCAGGCTTCGCGCACGATGTAGCCCTTTGCCCAAATGCGGTCGGACTCCATATCATCGTGGTTCATGCCGTAGTTGCCGATGAGGGGATAGGTCTGGGTGATGATCTGGCCGTAGTAGCTGGGGTCGGTCAGGGTCTCCTGAAAGCCCACCATGCCGGTGGAGAACACCACCTCGCCCACGGTCACGCCCTGCGCGCCCACGGACTGTCCGGCAAAGACCATGCCGTTTGCCAAAAGAAGATATGCGTTCATAGTTTTCCTCGTTTCAACAAAAGCTTTCAGTTTACAGGGTCTGCTTTGCTTCCTGCTTCATCTTGCGGCTGCCCAGATGCACCAGCGGCAGCTTGCCCTCCTTGCAGATGGGGCACTCCTCCGGGGTATAGTTGGGCAGGTCCAGCTTCAGGGCGCTGGCCAGAATGGGAATGGGAGACGGTGCCTCGGGCTTGGTGCGGTCCACCACGCAGGTGATGCCAAGGCAGATGCCGCCGGCCTCTTCGATGACGCGCTTGGTCTCCAGAGAGGAGATGCCGGTGGTCACCACGTCCTCGGCGATGATGCACTTTTCACCCGGGTGGATGGCAAAGCGCTTCAGGCACATCACGTTGTCCACGCGTTCGGTAAAGATGGCGCGCTTGCCGGTCTGGCGGGCCAGCTCGTAGGCGTACACGATGCCGCCCATGGCAGGGCCGACGATGACGTCCACATCCATCTCCTTGACCTTATCAGCCACAGCCTTCATCACCTCGGCGCAGCGGTCCGGGTACTGCTGCAGATAAGCCATCTGGCAGTATGCGCCGGAGTGCCGGCCGGAGGACAGCAGGAAGTGACCCTCCAGAAATGCGTCACAGCTCTTCAGAATTTCAAGTGCTTCACTCATTGTACTTCTCCCTCTCTTTTCAGTGGTGTATATTCCTTTGGGTGGTATTGTACCACGCTTTTACACTATTTGCAAATTTATGCGCTAAGTTTTATTTTATGCGCATAATTGTAGATATTTTATGGATATATCAGTTTTTATTCTGCATGACGGGCGCAGCCGCGGATCTCATCCAGCGTTTTCACGCCGTTCTTGTCCATCCATGCTGCCATCTCGTCCGCAATGGTCTCCATGGCGCGGGGGTTTGCAAAGTTTGCGGCGCCCACCTGCACTGCGGTGGCACCTGCCATGATGAACTCCAGTGCGTCACGGCCGGTGGCAATGCCGCCCAGACCCACCACCGGGATGTTCACGGCACCCACTGCCTGCCATACCATGCGCAGAGCGATGGGACGCACCGCCGGGCCGGACAGACCGGCAAAGATGTTATTGAACACTGGGCGGCGCTTTTCCAGATCAATGGCGCAGGCCTGGAAGGTGTTGGTCAGGCTGATGACGTCCGCACCGGCGGCCTCCACAGCCTTGCACATCTCGGGGATGCTCTCGGCCTGCGGGCTCAGCTTGACCATCAGGGGCTTTTTGCAGGCAGCGCGCACCATGCGCACCACCTCGCCGGCAGCTTCGGCTTTCACGCCGTAGGCCATGCCGCCCACCTTGACGTTGGGGCAGGAGATGTTCAGCTCCACGATGTCCACTGCGCTCTCGCTCAGCATCGCTGCGCCTTCCACATATTCTTCCTCGCTGTGGCCGCCAAGGTTTGCAATGGCCACCGTGCCGTACTTCTGCTTCAGTTCCAGCATCTCGGGCAGCTCCACGTCAATAAAGTGCTGCACGCCGGGGTTCTGCAGGCCGATGCTGTTGATGAGGCCGGAGGGGGTCTCCCACAGGCGCTCGCCCTTGTTGCCGTACTGGCCGTGCAGGGTAAGACCCTTGCCGGAGATGCCGCCGATCTTTGCAAAATCGGCCAGTTCCTCGTACTCCACACCGTAGCCCACGGTGCCGGACGCGCCGATGACCGGGCTGTTCATCACAAAGCCCAGCAGGTTGGTTTTCAGGTCTGCCATCAGAAGAACACCTCCGTTGCGTCAAATACAGGGCCGTTCTTGCACACGCTCTTGCCCTCGCCGCCCTTGGTCTCGCAGGTGCAGCCAAGGCAGGCACCAATGCCGCAGGCCATCTTCTTTTCCATGCTTACAAAGCAGGGGGTGCCTTTTTCCGCACACAGGCGGGCGGCGTTCTTCATCATCACGGTGGGGCCGCACACCAGCACCACGTCGTAATCGGCGGGGTCGTACAGCTGGGTGACAAAGCCGTGGAAGCCCACCGCACCGGTGTCGGTGGATACTTTTACAAGGTTTGCGATGCTGCGGTACTCCTCCATGCAGTAGGGGGTGTCGCGGAAGCCGAAAAACACATCCGGCTTTACTCCGGCAGCGGCCAGCTCGCGGGTGAGCTGGAACATGGGCGCAGTGCCGATGCCGCCGCCCACCACGGCGATCTTTTTGTACTTGCTCAGGATGTCCGGCACATCAAAGCCGTTGCCCATGGGGCCGGTAAGCTGGAAGGTATCCCGCTGCTTGAGCTGTGCCAGCTTTTCGGTGCCCTCGCCCACCACCTGATACAAAAACTCGATGGTGCTGCTGTCCGGGTTCCAGCGGTGCACGCTGATGGGACGGGACAGGAAGGGGGCCTCGTCTGCGCCCCAGGAGCGCAGGGTGAAGAACTGGCCTGCGTGGGGGGCGTGGTCGCGGTCCGGCCACACCACGGTCAGCAGGCGGATGTCCGGGGCAATGACCTCATTGCGCAGGACGGTGGCTTCACAGCAGGCTGCACGCATGAGCAATGGCCTCCTTCATGTTCACACACTCGTTGTAAGCGGCCTCGTCAAAGGCAACGCCCGGCTGCTTTTTGTAAGCCAGCAGGATGCCGCGGCTGGAGTTGACCACGCCGCCGTTGCCCTTGGTGAGATACTGGGCAATATCCTCGGCCTTGCCGCCCTGTGCGCCGTAGCCGGGGATCAGGAAGAAGCTGTCCCGATACTTTGCGCGGATCTCGGTGGCCTCCTCGATGTGGGTGCCGCCGATGACCAGACCGATGGAGGAGTATCCGTGCTCGCCCATATAGTCCTTGCCCAGCGCGTTCAGCTTGTCGCCCACCAGATCGTAGACGTGGCGGCCGTCGGCCAGCTTCTCGTACTCAAAGTCTTTGGCACCGCCGTTGGAGGTGCGGCAGAGCACGAACATACCCTTGCCCTGCTTTTCAGCATAGGGCAGGTAGGGGCTGATGGAGTCCAGACCCATGTAGGGTGCCAGCGTGACGAAATCGCTCTCAAAATCGCCGGTAAAGTGACCCATGGCGTACATCTCGGCGGTCTTGGCGATATCGCCGCGCTTGATGTCCGCGATCACCGGCACACCGGCCTCGCGCACAGCCTTCAGGGTGTCGGCGTAGGCTTTCATGCCCTCCATGCCCAGAGACTCATAGTAAGCGATCTGCACCTTGTAGCAGCCAGCCACATCCTTGGTGGCATCAATGAGCTTTTTGTTGAAGCGCACGATGTTCTCGCCCTTGGTCAGGGTGCTGTCCACAAAATCGGCAGGCAGGTAGCTGAAATCAGTGTCCAGACCCACGCACACCGGGCCGCGGGCTTCCACAGCTTCGTACAGTTTGTCCATGTTCGTCATTTGGGTGTCCTCCTGT
>PPYF01130531.1_pt1 | contig 10465 bp, 9 predicted proteins | sample 1559871 | NCBI WGS metagenome assembly PPYF01 (sample SAMN08240021, study PRJNA423297) | Human gut metagenome, whole genome shotgun sequencing project.
GGCCTGTGCAGCCTGCAGGGCGGGGGTTGCGTTGGCCAGGATCAAGTCAACATTATCAGAAACAAAGCCATTGATGATGGTGCTGCAGGTGTTGGAATCGCCCTGGGCGTTCTTTTCCTCAAAGGTAACGGCATCGCCGAGCTGCTCGGTCAGGGCATCCTTAAACCCCTGGGTTGCAGCGTCCAAAGCAACGTGCTGCACCAGCTGGCAGATGCCGACCTTGTAGGTCTGGCCGTCAGCAGCGGCGGTATCGGAAGCGGCGGTGGATTCTGCGGCAGAAGAAGCGGTGCTGTCCGCGGCCGATGCAGCAGAGCTTGCTGCAGTGCTGCCACAGGCAGCAAGGGAAACAGCCAGGCAGCCGGCTGTCAAAATAGAAAGTGCTTTTTTCATGGTATCTTCCTCCCAAATCTATGCATCGCTCACCGGCATCCACTATGCTGCATAGCCTTGGGTGGGTGTCCTCTCCGAAAAGCGATTTAGTGATTTAAAGTATAGCATCAATCGTATTCCCCTGCAAGATACAATCCGCCAAATCACGGCGCTTTAGAGCACTAAATTTCCACATTTTGCACAATTTTAACAAAAAAGCACACCCTGCGTTCTGCCTTTGGGGCATTCGCACAGGGTGTGCAGTATCAATAAGACTTATAAAATGATATTTTTCTCTGTTTCAGCAATCGGGTGCTGGATTGCTTTTGTGTTCCTTGCCGTTTTGGCCTCATTTATGCAAAGATTGCCGCTTCGGTCTGGTTCAGGATGCGGATAAACGCCTCTCGCGTATCCGCCATACGCAGTTTTTCCGTCAGGCGGTGATCGCTGAGCAGGTTGACAAGGCGAGCCAAAATCAACAGGTGGTCGCTCTGGCGGTCCGGCGGAACCGCAACCATAAAGATCATATCCACCAGCTTGCCGTCCGCTGCGCCCCAGTCCAGCCCGCGGGTAAGGGTCAGCGCGGCCAGCCCAAGCGAGGCAACGCCCGCATTGCAGGCATGCGGGATGGCAAGCCCTTCCCCAATGGCGGTGGTGCCGCCCGCGCGTTCACGCTCACACACGGCTTTATAGTAGGCGGTACCGTTGGTGATCACGCCGTTGCTCTCCTGAAGTTCCACCAAGGTTTCCAGCGCCGTCTGCACACTGGGCATCTCGGCATGCAGCATCACACTGTCCCGGTTCAGTAAACGGCTGACTCTCAGCTGTGTCTGCTCACTTTCCCTGTGTTTCATACGCCCTCCACCTTGCTGATCAGCTTGTAAAGGAACTCGCCCACCGCGCCGCCGGTGCAGTCGCAGTTGGTCACTTCGTTGGCCGCTGCTTTTACTTCGGACGGCGCATTGGCCACAGCCACGGAATAGCCCGCTTTTTTCATGATTTCGAGATCATTATAATAGTCACCGATCACGATGGTTTTTTTGATGTTCTCGTTCAGGATATGGCAAAGCTCTTCCATTCCGGCTGCTTTGCTGATGCCGGAAGGCATAATTTCCAAGTAGATCTGGTTGGTAGGCAAAAAGTAATTATCCCGGCCAAAGTACCGCGTTTTGGCGTACTGTCCCGCTTTGCGGATCGTTTCCGGATCCCCGGCAAACACCACCTTCAGCCAGCCATCCGGCACATTTTCCAGCGGGCAGGCCACGCTTTCCATGTGTTCATCCACCTGGTGGGCGTGGGTATAGCTGCTGGCGTGAACAACATACATCTCCCCCGCACCGGCCATGACCTCTACACCAATCTTCGGGAATTTTTGCAGCATATCGGCAATGGCGGCAGCGGCCTGTTCTTGATTCAGGCAGGAGCGACGCAGCACACGGTTGGTCTGGAAATCATACAGCAGCGAACCATTGCAGGAGATTGCTGGCAGCGAAAGCTCGATATCGCCCAGCGCCGCGCGGATCGACTCCGGCGGACGGCCGGATGCGACGGTAAAGCGCCCACCCATGGCGGTAAACAACCGGATGACGCTGCGGTTGCAGGCGGGAATGCCCTCCTTTGCAGTCAGCAGGGTGTTATCCATATCACAAAAAACCAGATAATCACTCAAACGCTCCATGGCGGCTTTCCTTTCTCAGACGGCTTAAGTAGTCCTGAAACCAGTCAGGCAGTGAGCTGTCAAACTGCATCCATTCCCCGGTGGCGGGGTGCACAAAGCCAAGCTCCTTGGCGTGCAGGCACTGACCGTTCAGGCTGCGGATACAATTTTTTGGCCCATACACGGCATCCCCAGCCAGCGGGTGGCCAATGGACGCCATATGCACCCGAATTTGATGGGTGCGGCCTGTTTTAAGCTTGCATGCAATGTAAGTAAAGTTGCCGAACCGTTCCAGCACCTGCCAGCCGGTGTAGGCATATTTGGAGTTCTGCTGGGTCACGGCCATCTTTTTGCGATCCTTAGGGTCGCGGCCGATGGGGGCTTCCACAAAGCCGGCATCCTCTTTCAGGTTGCCATACACCACAGCGTGGTACACCCGATGGATAGAATGCACGCTCATCTGTTCGGTCAGTGCCTGGTGGGCGGCGTCCGTTTTTGCAACGACCAAAAGGCCGCTGGTATCCTTATCAATGCGATGCACAATGCCGGGGCGGATGGCCCCGCCGATGCCAGACAGCCGCCCCGCACAGTGCCACAGCAGCGCATTGACCATGGTGCCGTCCGGGTTGCCGGGCGCAGGGTGCACCACCATGCCTTTGGGCTTGTTGACCACCAGCAGGCTGTCATCCTCATACACAATGTCCAGCGGAATGTTCTGGGGCTGGGCTTCGATGGGCTGCGGGTCCGGCAGGGTGAGCAGAATCGTCTGCCCGGCTTTCAGCTTATCCTTTTTGTTCAAGGGGCTGCCGTTGCAGGTCACACTGCCCGCTTCGATCAGGTTTTGCAGCTGGCTGCGGGAAAGATCCGGGCACTGTTCCGCCAGCCAGCGGTCCAGCCGCAGGCCAACGCTTTCCGGCGCAAGGGTCAGTTCACGCTGTTCCATCTGTGGGCGCACTCCCCTTTTGCTGTTTTGCTTTTTGTTCGCGGCGCATATCCAGCAGCAGGCTGAGGACCAGCAGGCCCACGCCGACACAGATGCAGACATCCGCAAAATTGAACACCGGGAAATTGATGAACAGGCAGTTCAGGTAATCCACCACCACGCCGGTGCGGATACGGTCGATCAGGTTGCCAACACCGCCGCCCACGACCAAAATCCAAGCAGCACGCTCCAAACGCGGCATTTTGCGCAAAAGCAGCATACCGGCCAGCACAGCCAGCATCACACCGGTAACGATCACCAGCAGCGTGCGCTTGCCGCTGAGCATGGAAAACGACATACCATCATTGAGCAGGTAATAAAATTCCAGCACATGCGGGATAAAGGGTTTGCTGCCAACCGGCAGCAGTTCCACGGTGGCCCAAAGTTTGATCAGCTGGTCAACCAGCGTCAGGCCTGCCGCAGCAAGAATGGATAAAATGCCAACCAGCATAAACGCCTCCGTCGTCCGGGCCAATGCAGCGCTGCAAAACGCCCTGACAAAAACAGCGGTGCAAAGGCTTGATAAAAGCGCAAAAGCACCGCTGTAAATCATACTATGGTAATACCGCACAGTTCCTGTTTTACAGGCTTAAGCACTGGAACAGCGCTTAACATCATGCGGCATAGCCCTTTATTTGAAATTAACCAAGAACTTTCGCACAGCGCGGGCACAGGCCGTCTTCGCCAACAGCTGTGTCGAACTTCCAGCAGCGCAGGCACTTGTTGCCGGCAGCATGGGCAACGCTCATGCCCAGGCCCTCGGTCAGCCCCTTCACGCCGCCTTCGCCCTTGACCAGATCCACATGGGAAACGATCATCAGATCGGCCAGCTCATCCATCGGGATGGCGTTCAGGAAGTCATACATTTCATCGCTGCAGTACAGGGTAACGGCAGCTTCCAGAGAGGAACCGATGGTCTTATCGGCACGAGCCTGCTCCAGAACCTTCTTTACATCGTCACGCACAGCAATAATCTTGGCCCACTTGGCGTCAAAAGCGGCATCCTCATCGCTCTTGGCTTCCGGCATACGCTCCCAGCAGACATACTCCTGCATGCCTTCCAGCTTCGGGATGTAGCTCCAGATTTCCTGGGCGGTGAAGCACAGGATGGGGGCAACCAGCTTGGTGAAGTCAACCAGAATGCGGTACAGCGCAGTCTGGGCACAGCGGCGTGCGTGCTCGTCCGCGCAGTACAGGCGGTCCTTGATGACGTCCATATAGAAGTTGGACATATCAATGACGCAGAAGTTGTAGATTGCGTGGTAAGCGCGGGAGAAATCGTAATTATCGTAAGCGGCACGCACATTGGCGGTCAGGCTGTTGCAGCTCTTGAGTGCCCAGCGGTCGATTTCGAACAGCTGATCCTCGGCAACCATATCCGTGGCAGGGTTGAAATCGCCAATGTTGCCCAGCATAAAGCGGGCGGTGTTGCGCATCTTGCGGTATGCTTCGGACAGCTGCTTGAAGATATTCTTGCCTGCGCGCACGTCAACGGTGTAATCGCTGGAAGCAACCCACAGACGAACGATGTCAGCGCCGTAATCGCGGATGATTTCGGACGGCTCCACACCGTTGCCGGCAGATTTGTGCATCTGCTTGCCCTGCTCATCAACGACCCAGCCATGGCACAGAACGCCTTTGTACGGGGCAACGCCCTGGGTGGCAACGCTGGTCAGCAGGCTGGACTGGAACCAGCCGCGGAACTGGTCGGCGCCTTCCATATACAGGTCAGCGGGCCAGTTCAGTTCGGGACGTTCGCGGCAGACTGCGCTCCAGGTAGAGCCAGAGTCGAACCAGACATCCATGATATCGGGATCCTTTTCCCAGTCAGAAGCGCCGCATTCGCAGACCTCAGTCTTGGGCATGATCTCGTTGGCATCGTACTTATACCAGGCATCGGAGCCTTCCTTGCGGAACAGGTCGCTGACAGCCTTGATGGAAGCATCGGTGATGTGGTACTTGCCGCAGTTCTTGCAGTAGAACACCGGGATGGGCACACCCCACACGCGCTGACGGCTGATGCACCAGTCGCTGCGGTCACGCACCATGCCGTGCATACGGTCATGACCCCAGGCCGGCTGCCACTTGACTTCGTCAATGGCCTTATAGGCTTCCTCACGGAACTTATCAATGGAGCAGAACCACTGTTCGGTTGCACGGAAGATGATGGGATGGTGGCAGCGCCAGCAATGCGGGTACTGGTGGGTGATGTGCTGCACGCCCATCAGGTGGCCGGACTGCTTGATGTGCTCCAGAATAACTTTGTTGGCAGCCCAGACCTTAAGGCCTGCAAACTCTTTGCCTGCTTCTTCGGTCAGGTAACCGCCATCGTCCACGGGGACAATAACGGGAACCTGCGGGTAGTGGTTGACGCAGACTTCAAAGTCCTCAACACCGTGGCCAGGTGCGGTATGAACGCAGCCGGTGCCGCCTTCCAGGGTAACGTGGTCACCCAGGATAACCAGGCCCTTGCGGTCCAGGAAGGGGTGCTGATACTGCATCAGCTCAAATTCAGAGCCGAGAACGCGGGGCTCCAGAACCTCGTAATCCTCGATATGGCAGGCTTTCATGGTGGATTCCACCAGACCGGCAGCCATCAGGTGATATTCATCGCCGATTTTGACGAAGGCATACTCCAGGCTGGGGTTCAGGCAGGTTGCCACGTTGGCGGGCAGGGTCCAGGTGGTGGTGGTCCAGATCACGATCCATGCCTTGTCCAGAGGGATACCGTACTTGGCCAGAACACCGTTGGGGTCATCGGTGAGCTTAAAGCGGACATAGATAGAATCGCACTCGTCCTCGGCATACTCGATTTCGGCTTCTGCCAGAGCAGTACGATCCTCCGGGCACCAGTAAACGGCTTTCATGCCCTTGTAGATATAGCCTTTCTTGGCCATCTCACCAAAGATCTCCACCTGGCGTGCCTCAAATTCGGGGCGCAGGGTCAGGTAGGGGTTGGCGAAATCGCCCTGAACGCCCAGGCGGGCGAACTGGCTGTTCATCACATCAATATGCTCGGTAGCAAACTCTTTGCAGATCTTGCGCAGTTCCAGCTTGGAAATGCCGGCCTTTTTATCGCCCAGAGAGGACAGAGCCTTCAGCTCAATGGGCAGACCGTGGGTATCATAGCCGGGAACATAGGGAGCACAGTAGCCCGACATGTTCTTTTCACGGATGATGATATCCTTGATGATCTTGTTCAGGGCAGTACCCATATGGATATTACCGTTGGCATACGGAGGGCCATCATGCAGAACAAAGCGCGGCAGATCCGCGTTATGTTCGATCATTTTTTCGTAGACGTGGTTTTTCTCCCAATCCTCCAGCATTTTGGGCTCCTTTTTCGGCAGCCCGGCACGCATTTCAAAGGGGGTAGCCATCTTATGGATGGTATCATTGTAATTCTGCGGCAAAGTTTCCAACTCTCCTCTATTTCCTTATTATAGCTGATATGGCGGCTTGTCCAAAGCGCAGTATACCAGGTTGCCCCGGCAGTTCTGCACCATTCAGGCAGGTCTTAAAATGCTTGGGGTACACGCACGCACAAAAGCGGCACCTCAAACATCATAATCAATGTCATCAAATGCGTCAAGCTCCGCTTTGGCAGAGCTCTTGGTTTTGCGGGCATTTTTGCCCGTGCTGCGGGCCGAAGCGCCGCGGCTGCGGGAGCCGGATTTCTTGGCGGGCTTTTCCGGCATATCCCCGCCGTAAAGCCCGGCAACGGATGGCATATCATCATCCGGCAGGATTGGCTTTGTTTTGGGGGCAAAGGCAAATTCTACCGTATCGATCTTTTCCTCGTCCAGCGGCTGGCCAGGGGCAGGTGCCGGAGCCGGTTCCGGCTCTTCGGGCTGGGCGGGTTTTTCCGGCTCAGCCTCGTAATATTCCGGTTGCTCATATGCCGGGTAGCTTTCCTCCGGGGCTGCGGGCTGCGGAGCCGGGACATCCTCCGGGATTGGCTGGTTGGGTTCCGGTTCCGGCTGCGGAGCCGGGGCAGGCTGTTCTACCGGCTGGGGTGCAGGCTGCTGCGGGGCTTCCTGTGGTTCCGGCTGCGGCTGCGCGGCCTGCTGTTCTGCACGGTTGGTGTGATACTCCGGAATTTTGGCAATCATTTCGATGTGCTGGCGGTACAGGTCCATCAGGCGCTTTTTGAACGCATCCGCTTCCTGCTTTATTGTCACAAGCTCCTGCTGGGCCAGCTCCACCTCATCGCGGGCGCGCTGTTCACGATCCTCCGCCTTAATGTTGGCGGCACGGATGATCTCGGCAGCTTTCTGCTTGGCTTCCTTGATGACGTTCTCGCCAAGGCGCTGGGCATTGATCATGGTTGTGCTCAGGGTATCTTCGTCGGCACGGTACTGGTCAATACGCTGGGCCAGTATGACCAGCTTTTTCTGCAGGTCATCATTTTCTGCGGCCAGGCTGTCGATGCTGTCCGCAACCTGTTTGAGGTAATCGTCTACGTCCTCACAACGATAACCGCGCATGGCACGGTCAAAGGTCACGCGGCGCACATCATCCGAAGCAATCATCCAAATTCCTCCTGTTTCGGGTGGCACACACCCGGAATGGTATCCGAAATTTTACCGTTCGGCACGGCTGCCGGGCTGCCCCGGCCCATGGGTTTCACATTCAGGTTTTATGTTCAATACTGATAAAACGTGATAAAGATGCGGTCCTTGCGGCTTTTGCCGCCGATTGCCACCAGACGGTAGCGCCCAACGCCCCGCACGGTGAAGATATCGCCTTCAAACACATCCTCATGGGCGGTGCGCAGCGGAACGTGGTTCACTTCCACCCTGCCGCTTTGGATTGCCTGCGCCGCAATGGAGCGGGAGGTGCGCATCATGGCTGCCAATACGGTATCTGCCCGCAAAGATGGCACCGTTGCATCCTGCGTCTGGCGTTCCGGCCCGCGCAGGACTTCTTCCGGCACGGCATCGCAGCTTTCGACATGCACCGGGCTGCGGCCAGCTTCCGTCAGGTTGGAAGCAATAAAATCCGCCTTATCTTCCAGCACAAAGGCATACACACTGCGGGCATCGGCCGGATCCGGCAGGATATCCCCCAAACAGGCACGATCCAGGCCAAGACCCAGGATTGCCCCCAGATAGTCACGGTGGCCCGGCACGGCGCTGCCGCCCTGCTGCGGCGCTGTGAAATGCAGCACCGCAACTGGCTCTTCCGGCCAGGAATCTGGTGGTTCAATGCAGAGCACTTTGCGTTCCGCATCCGGCCAGCCGCCCTGAAAGCGGGCAAAATCGCAGCCCTCACGGTTGAGCGCGGCCTGCGCAAGGGCCTGTTCGCGATCCGAAAGGAAGCCCGTTGCCCGCGGGATGCCACGCTGCATGGCGGTACGGCAGAGTTCTTCCACCCGGCGCATCAAAAAGCGTTCATCCTCGTTCTGCGGCGGCACAAAGCCGCGGGTCCTTGTATCAGAAGAAGACGCCATTGTTCTCCAGCTCGTCCAGCAGGTCGCCCATAATATCAACGTTATACGGGGTAATGATGAATGTACTGGTTGCTACACGCTTGATCTGGCCGTTATTGGCGTAAGCCACGCCGGACAAAAAGTCGATCAAACGGCGGGAGACTTCTTTGTTGGTGGATTCAAGGTTCAGCACAACGGTGCGCTTTGCGTTCAGCTGGTCTGCAATGGCAGCAGCATCGTCAAAACGTTCCGGCTTGACCAGTACAACCTGCAGCTGGGTAGTAGCGTTGATGTTGACCACCTTGTTGCTGTGCTGCTTAGCAGTTTCCTGCGTGGGGTAGGCTTCTTCCGGGGCTGGCGAACCGCCCTGACCACCGCCAGGGAAGATATCATCCTCTTCGTTATCATCCACATAGGAATCTGCTTCGGGATCCTGGTTGATTCCGAGGACGTTTCTCAAACCATCTATCATGGACATGGCAGTTACTCCTTACGTTTGCTTAGTTGTATAAATTGCACAAAAAAAGCCCCGATCGGCTTTTGTCACAACTATACAGTATTTATTATCTTCCATTTTTGCTTCGTTGTCAATACAAATATAACAGAATGTGGGGCAAAACGCCCGTTTTCTGTCCTTACAGCAGCTTGCCGTCCTGCAGGTTGCTGCCTTCCACGATCACCTCATCGTACAGGCGCAGCTCGTTATCCTCCCCCACTTTGCCGCCTTCCGGTACAAGGATGTAGGTATCGTCCTCATATAAAATGGTAATGCGGCGGAAGCGCTGCAAATCGCCGTATTTGACATATACGCCGCGCTGGCCGTTCACGATATGCAGGGCCCTGCGGTCAATGCGGATGCCCTGGTAGGTGTGCAGGCTGATTTCGGCTTCCTCATAATTCAGGCAGAGCACCTGAGCATTGATGCTGCGGCATTCCAGCGCCACTTTGGCAAGGCCGGTTTCTTCGTCGGTGGTCACATCCACCACGGTGGCAGCCAAAGGCTCTTCCTGTTTGCCCGGAACGCTGATGCTCACGCGGGACAGGCCGTTCAACCGCTCGGCAAGGTCTGCCGAACACACGGCATAAAACCGCCAGGAAAACCCGGTTACAATATGCCCGGCAAGGTCGGCATTAGACGGAGTCTCCCCTGCGTTGATCATCTTTTGCAGGTCAGCCGGGCTCATGGCATCCAGCTCCGTGGGATCCCGCACCACCGGGGCGGCGCTTTCGGATGAGACAAAATACCCGTTGGTATCCGCTTCGATCGTCTGCAGGCCGTTCAGCTGGGCAGCAATGTCATCCCGCTCGGCCTGCAGGCTGGCCAGCACCTCGCCAAAGCCCGCCGCCTGGCCGGTGCTGATCTGCAGTTTATTTTGCGCCAGCAAAAAATCTTCCGCAGCATCCTGAATTGCGCCGTAAGATGCTGTGTCAATCTGGTCCAGCAGGTTATACAGCGCCGTGCGCGTCTGGGTGGTCAGAACCGAAAGATCGCTGCCGGAGGAATTTTCCGACTTTGTCAGCAGCAAAATCGCACGATCCAACCGGTCCAGCCGTTCCCGCATTGCTCCCTGGGAATCATCCGTATACTGTTCCGCCAGAATGGTGCCCGCGCTGACGCGCTCACCATCCTGCACCACATATCCCAGGTTGCCGCTGCCAGGCACATCCACTGCCTGGAACACTGCCACGCCTTTCAGCGTGATGTTATCCGACATGGTGTAGGCAATGGCGGTTTCGGTTTTGTAAGTTCGGTGGAAGATCGTGTAAATCTGGATACAGAGATACCCAAGCACCACAACCAGCAGCGCCGTAAACAGGGCAAAAAGAATTTTTATGAATGCTTTGGGCTGGCTTTCATTCTGTTCATGCATTGGGTATCCCCCCTTTGGTTTTATGGCAACACCGCACAATTCCCGTCTTACGGCTTAAGCACCGCTCCGGCGGCTACGGCACGGCATCTGCGTTGCCAAAATGCTCGATAATGTCGGGTTGCGGTACCCGCATCGTGCTTCGGGGCAAAAGCCCC